>Ga0307505_10000304_pt1 | contig 58049 bp, 51 predicted proteins | sample 23_S_MG_FD_202183 | JGI IMG/M metagenome (GOLD analysis project Ga0307505, IMG submission 202183) | Soil microbial communities from Populus trichocarpa stands in riparian zone in the Pacific Northwest, United States - 23_S | ecosystem: Environmental > Terrestrial > Soil > Riparian zone > Trees...
GCTCCGTCGGTACGAGATCCTTCGCCCCCACTCCACCACCCGCTTCCAAGAACTTCCAGTGTTTGCAGGGTCAGAATGCAAACTCATCGGAGGCTGCAAAGCCCCCCTCATCCGGCCGATGGCCACCTTCTCCCCCCAAGAAGCCGGGGGGAGAAGGCTCTCGATGGAACACCCTCGCGAGGAACCAGTTCAACTAACGATGAACCCCAGCTCGCGATGAGCACACACCGAGAGCCTTCTCCCCTCCGCAGAGGGGAGAAGGTGCCGAAGGCGGATGAGGGGTCGCTCTCGTGGCAGGTACGCAGGGCTTCTTGTTTCATCCTTTCAGGAGCGCCGCGCGCGGCGTGGGGCGGCTTCGGGATGACAGGCCAATGCATCGTTGGTTGTCGGACGCGGCCCGCTTGATGACACTCGCAACCCGCAACGCAACACCGACAACCGATAAACTCCCCCGATGACCACCGCCGACGTCATACGCTCGCGGATCGACGACTTTGCGATGACCATCGCAGGGGAGTCGGGGCGTCCCCTCGAGGACGCGCGGACTCTTCTGCGGTTTCTGGCCACGGCTGTGGACTCGCGGAGCCCGGCCATGTTTCTCGACTACGTCGCCTGGGCCAAAGTCGTGGTGGCCAGGCACGGGCGTGGTGAGCCGGATCTCACGGGCGACCTTCGCGCGCTGGCCCGCCTGGTCCACCAATGGCCGGACGCGCTGGCGATGGTGCGGTCGGCGGCTGCGGAACTGCCGGAGATGCCCGACGACGTCCCGTCGCTGCTCGATCCTCACGCTCCCCTCTGGTCCGTCGCCACGGAGTACCTCAGCGCGATCCTGTTGGGCAACCGCCTCGACGCCCAGCAACTCGTCCTCTGCGCCGTCGAGGGCGGGGCCACGTTGCGCGACATCTATCGCTACGTCTTCGAGCCCGTGCAGCAGGAGATCGGGCGCCTCTGGCAGCTCAACCGGGTCAGCGTGGCCCAGGAGCACTTCTGCACCGCGGCCACGCAGCTCATCATGACCCAGCTTTACAGCCGCATCTTCAGCGTCCCGAAGAACGGGTACCGCGCGGTGGCGATGGGCGTCGGGGGTGAGCTGCACGAAGTCGGTCTGCGTATCATCACGGACCTCCTCGAGGCCGAGGGCTGGGAGACCTGGTACCTCGGCGCGAACGTCCCCTCGGCGGATGCGGTGCAGTATTGCATCGACCACAAGGCCGGCTTCCTCCTCGTGTCCGTCACCCTCCCTCCGCAGCTCGAGCACGCGCAAGCTCTCATTCGTTCCTTCCGAGAACGCTCCGAGCTGGGCGCCGCGAGAGTGGTCGTGGGAGGAAGGGCCTTCCGCACGGCACCGGCGCTTTGGCATACGATCGGCGCCGATGGATACGCCGCAGACGCGGACCAGTGCCTCGCCCTTCTCGACCGCCTCGTCCGCTGAGGGTCTGGCCCTGCTCGTCGCTCCCGATGGCGCGATCGAACGCGTCGTGCAATCGACCCTGTCCGGCGCGGATGTCGGCGCGGATGTCGGCGCGAACATGGGCGCGACCCTCTGCCAATCCGTGGAGGAAGGAAGCGCCGAGGCCTGCCGCCTCTTCCTGCGCAGTCTCGCCCGCGGCGGACTGGCCCGTTCGACGCCGCTGCGCCTCGGAGCGCGCGACGTCCACTGCTTCGGCCTCGGAGCCATGGTGCTCTGCGTCGTCGATCCCACCTCCGCCGCGACCTTCGGCGACTCCCTGCCCGGATTCGAAGCGCTCGCGGACGCCATCCGCCGCACTCATGAGACCTACCCGCTCTACGAAGAGCTGGCCCGCGTCAACAACGACCTGGTCACCGCGCAGCGCGAGCTGGCCCGCACCGTCGCCGAGCTGCAACGCCTCAACGGCTACAAGGACGAGCTCCTGGGCATGGCCGCCCACGACCTGCGCAATCCCCTCAGCGCGAACGCCGCATTCATCACCTTCCTGCTCCAGGATGCCGAGAGCTTCAGCGAAGGAAACCGCGTCCTGCTCCACCGCCTGAGGTCGAACAGCGAGTACATGCTCCGTCTCGTGGAGAGCGCGCTGGACTTCGCCGCCATTCAATCCGGCCACGTGCGCTTGAGACTCGAGCCGTGCGACCCGCACGAACTGGTCCGCGGCGTCGTGGAGACCATGCGCATCCTCGCCGAAGCGAGAAACGTCCGGATCGTCAGTCAGGAGCTCGGCGCGTTGCCGCCACTGCAATTCGACCGCGTCAAGATCCAGCAGGCCCTGCAGAACCTGATCGGCAACGCCGTGCAGTACTCCCCGGACGGCGCGTCCGTGGAGGTCCGGTCCTGTCCACGCGGCGAAGGTGTGGAGATCGAGGTCGAGGATCGCGGCCCCGGCATTCCGCCCGAGGAGTTGCCCAGCCTGTTCAAGCCCTTCACCCGCCTTTCCACCGTCAGCCACTCTCCGCAGCGCAGCGCCGGACTGGGCCTGGCCATCACCCGCCGCCTCGTGGAAGCCCACGGCGGCACCATCGACGTGCGCAGCGAAGTCGGCAAGGGATCGACGTTCGTACTGCGGTTGAAGTAGCGGGTTGCGGGTTGCGCGTTGCGGGTTGTTGGAATGCGCGTTGCTGGACCAATCGACACACCTGCGTGACGGGTCGGTTCGGAACCTCGGGTAACATCCTTCGTCCAACGCCCATGCGCACTCACATCCTCGCTCCCCTCGTTGCCTCGCTGCTTGCCCTTCCGCTGAGCGCCGATGCCGTTTCCGACGTGCGAGGTGCGCTGGCCGGCCTCAAGGCGATGGAGCCGATCCGCGGCACATACGAGCTCGAGAGGAACGGCACCTCCGCGGGGAAGCTCGACAACGACAAGTACGGCGGCAAGGTCACCGTCGACGTGGAAGGTGGACCGGCGGGGTTTCAATTGATCTTCCCGCAGAATCTCCTCGATCAAGTGGAGAAGGAACAGCACGCGGAGGTCCGCAACAAAAAGACCAAGGCGCAAACGGCCCTGGCCCTGGGGGCCATCGACGCGCTGGAGACCTCGCAGGCCATCGACTTCGCCCCCGTCCTGCTCCGCCTCATCGAAGGCGCCAAGGTGCTCTCCGATTCCACGGGGACGTGGCAAGGCAAGCCCGCGCGGGCGGTGGTCCTGCGCGTGGTCGACCGTCTCGACGACGACGACGCCAAGCGCATGAAGGTCCTCGAGAACAAGCTGACGCTCTGGCTCGGCACCGACAACGTGCCTCTGGCCGCCGAGCACGTCTCCAACGCGAAGCTCTCGTTCCTCATCTTCCGGTGGGAGTTCAAAGAGAAGAAGAGCTGGCACCTCGCGCGCGTCACCGACCGGCTCGTGCGCCTGCGCTACGAGGAACATCAATCCGGCTCAGGGATGGGACAGAAGACGAGCGAGACCACCGTGGCCACCCTCCGCCTTCACTGAGGCGAGGGTCCGCGCTGAAGCAGTGCGAGCTGGAGTAGAGGGCCGAGGAGCGCCGGCGTCCCGCCGGCTGGCCATGCGGCGTCCCGCCGCGGGCGGGGGCATTCGAAACCGAGAACGCAGCATCGCGAGAGGATTGTCCTTCGCGCAAGGCGCGCTCCCCCTCCCGGGGCGAGGACGCCCCCCGGCCAGCCGGCGGGACGCCGGCGCTCCTCGCGATTACGCTTAGTAGGCTCCTGGAAGTCCGTGGTCCGCTCGACCTCAATCGCGAAATCACGAAGGTTGTGGTGTCATCCCGGACACTCACTTGCGGGAAGCTGTACTCAGCCGCCCTTGGGCGGGCTCTGCACCGCTAGTGTGGTGTCGCGGGAGGATCACCCGGAATCTCGTCCGATCCGCGTTTATCGGCGCGCACTTCCTCGATGGTGTGGCGCTTGTCGGGCTCGAGGAGCGACTGCACTTCCAGCATGGCCACGCCCAGGGCGCCGGAGGAACCGTGACGGGCATCCTTGCGCATGTGCGCGATGACGGCGAAGAGGATCGCCGCGATCGCGACCAGCACGAGGAGCAGGAGCATGCAGCCGCCGATCTCTTTCATCACCCAGCACTCGAGTACACCGACGCGCCGATCTTACGACGAAGGGCACGCTACACTGCGGTCGATGGAACGTTTGGAGATCGGCGCGAGTGGCATTCATGGCCAGGGACTGTTCGCGCGGCATCCCTTGCCCGCGCGGAAGAAGATCGGGGAGCTGCGTGGCGAGTTGATCGATCTGGCCGAGGCGCAGCGGCGGGCGTACGGCTCGCCGGTGGTGGCCATCGTGGAGTTCGACGACGGCTTCGCGCTCGACGCCTCCCGCGACGGCAACGAACTGCGTTACGTGAATCACTCGTGCGCACCGAACACCTATCTGCGGTTGGCCGGTCATCGCGTCGAGCTCTATGCGCTCAGGACGATCCTGGCCGGCGAAGAGCTCACCTGCGATTACGGGGAAACGCAGCACGCAGGCACCCTCCCCTGCCGCTGCGGCGCCACTCCCTGCCGCCGCCGCCTCTAAGAGTCTGGGCGGTACAAAACACCTTGGCCTCGGAGCGACCGTACGTGCCCAAGGCTATGCCAACCAGCGCCGCCGGCCGTGCCGGCAGGGCTTATCATGCGCGCATGGATTTCAGCCGCCTCGTGAGATGGATCGTCATCGTTGGCCTGATCGTGTTCGCCTGGAAAGTGGCGGTCCCCTGGGTGAAGGAGAAGAGTGGTGGGAGCGGCGCGGCGGTCGCGCAGGGCGACACCTCATGCGCCGGCGCCGCGGAGCGAGCCTCCGAGACCTGGGGCAGTGGTTTGGGAAGATTCGTGAACCCGCCCTATGACGCCGCGGCCTGGTCCTCTTTCCAGAACGACGTCGAGTCCTCCATTTCCTCGGCCGAGTCGTCGTGCTCCTGTTCCGCGAAATCGTGCGTGACCACCCGCGAGGCCATGCGCGAGCTGCGCGGGCTGGTGTCCGAGATGGGCACCGCCTTGCGCGCCGGCTCGTCTCCGCCGTCGGATGTCGTCCAGCGGCAGGAAGCGATCGACAACAAGATCGCCAACGCCCGCGCACTCGTTCAATCGGGCCAATGAGCATTCCTTCCCCATAGGGAGGAGTTCGCCGACGTTGCCGAACCGTGACAAACCCTGTACTCTCCGCGGTCGTCGCGTTCCGCACCGGTCCCGGCGCGCGGCCGAATAATCATTAGAGGGAGAAACATCGTCATGAAGAACATCACTCGTATTGCGCTGGTCGTGTCCCTGCTGTCCATCAGCCTCACGGCATTCGCCGATGAGTATTCGTTCAAGGTCACGAACAACACGGACACCGCAATCAAGAAGATCCTCGTCTCGGAAGACGGCGAAGAGTACGGCTACTTCAACATCGGCTCCGGCATCAAGCCCGGCCAGACCATCACGCTGGTTTGGGATTCGTCGACCAACGGCGAGGCGTGCGACCAGTACTTCAAGGCCGTCTTCGCCAACGGCGAAGAGTCCGAGGCCGCCGAGTTCAACTTCTGTGAGTCGGAAGTCGCTCTCGAGTTCGAGTAAGACCAACTCCCTCCCCGGCGAGCGCACCCGCGCTCGCCGGACCCCTTCCCCTCGGTTGTCGGTTGTCGGTTGTCAGTTGTCGGTTGTCTGCGCCTCATCGCGCCTCCGAAAAGGGATCACCCAGAACGGACAACCGACAATGGACAACCAGGCCAACCAGCACCACCGGTCGTACCGGCCGTACCGGCATACAATCCGCGGCCATGCAGAACCGATGGGCGGAGTCCCCACACAGTGAGATCGAGCAGCTCGTCTACCAGTCCCGATTAGTCGGGATGGAGGAGGCCCTCGTCTTGTGGGGCGGCGGCAATAACAGCGTCAAGTCCCGCGCCACCGATCTGCTGGGACGGCCGATCGCAGTGATGTACATCAAGAGCAGCGGCAGCGACATGAAGTCGATCGTGCCGAAGCAGTTCCCGGGCGTGCGCCTCGACTACATCGCACCGCTGCGCGGTCGCGACGAAGACATGACCGACCAGGAGATGGTCGACTATCTGGCCCAATGCCTGATCGATCCCGCCAGCGCGCGCCCCTCCATCGAAACCCTCCTGCACGCCTTCCTCCCCGCAACAGCCGTCCTGCACACCCACGCAGACGCAATCCTCTCGCTGACCAACACCAAAGGCCGCGAGGAAACCGTGCGCGCCTGCTTCGGCGAAGACGTCATCATCGTGCCCTATCGCAGGCCCGGATTTCGTCTCAGCCGCGACGTCGCCGATCGCTTCGACGCCCAACCGGACGCCATCGGCCTCGTGCTCATGAACCACGGCCTGATCACCTGGGGCGCGACGAGCCAGGAAGCGTATGAGAGACACATCGCCCTCGTGACGAAGGCCGAGGAGTTCGTTCGCATCACCGCCCCGGCGACACAGACGGCCGTGTCCCGTCGCGAGGCCCCGCACGCACAGATCCGCGGCGCCCTGGGCGGGCGCATCCTGGAGTTCGACGACTCGCCCGAGGTGCTGGCCTTCCTCGAGCGCGAAGACGCGTCGCGGATCACGCAGATTGGGCCGGCCACGCCGGATCATCTGCTCTACACGAAACGCCATCCGCTGTTCCTCCGCGACGGCGACGACGCACGCGACCAGTTGCGCGAGCACATCGACCGCAGCACGGCGCACTACGACGCGCACCCCGGCGAGTTCGCCATGCTCGATCCCACCCCGCGCATCGTGCTCATGCCGGGCGTGGGCATGTGGACCGCCGGCAAGGACGCGCGGGCCGCGCGCATCGTGCACGACATCTACCGCCACACGATGCTCATCCTCCAGGGAGCCGAGAACCTCGGCGGCTACGCCACGCTCGACGACCACGACGCCTTCCATGCCGAGTACTGGCCCCTCGAGCTGTACAAGCTGACGCTCCTGCCGAAAGAAAAGGAACTGGCCGGCAAGATCGCGCTGGTGACGGGCGCCGCCAGCGGCATCGGGCGCGCCGTCGCGGAGCGTTTCGCCGAAGAGGGAGCGCACGTCGTCGTGACCGATGTGGATGTCGCACTCTCCGAGGAGATCGCCGCGGGGATCGTCGCCAAACACGGACTGCGACGCGCGATCGCCGTGCGGCTGGACGTGTCCAGCGAAGAAGACGTCGAGCGGGCATTCGCACTCGCGGCATCGACCTACGGCGGCATCGACGTCGTCGTCAGCAACGCCGGCATCTCCTCGTTCGGAAGTCTCGACACGCTTCCCACCGCGGAATGGGACCGCAGCTTCGCCGTCAACGCGCGCGGCCACTTCTTCGTCGCCCGCGCCGCACTGCGCGTGATGAAGGAGCAGGGCCTGGGAGGCTCGATCGTCTTCAACGCCTCGAAGAACGTGACCGCGCCCGGCAAAGAGTTCGGCGCGTACAGCGTCAGCAAAGCCGCCGAGGCCCAGCTCTGCCGCATCGTCGCCCTCGAGGGGGGCGAGCACGGCATCCGCGCCAACATGCTCAACCCCGACGCCATCTTCGGCGGCTCACGTTTCTGGAGCGACGAGATGCGCACCATGCGCGCGCAGGCCTATGGAGTGGACACGGAGAACCTCCCCGACTTCTACCGCAATCGCACACTGCTCAAAGTCCAGGTCACCGCCGACGACGTCGCCGAAGCCGCCCTCTTCCTGGCCGGCCCCCGCTCCGCCAAGACCACCGGCGCCATGCTCCCCGTCGACGGCGGCGTCAAGGAAGCATTCCCGCGGTGAGGGCGAGGCTGCGCCCCACAACCGAAACGCTGCCTTGTCTGCCATCCTGAGCGCGCGGCGGGCGGGGCGCGAAGGATCCCCTGCCGACGGAGCGTGTCTCGTGCATCCGCAGGAGATCCTTCGCACCCACCCACCACCCGCTTCCGCTTCCAGTGTTTGCAGGGTCAGAATGCAAACTCATCGGAGGCTGCATCGCCCCCCTCATCCGGCCGATGGCCACCTTCTCCCCCCAAGAAGCCGGGGGGAGAAGGCTCTCGAGTGAACACTCTCGCGAGGAACCACTCAAGCTCGCGATTCACAAACACCGAGAGCCTTCTCCCCTCCGCAGAGGGGGAGAAGGTGCCGAAGGCGGATGAGGGGTCGCTCTCGTGACAGGGACGCAGCCTTCTGTTTCTTTCTCTCAGGCGCGCCGCTGCGCGGCGTGGGCCCGCTCAGGATGACAGGAACTCTCGCGTCTCCGCGCCCTCCGCGTCTCCGCGTGAAACGGCCTCACTTAGTAAACACAGCCGTGGTGATGCCCGGTTGTGTGGGGGCGCCGGCGTAGCCGGGGATGCGAGTGAAGGCGAGCATGGTCACGTCGTCACCGGCCGGAGTGTCGCCGGAGAAGACGCGCACGTGGGCGGCGATTCTCTGAAGGATCGAAGAGGCGGGCTCGCCGTGCATGGACGTCACGAGCTCTGCCACGGGGTCGAGCCCGAGTTGATCCTCGCGCTCGTTCTCCGCCTCCGTGACGCCGTCCGTGAACAGCACGATCGAGTCGCCGTCGCCGAGGGTGATGCGTTGGTTGCGATACGTGGCGTGACCGAAGAGACCGACCACCATGTCCGTGGTCTTGAGCTGCGCGACGCCAGTGCTGGAGATGACCAGCGGCGCCACGTGGCCCGCGTTGGTGAACTCCACCGTGCCGCTGGCGGGATCGAGCACCCCCACCACGAGCGTGACGAACTTCGTCGGTGCCGTCTTCGGCGCCAGCGTCGCGTTCAGCTCGCGAACCAGGTCGGCGGGCGTGGGATCGGTGCGCGTGAAGATGTTGAACGCCGTGGCCACGCTGGCCATCACCAGTGCCGCGGTGATGCCCTTGCCGCTGACGTCGGCGATGATGAAGTACATCCGCCCATCGGGGCGGACCACCACATCGTAGTAATCGCCGCTGACCGTGCGGCAAGGTTGATTCGAGCCGGCGAAGGCGTAGCCCTCGATGGCCGGGAGCTGGGCGGGGAGCAGGCGGCTCTGGATCGTGTAGGCGGTGCGCAGCTCTTCATCCATCTTCGCCTTCAGGATCGCTTCCTCGCGAAGACGGGTGGTTTCGAGCTTCACCGCGGCGAAGCGCGCGATCTGCGCGACGAGATGGACGTCGTCGTGCGTGACCGCCCCGCGATGCGCCTGGAAATCGAGATAGAGCACGCCCAGCACAGCGTCGCCCACGAGCAGCGGTGCGCAGACGGCCGACCGGATGTTCTGCGCCACGATCGACTTCGCCTGGGCCAGCTTCTCGTCCTGAGAAGTGTCGACGAACGAGACCACGTTGCGCCCTTCCACCACTTCGCCGAGGAGCGTGCGGCTGATGAAGAGGTCCGTCGAGTCGTCCTCGTCGCTCCGGCGCAGCCGCACTTCCTGAAAGTTCTGCCGGTCGTCGCCGAACAGTGCCAGTGCCGCGCGCGAAGGATGGAGCAGGTCCATGACCCGGTCCAGGATGAACTCGAAGACGTCGTCCATCGAGCGGTCGTCGATGAACTGCAGGGCCAGCGAGGCCAGCACTCCCGTTCGGGCGCGCTCGTCGATCTCGCGGATGGGTATGGCCAGATTCTTCGCGTGCGAGTCACTGTCGAGGGCGATGAGCTGCGACTGCGAGCCCGCGTCCGCGGACTCGAAGATCACCTCGCTGTCGCCGAGCATGATCCGATCGCCGGCCTTCAGCGCCACGGGCAGGCCGATGCGCGTGCCGTTGAGGAGCGTACCGTTGACGCTGCCCAGATCCCGCACCAGCCAATCGCTGCCCTGCAGCACGATCTCCGCGTGCCGGCGCGAGAGGTAGCGGTCTTTGATCGGAACGGTGCAGTCCGTGGCCCGGCCGAGAGTGATGACCGGGCCGTGCACGCTCATTTTCGCCGGTGCGAGGCTCGGTTGGATGAGGGTCAACTGAACGGGGCGGGCTTCCATGGTTTGCTGGGCGCGCATTGTACGATGCGCGCCGCGATCCGAATGCGCACGCTCAAGAACTGGCTCCCTGTGGTCCTCTGGGCGGCGATCATCCTCTCCGCGGCCAACGACCGGTTCTCCGACGAACAGACCGCGGGCTGGCTCGAGCGCCTGTTCGGCATGAGCACTCCGCAAGCGGTCAACGTGCTGATGCGCAAGAGCGGTCACGTCCTCGCCTACGCCGTTCTGGCGCTACTGGCCTGGCGCGCCCACCGGACGTATGTCGTGGCGATGCTCGTCGCCCTGGCAGTGTCCATCGTCGACGAGACCACGCAGGCCATGACCATCACCCGGGAAGGCTCGCCCTTCGACGTCCTGCTCGACACGTCCGGAGCCGCGCTGGCGCTGCTCGTCCTCGCCTGGCTGCGCCGGCGCTCGCGTGTTTCTTCTTCCTCGCGCGTTTGAGTCTTCGAGTCGTCGAGTCTTCGAGTCTTCGAGTCTTCGAGCCGTCGAGTCTTCGAGTCGAACCGTCTTTAGTTATAGTTAGCTGCGGACCTCATCGAGGTTGTGCTCTTACGCCGGCAGGCGTTACGGAGATTAGCCGGTGGCAAGCGCCGCAGGCGCGCCGCCACCGGATGAATGTGTACAGAACTTCCGACCCCGGCAGGGGTCGCGGAGGATTGCGAATGATTCCGGCAGCCCTCCGGGGTGCAAGGCAGGAGGCACTGTCACCGGTGGCGGCACGCCTGCGGCGCTTGCCACCGGCTAATCTCCGTAACGCCTCCGGCGTTCGCGCCATTCGAAGTTCGAGTCCGTGCAACCGCGCCTATGAGACAGACACGACGACTCGAAGACTCGACGACTCGAAGACTCGAAGACCAGGGAGAAGCAGGGACGAAAGAAGGGACGAAGACGAGACACGAAGACAGAGAGACGCAAGCCGTGCGAGAATCCCGGCATGCTCAAGCGCACATCCTTCCTGCTGCTGCTCTCGCTGCTCGCGGTCGCCGTTTTCGCGCAGAAGGCTCCTCTCTCTCACGAGACGCTCTACCTCATGAAGCGGGTCGGTACTCCGGCCGTGAGTCCCGACGGGAAGTGGGTGGTGTACTCCATGACCGAGCCGTCGTACGACGACAAGGAGCAGGTCACGGACCTTTGGCTCGTGCCCGTGGATGGCAGCGCGAAGCCGCGCAAGATCACTTCGATGAAAGCGGGCGAGAGCGATCCGGTCTGGGCACCGGACAGCCGGCGCATCGCGTTCGGAGCCAAGCGTGATGCCGATGAGGTCAACCAGATCTACATCCTCGACCTGGCCGGCGGCGACGCGCAGCGCGTGACCAACCTCTCCACCGGTGCACGCTCGCCGAGTTTCAGCCCGGACGGCAAGCGCCTGCTCTTCGGCAGCACCGTCTTCCCCCGCGCCATTGACGATGACGCGAACAAGAAGGCGGCGAAAGAGGAGAAGGACCGCAAATTCAAGGTGCGCGCGTACGACTCCTTCCCCGTCCGCGCCTGGGACCGCTGGCTCGACGACAAGGAGCCGCACCTCTTCGTGCAGTCCCTCGATCCGGCCGAGCCGGCCCACGATCTGCTGGCCGGCACGCAGCTCGTGGCGCAGGCTGGATTCGGCGGCACGGGCGGCGGCGACGGTCGCGAAGTGCTGAGCGGCGAGTGGACGCCGGACGGCAAGGCCATCCTCTTCACGGCCACCACTGCACGCAACACCGGCGCGTTCGCCGAAGTCGACTATGCGCTCTACCGTGTCAGCAGCGACCGCTCTCTGGCCACGAAGGGCCGCGAGACTTCCTGGGCGGGAGAGCCGGAACGGATCCTTTCCGCGCGCGGCTCCTACGGCAGCCCCACCTTCAGCCCGGACGGCAAAACGCTCTTCGCCACCTTCGAGCCGAACAACGGCAAGACCTACAACCTGAGCACGCTGGTGGCCCTCGACTGGCCAAGCCTGACCAACCAGCGCACCGTCGCGAAAACCGACCGCTCCATCGGCCAATACACTCTCACTCACGATGGGAAGACGATCTACTTCACCGCCGAGGATGCCGGGCTCGTGAAACTGTTCTCCGTGCCTGCCACCGGTGGCGCGGCCAAGCCCGCCGTCGAACAGGAGCGCGGCACCTATAGCGGCATCGTGGCCGCGGAAAATGCACCCGTGCTCGTCGGCCGCTGGGGCTCTTCCGTCGAGCCGGGCGAGATCGTGCGCATCGATCCCGCAGCGCGCAATCACCGCAACCTCACCTCGATCAACGTCGAGCAGGCGCGCGCCATCGACTGGCAGCCGCCGCAGCACTTCTGGTTCACGTCCAAGCGCGGCCGCAAGATCCACAACCTGCTCATCACTCCTGCGAACTTCGACCCATCCAAGAAGTACCCGCTCTTCCTGCTCATCCACGGCGGCGCGCACAACATGTGGTCGGACTCCATCACGCTGCGCTGGAACTATCACCTCCTCGCCAAGCCCGGCTATGTCCTGCTGCTCACCAACTACACCGGCTCGACCGGCTTCGGCCAGGAGTTCGCGCAGCTCATTCAGGGCGATCCTCTGCGCGGCCCCGCGGAAGAACTGGTCGAGGCCGCGGACGCGGCGCTGGCCAAGTATCCGTTCCTCGACGCCACGCGGCAGGTGGCCGGAGGAGCGAGCTACGGCGGTCACCTCGCCAACGCGCTCGAAGCCTGGTCCGGCAATCGCTTCAAAGCCCTCATCTCCCACGCCGGCCTCGTCAACCTCGAGACCCAATGGGGCTCCTCGGACGTCATCTACGGCCGCGAGCTGGCCATGAACGGCCCCGTCTGGGAACAGAACGAGACCTGGCGCACTCAGAACCCCGTGCGCTTCGCAGCGAACTTCAAGACCCCCATGCTCCTCTCCGTCGGTGAGAAGGACTACCGCGTCCCCCTCAACAACACCCTGGAGATGTGGGCCCTCCTGCAACGCCTGAAAGTCCCCAGCCGCCTGCTGGTCTGGCCCGAGGAGAACCACTGGATCCTCAACGCCGAAAACTCGCGCGTGTTCTATAAAGAGGTGGCGGACTGGCTCGGCAAGTGGGTGGTTCCGGGACCGCAGTAGTCTTCGTGCGGGTCGCGGGTCGTCGGGTCGTCGAGTCGTCGAGTCGTCGAGTCTTCGAGTCTTCGAGGGTCTCACAGGTTCACAGGCTCATAGGGTCGGCCGGAGACTCTCTAATGAGACTTTGAGACTTTGAGACTTTGAGACTGACTCTGAGACTCGACGACTCGACGACTCGAAGACTCGAAGACTCGACGACCCGCAACTCGCAACCCGCAACTCGCAACCCGCAACAAGCAACAAGCAACAAGCAACCAACACTACAATCGCCCCATGAAACGCCTCCTTCTCGCCGTGACGTTGCTCGGTGCGCTGAGCGTGCAAGCCAAGGAAGTGCTGCCCTTCATCGAGAACGACTACGCCAGGGCGGTGCAGCTCGCCAGGACGAAGAACGTTCCGATCTTCGTCGAGACCTGGGCGCCCTGGTGACACACCTGCCGCTCGATGAAGGCCTACGTCTACACGGACGCGAGCTTCGAGCGGTACGCCGGACGGTTCGTCTGGCTCAGCATCAACACCGAAGACGCGACCAATGCCGCGTTCCTCGAACGCTATCCCATCCCTGCGCTGCCCACCCTGCTCGTCCTCGACGCGAAGCGTGACGTGGTCTCGCTGCGCTATGTCGGTGGGGCCACAGCGCCTCAGCTCAGAAAGCTGCTGGAGGAAGCGGAGGAGTCGTATCGCAATCGGGCGCGCTCGACCGCGGACGCGGCGTTGGGTAAGGCCGATCGCCTGGCCAGCGACGGCAAACACGCCGACGCGGCCAGGGCCTACGAAGAAGCCATCGCCGCCGCACCCCGTTCCTGGAAGAAGCTCGGGCGGGCCAGCGAGTCCCTGATCTTCTCACTCTCCATGAGCGGCGCGAACGAGGTCTGCGCAATGCGGGCGCTGGCGCTCTATCCGCGCGTCCGGGGGACCCTCTCCGCCGCGAACGTGAGCTCCACCGGACTCTCCTGCGCCGTGGCCCTGGACGCCGCACACGCGAAGCGGCACTCCCTCCTCGAGAAGCTGGAACGGGCCACACGCCAGACATTCGACGACCGAAAGATCGTCCTCTCGGACGACGACCGCTCCGGCCTCTACCTCGCCCTCATCGACGCGCGCGACGCCGCCGGCGACGACGAAGGCGTGGTCAGGCTCAAACACGAGTGGTCGGCCTTCCTGGAAAGCGCGGCCGCTCGCGCCAAGACCCCCGAGCAGCGCTCCGTCTACGACTCACATCGCATCAGCGCCTACCTCGAATTGGGCACGCCGGAGAAAGCCATCCCCATGCTCGAAGAGTCGCAGCGCGACTTCCCGGAGGACTACAACCCGCCCGCGCGTCTGGCCCTGGCCTACAAAGCCCTGAAAGACTACGACCGCGCGCTAGCCGCTTCCGATCGGGCCCTGGCCCTGGCCTACGGACCGCGCAAGCTCAACATCTACAGCGTGCGCTCGGACATCTACAAGGAAAAAGGCGATCCCGAAGAAGCGAAACGGACCCTCCGCCAAGCCATCGAGTTCGCGAAGACGCTCCCGGTGGAGCACCGCCGCGACGAGAGGGTGGCGGCCTTCGAGAAGAGACTCGCGGCGATGAAGTGATTGTCGGTTGGCGGTTGTCGGTTATCGGTTGTCGGTTGTCAGGAAGGTTGTGACCTTGCGCTGCAGCGCCACAAACCGTTAACCGATAACCCGACAACCATTTGCGCCGATAAGGAGAAAGGCCACAAAATGGTGCGAGCCGCATTTCTGCGGCTCGCTTAATTGGGTCCGGCCCGGGAGTCGACGCTAGGACGGCTTGTGGGTAGCCGTTTTCAGTCGTGGGAGATCGAGAGAGAGAGAGATTCGCAGGCCCCGCCGACTTCGTCAGATCCGCTTCGGAGAGCTGCCAACACCCACCGAACCCAAATGCATGATAGTGCATTCTGGATGGCTTGTCCACTTTTCCTTATGTCATGACTCGAATAGTTTCCCGATCGCTCATTTCCGCAGGACCATCCGCCGGAAAAAGTACCCCGCTCCCACGAATCCCACCAGCACGGCCAGCACGGTCACGATGAGCGCCCCGCCCCCGAACAGGTCTGGGCGGCGCACGAGATTCACGATCATGATCCCGGACACGATCAGGTAGAGCGCGATGCGCATGGCGTACAGGATCGGCGAAGGCCGCCTCGCGCGAATCGTGTCGCTCCAGACGATCCAGAGCATCACAGTGATGGCCGCCATGGCCATGGTCACGGGGTTGAGCATCACAGCGTTTCGTACTCCGCGGCGTTGTATCCGAACACGGCCTTCTTTCCTTTCAGCACCAGAGGTCTGCGGATCAGATTGGGATCCTCGAGCATCAACGCGATGGCCTCGGCCTTGGACAACGTCCGCGCGCCGAGGTTCCGGGCCTTGTACGCAGGACTCCGCGTGCTCAGCACGGCCTCGAGGCCGTAGTCGTCGATGAGTCGCGACAGCAGTTCGGGAGAGGGTGGCTCCTTGGCCAGGTTGTGTTTCACGAGCTCGAATCCGCGACCTTCCAGGTCCGCGACCGCCTTGCGGCAGCTCGTTCAAGTGGGCTTGAGGTAGAGCTCCAGTTTCTTCGTCATGAAAGCATCGTAGCAAACCCGCCCCTTCCCGCCTTCTCGTCTTTGTCTTCGGCCATCCGGGTCTTCGAGTCGTCGAGTCGTCGAGTCGTCGAGAGTCTCAAAGTCTCATAGGGGCGGGTGGAGCCGTCCTCGCGAAAAGCAGGAAGCACGGAGGACCCGCAACCCGGAACTCACAACTCGCAACTCGTAACTCGTAACTCGCGCACCGGTCGGGAGTCACGAACGACATGCAGCCACGGCTTACGGGACTGTGAGACCCAGCGCGCCTCGACGACTCGACGACTCGAAGACTCGAAGACCGGAAACCGCGGCCCGAGGAGGAAGAGCGCACGAAGGGAAGGAGACGAGAAGAGCTACTTCTTCCTCACCCACCACGCATCAGGATTCGCGGTGGGTGCGGCGGTGGTGGCGTACTTGGGGGCGAGGTCGGCGATCATCTGCTGCACGTCGGGAGTGCACGTTCCTCCGCATTCGCCGAGGGTGGCCGTCGTGCGGGTGGCCACCTGGTGGAGCGTGTGGGCTCCCTCGCGGATGGCCCGCTCGATGGTGCGGTACTTGATGTTGTTGCAGCGGCACACGGTCTTCAGACCGCGCAGTGCCGGATGCTGGGGCTCATTCTCATCCATTCCGGCCGCCCTTAACAGGCCCGCGCGCGCCCGGCTTCCCGACCTGAGGCTTCGGCCGCGAGGGAGAAGTGGCCGCCGCCGACGCCGGCAGGCTGAGCCTGGGAAGCCCGCGGGAGAGGGACAGCGGACGAACCGCCGAGCGCTGCTTGCCGACCTTCGGACTGCGCATTGCGCCATCCTAACCCACTGCCGTAGAATGCGCCCGCCTCGCCGCGGAACGAGCGGAATTTCCCCGCACGGATCGCGTTAGCGGCAGGCACGTGGGGCTGTAGCTCAATTGGGAGAGCGCCTGAATGGCATTCAGGAGGTCGTCGGTTCGATCCCGATCAGCTCCACCAACTCACGAAACCCCAACCCCGAAACGGCGGCCGACAGGCCGCCGTTTTTATTCTCTCTCGCGTCCCCCACGTCGCCGCAGCGCCGCGCCTCTTAGGCTCGCAATATCAAAAGGTGTTTCTCGAGCTTGCTCACGGAAAAATGCTGCGGGTGGGCTGAGTTCCTGACGCCGGTCGCAGTCAATGCGTGATACCCACACGATCTTCCGCACAGCTCGCGGCTACGAGCAATCCGTCAACTTCTCGACGCGCGTTGGGCGGAATGTCTTCTGGATTTCGGCGGACAGTGCCGCCGGTTCATCCTCGGCAAGACGCTCGCGCGAACGAAGTGCGCCCTTAATCGCGATGCGGTCGGTGCGCTTTATTTTTTTCGTCAGTGCTTTTGCGCGCCGAGATGAAGCTGCCATTGATGACGGCTGCACGCCGCCCGATATCGATCGAGCATCTCCTCAGTCATGCGCAACGAGACTTGGTCAAGCGCGAGCTGGGCTTCCTCGAAGAGGCCGAGGTCCAGCCATCGCGACGCGACGTCGCGAACACCCTCACGATCGTCTGCAAGTTCGAATGCCGTCGCAGCCTGATCTAGCCAGCCGGCCTCCAGATACGCCCGCGCCGCGGTCTGCAGGACTTCGCGCGGCAGCCCGTCGCTGGATTTCACGGCCGCCGCCACGTACCCATTGGAGAGCAGATTCTCCGCGTTCGAGTGGTGGCCCTGTTTCGCCGCCCAATCGCGAAACACGGGTGAGCGCATCAGCATAGGACGGCCGCTGTATCCTGCCCTCGCGCGTTGCTCGTACCGTTCGGTTCCGCGTTCCTCGCGTCTCATTTCAAAGCGGAGCATGCAATCATGAAGCCGACTTCCGCTAACTGCTTACAGGTCAGTCGGTTTCGAACTTCGGAAACGGCGTCGTCGAGATCGCTGCCGGGGAGCCGGGAGGCTTAGCTGTCTCGTCCGGGCGGCTCTCTTTGATCCGCATCATCGGTCCAAGATTTCGCTCGCGACGGGCTTGCTCCTCCGGCTCCAGAGCGACCTGCGCCGCTTTCGCCTGATCCACGCTGAGTCGGAATTCGGCCATGTACCCCTGGCACTTGACTCCGACCACAGGCGGATTTCCGAGGAGCGTTGCGTAATGCGCTGGCGTCATGATCACGACGTCGGAGCCTTCCTGTTCGGTTGGTCCAACGATGTGAACGAGCGTGTGGAGCGTAGAAACGGCCCATCTCGGCCACGCCGTGGCGTGGGCAAGGTTGACCAGGTCGAAATCGCGGATCTTGGCCGGATACGCTGCCCGGGCGCGTTCCAGACACGTCTTGAATTCGACGCCTCGGTTCGTCTGAAGCTCGGCGTCGCTATCGAGGTAATGCGCGATGCTGCATAGCGCCTCCCCGATCACCTTGACAGCGGGCTCGCCACGTTCAGCCGCTGACGGCGGCATCCACAGCACGCCATCGAAACCGGAAGGGATCAGCCCGCCGAGGTACGGATGAGGCTCACCGCCAAGCATCGACCGCCACACGGCTTCATAGCGCGCATCAATCTGATTCTCGACGATCGCCGCCCGCAGCGCCGTAACCAGAGGGACGCCGCACCACATGCGGCCGGCTAGCGACACGCGGTTCAGGCATCGGTGTAACGGCTCGCAGAGCTCCTCGGGCGAGCTCAGTCCCGCCGCAAGCATGAAGAAGTTGTAGAGGAGTTTGTCCGTCTCAGAGCCGGTCGTGCGATCGATCTCGGCATCGAGGAGACTCGCCATCGCGCCGGCGATGATGCGCTCTGCGGCCGAGCGATCCGTGCCCTTCGGCAGGCCCCGCAGAATCCACACGTAAGGCGCCTCGTCGTCGCCGATCGCCGGCAGCCCGCGACCGCTCAACCATGCCGTCAAGGTGTCTGGATTCGCATCGTGTGGCGACATCCACTCACGGACCAACCTTCGCATCCATGAAATCGGACCGCCAAGAGGATTCGACATCGCTTGCTCCTCACATCGGCTTCGGCATCCAGGCACGGATCACATCACCATCCCGGCTCTGGAGCAGCGTCCAATGCCGGACGCGCTGCAGGACGAGATCACGCTCGTTGACCACCTCGTCGACTTTCTGGACACGCTTGCCGGCCGCGATCCAGTGCGCCGGCGTATGTGTGATCTGCTGGTGGATGAACTCCGGGCGCAGCGCAGCCCGGCAGCCGTCCCCGCCGAGGTCCATGGGATGCCCGCCTCCGGCCAGGGGCGTCGTGGGAGGCGAAGGGAAGTGGCGCGCATTCCATCCTGCATCGAGCTGGGTCGGTCGAACTAGGGTTCCAGTTTCGCGAACGCGATACTTCAGGAGGATCAACCAGTCGCCCGGCGCGGGTGGAACCCCCACAACCTCTGCCCACCGGCTGGCCGGCTCGTCGGCGACGGCCTCGAGCACGTCCCACGTCGTCGCCCAGCAGGGCTCGACCGGCAAAGCGTCGCGCTGCGGCCAGAGATGCGCGAGCACACGCGCTACGAAGCCGTCACGCTTGTCCGGGTCCTCCATATATCCATCGATCCATTTCTTGACGTTCATCGGATCGTCGCCGGGCACCATGGCGAACGCCTTCACGCGTCGTTCCCGGCAGGCCACGTAGAACTCCCGCATCCCAGCTCCTGCCAGGTTCAAGACGCGTCCAAGCGCCAGATCCTTTGAAACCTGATGCGCGCCAAGAGCGGTTCCGGCGAGGATGTTCTCCGCGTTGATCGCGTCCTCGACGAAATCTGGTGTGCCGGTGTAGCGAACGTGGTGCTCCGCGTACAACTTCACGGCGCTCTCCAGCGCTTCTACCGTCATCGGCGTCGTGAAGAGCTCTCGCAATGCCTTCTCGCGTGGCTCGGCAACACGGTGGTCGTGCATGAGGTTCCGCGCCACGGCACACCGATCCTCGGTCGCATTGAGCATCTCGCGCAACACGTTTTCTACGTCCGCAGAGGTCCTTCGTCCGAACAGCGGCATCTATAAGAGAGTGTCCCCAACGAGTAGTTTCCCTACCCTCACATTTCCGATTCCTTCGCGATTGGGTCGATTCCAAGGCCGAGCGCGAGGAAGCGGGCGATCATGCTGTCAGTTCCGTGATGCGGTGGAGAACAGGGCGATCGGCAGTCAGGAGTGAGAGGATGGCGGTTCGATAATCGGCAAGAATGCTCCACCAACTCACGAAATCCCACCCCGAAACGGCGGCCGACTGGCCGCCGTTTTTGTTGATGCGCCCTCAGCCCGAGCGCTTCGTGACAGCGAGCTGCGAACTAGCGCGATGACGACGACGAAGGGTGAAACGGCCACTCGAGTCCTCTGTCCGTCAATCCCACCACGACTCGGATACAAGGCCGGGGATGCTTCAGATTCCGGGTGACCACGATGAGGCGGTTCTCGAGGGCTGTTGCACCGATCCGACGTCCTCGATCCCGATCGGTTCGCCTTGGAACTCGAGTGTTGCGAGCAGATCCCCGGCACGTAGTGCTTCCGCCTCGCCCAGCGGGAGGATGTCGACGCGGTTCAGAATCTCGCTGGTAATCCGTTCCCAGAGGCGCGCACCGTGCGCCACTCGGGCTGTTCCGTGGCGAAGTTCCGCGAAGCACACCACTGACGTGACCACGTCTCTTGCCGCACCTCCCCCAAGCGCTGCAGAAGACCGCGGTTTGGTTGCTTCCTGATGACCTCGGAAAGGACGTTGGTGTCGAGCAGATACTTCACGGCTTGCGGCTCGCAGGCCGTTTGCGCAGCGTCCGCGGGCGGTGTTTGACGCGCTCGGTGACGATTTCCTCCACGGCCGCAAAGAAAGGATCGTCGGCGGACAGCCAGCCCCGCACGGTTGCCAGACCAGGCTCGACAGGGTCTTCGTCCGGAGGAACGAGCCTCGCCATCGGGCGGCCCCGCCTCATGATCAGAATGGTCTCCTTGCCGAAAGCAACCCGGCCCAGAGGGGTCGAAAGCTGCCTTTGGCTTCGGCGACGTTGATCGCTTCTTCTCGTGTTCGGACTGTTCGGACCATCTCCCACCGAGACTATGGTCAAGATGACCATGAGGGTCAAGAGGACACGCCACGGTGGCTCTTGATCGGCTCGGAAGCGACTACAGGTCCAACTCGAAATAGATCAAAGGAACGCCTCTGTACACGGCCTTCCCAACCTCGCGAAAGCCGCATGCGCGATAGAACTCGCCCGCGCCCGCGGGCGCATCGTAGGCGTCCAGACAGATGGAATCGGCCGGCCATGCCTGGCCGATCTGGACGGCTTCCGCAATACACGTCCGACCGACGCCTTTGTTCTGCACACTCGGATCAACGGCCATACTCGTCAGATACAGAGGCTTGTCGCATGGCGTGAAACAGCTTCGGTCGATGGCCCACGGCTTTCGAGTCGAAAGCGTCAGTGTGGCGGCGATCCCATTCTTTTGCCTCGCGACGTAAACGCGCCCTCTCCGCATGGCTAGAAGAACGGCTCGCACCGAGACAGGCGAACACCAGGGGCCCTTGCCATAGCGGGTCATCAGCGCGAGCGCAGCGGCCGTACGAAGAGCAGCCACTCGCTCGGCATCATCGGTGGTTGCCTGGGTGAGCACGACACACAGAATCACTTGTTGATCGTCTCGCCGATCTTGCCCGCAGCGACGCGAAAACTGGCGCCAGTGAAGGTCATGGCGTGATGATCCTCCACGGTCCGATGAGCGGCACCGTCGCGACGGCCGGTCCACCGTCGCGGGCGGTCCCAGCGATTTGCGCCTCAATGATGGAGCCGGGAGAGCCGAGGGCCTTTTCGATCAATGCCGCCGAGAGATCCTTGAGTGGCACCTTTGCGCGTCGATCCCAACATGAGTCCGCCTGACCCGCCCGCTTCCCCGCGGTCACGTACACGAATCGACCCGAGGGCGGCCCTTGAGCGAACGGACCGAGCAAGCGGACAGGTTCGCCCTCCGCGCCGGCCCGGACGCTCATCTCGAAGTCGAACGAGATCGACTTCGCGGTGGTCATTGAAGGCGAAACGAGCTCCCATCGCCCGCGCTGGAGTCGGAACACGACACCGGCGGGCGGGGCGATGACGGAGATGCGAAGCAGGATTTCCATCTACGGCAGAATACGCTAACCGCCACTCCGGCTCCCCCCCCAAACTCGTGGACCTCGGAGAGGACGTTGTGGCGAAGCAGGCATCTCATGGCTTGCAGCTACGGGCCGCTTGCGCAAAGCCCACGGACGGTGCTTGGCAGCGTGGCGACGATCTCTCGAACCGCCGCCAGAAACGCTTCGTCGCCGCCAGCCAGCCCCGCACGGATGCCAGACCCGGATCGAGGTCTTCGTGCATCAGATCACCCGCCTTCCGGCCGCGGTCGAGGGGTCGCCGGTGTTGGGCGTGCCCGAGGGCTCGATGAGCAGGACGTGTGTTTCCTCTTCGGCGACGGGACAGTGTTCGACGCCTTTGGGAACGACATAGAGCTCGCCAGGCCCGAGGTGTACGTCGCCGTCGCGCAACCGGATGGTGAGCTTGCCGGAGAGGACGAGAAAGAAGTCGTCCGTCTCGTCATGCTTGTGCCAGACGAACTCGCCTCGGGTCTTGACCACCATGATGTCGTGTCCGTTGAACATGGCCACCGTCCGCGGCTGCCAATACTCCGTGAACGTGCTCAATCGGGATGCGAGATTCACTTCGTTCATGTGAGAGCTCCTCGGTTCGATGAGTCGTGAGCCTAACATTCGCGCGCTCCGTTAGGAGCCGGAGCGCTGGCGTCTCGCCGGCTGGCCGGGGGGCGTCCCGCCCCGGGACGGAAAACGCGCGGTATGCGAAAACACGCGTCTCGCGATGCTTCGTTGCTCCTCGACCGCCCCCGCCCGCGGCGGGACGCCGCAGGGCCAGCCGGCGGGACGCCGGCGCTCATTTCGATCTCAAGATGCGCGCCCCCGCCTTCGTCGCCGACGAGGACGCCATCTCCCTCGGCGCCCGCATCATGAGCGCGGTGCTGCTCGACGCGCTGCGAGAGCGAGACACAGCGTGGGCTTCGCCCGTTAACGACGAGTGCGCCGACGGGACTCTCGTGCCGATGGCGCGTGCTTCGTCGAAGGCGAGCCGGCAGAGGGGAAGCGCTTCGCGAGAGCCCGGAGGGCTAAAGCCCACCGCTCCACAGCAACCGTTCCTCCGCGAGAGTTCCAAAAACACCATTGACAACACTGCGCTCCGAACATAACCTTGTGGTTATGCAACCGCAGGGTTATGGACAACCGGCTCACCTCGACGCCACGTTTGCGGCGCTGGCCGATCCGACGCGCAGGGCGATCCTGGCGCGGTTGGCCTCGGGCGAGGCTTCCGTGACGGAGCTGGCCGAGCCGTTCGCGATGAGTCAGCCGGCGATCTCCAAACATCTCAAGGTGCTCGAGCGGGCTGGACTCGTCTCTCGCGGTCGCGATGCGCAGCGGCGGCCGTGCCGCCTCGAGGCTCAGCCTCTCGCGGAGGCCACTGAGTGGCTCGAGAAGTACCGCCAGTACTGGGTGGCCGCGTTCCAGCGTCTGGATGCGCTGCTCGAGGAAATGAAAGCAGAAGAGAAGAACCGGGGTCGCGCGAAGCGCGCCGCGAAAAAACCCTCCACCAAACGGACGAGGCAATAGGAGAAGACTCAGATGATGACCAAGACGGGAACCATGACCATCACTACCCCTTCAGATCGCGATGACGGACGATAGGAACTGAACTCCCGCGTCCACATCGTCCACATCGTCCACCAAGTCCACCTCGTCCACAAAAACCACCCTCGAAGCCCAGACCACGCGGAGAACCAACCATGCCCGCCAAAGCGAAAAGCGTCCCGCTGATCATGACCACGGAGGAAGTCCTCGCGTGGCTGGAGCAGAAGGGCACGAAGAAAACCATCGCGGAGATGGGGCGCTACGGCATCGAGGCCAGGCACGCGTACGGAGTGCCGATGGGCACGCTCCTCATGCTGGCGAAACAGCTCGGCACGAATCACGAACTGGCGCTGGCGCTTTGGGACAGCGGCTGGTATGAGGCGCGTCTCCTGGCCTCGCTCATCGGCGACCCCGAGCGGGTGACGCGCCGGCTGATGGACGAGTGGGCGGAGAGCTTCGAGAACTGGGGCGACTGCGACACGGTGTGTTTCAAGCTCTTCGACCGCTCGCCGTTCGCGCTGGAGAAGGCGCGGAAGTGGGTGGCCTCGCCGCGTGAGTTCGTGCGGCGAGGCGGCTTCGTGCTCCTGGCCTGCGTCGCTCTCCACGACAAGGAAGCGGACGACGACCGCTTCCTCCCCTTCCTGCCTCTGATCGAGAAAGGAGCGCGGGACGAACGCAACTTCGTGAAGAAGGGCGTGCTCTGGGCCCTTCGCGCGGTCGGAGGACGCAATCCCGAGTTGCACGGCGCCGCCGTCGCTGTGGCCAGGCACCTGGCCACCGCGGAGGAGGCCTCGTGCCGATTCGTGGGCAAGGGTGCGTTGCGCGAATTGACCAGCGCGAAAGTGACCGCACGGATGTCCCGCAAAGCTCCATTGAAGCAATCACGATCTTGAGGCGGCGAGCTGAGGAGCGCCGGCGTCCCCGCCGGCTGGCCCTGCGGCGTCCCGCCGCAGGGCCGGGGATCGAAGCCGATCCACCAGCATCGCGAGACGAACGACCTTCGCGCGAGGCGCGCTCCCCCTCCCGGGGCGAGGACGCCCCACAGCCAGCCGGCGAGACGCCGGCGCTCCGCCTTCCCAGCACTCAGCACTCAGCACTCAGCGTTTCAGTCGCGCACTTTGGCGACGCCGTCGAAGTACTCCTGATACTTGGGCCAGCTCCACTCCGCGATCTCGCGGCCCACTTTCAGTCCGACGTTGTTGTCCGTAGGGATGTGGTAGCCGCCGAGGGCGCGGGAGAGGGCGGCCATTTCGGCGGTGGCGCTCCAGGTGGGCAGATCGAGCATCACCAGATCGCCGGCCGTCTTTTCGGTGAGCTCGCAGTGCCGCCGATTCTCGGCGAAGCCGTATTCGTCCGTGCCCGTGAAGAGCTCGATCGTCTTCGCGCATGCGGCGCTGACGGTGGCGTGGCCGCTGGTGTAGCCGGGGAATGGCGGCGTGATGAACGTCTGCGGTGAGTACGGGTGCCACTCTTCGGCGGGCATCTCGCGGACTCCCCCGTCGGTGCCGGCCCAGCCGGTGACCTTCTGCCCGCGGTAGTAGTGGCGGATCAGAGTCCAGGGTCGCGAGGAGTCGTAGAAACGCTTGGTCTCCCAACAGGAGATGAAGGCGTCGAAGGCGACGTTGGCCACGACGAAGTAGAGCTTCACGTCCTGGTCGAGATCGTACCGGTCGCGTCGCGAAACGTCCTGCGCGAAGCGCAGCCAGTGGCCGCTCTGGCCGGTCGAGCGCGGTCCGTCGCGCATGAACTCGACCACCGCCTTCTGCTGATTGGTGAGTGTGCTGTTGTACGCGAGCACTTGATCCGCCTCGCGCTTCAGCAACTCATTGTCGGTGGTCGTCTTGGGAGGTGGAGGCGGGCGAAACTGCGAGCTGCGCTCGATGACGAACGGCTTCACGCGATACCAGTGTGGCGTGAGAAAGCCGGGCGTCACTTTCCGTCCGTCCGCGAGAGTGAACGTGATCGGCTGCCACCGGTCCGGATCGATGATGCGATCCACCGGATTCACGGGCACGTAGTACGTGTAGTCGCCGTAGGGCGCGCCATTGCCGCCGGCTTCATTGCCGAACTGGTTCGCACCATCGTTGCGCCGGTAATCGATCACGGCCTGCGCCGCGAGGTTGCCCACCCCCTCGGGTTTGGTGGGATCGATGGACCGGTCGGCCGGGTCATAGCCGAGGGCCTTCATCTCGTGCTCGAGATACTCCTTCGCCTCGGGATAGGCGAAGAGCAGCGACTGATACGAAGCGTGACTGATGGCCTTCTTCTTGTTCTCCAGCGTGCGCTCACTGGCCGGTCTGCGCAGCTTGCCGCCCAGCCGCGAGCCCACGGCCTTCTCGTCGTACGCGGCCCAGGCGTCGTACATCGCCGTGGCCCAGATGGCGAGCGTGCGCGAGCCCACCGTCGGCCAAGCGCCGTTGCGATCCACCTCCTTCGCCGTCACTTCCTCGGCGATGTCGAGCCACACGTAGGCGAGCGACACCTTCGACTTGTCGTCGATGGGCAGAAACTTGTGCAGCGGCTTCTCCTGCGCCGGCAACGAGCCCACCGGCAACACGGACAGTACGGCAGCGAGGCAGAGAGTGGAGCGGTAGCTCATGATTTCAGGTTTCGTTGGATCCTGCGACGATTGGGGGAATCTAACACGGTCGGCTTGCTTGTCGGCCTTGGGTCTGGTCTTCGAGTCGTCGAGTCTTCGAGTCGTCGAGGAGTGTCCCAGTCTCACAGTCTCACAGTCTCATAGGCCGTGGTTGCGCGGATTCGAGAGCTCTCCACCCTCGCCTATGAGACTGTGGGACTCGAAGACTCGAAGACTCGAAGACTCGAAGACTCGAAGACTCGACGACTCGACGACCCGACGAAGACTAAGGCACCATCGCCAACGCGGCGCGGAGATGAGGCTCGATGGCCTCGGTGCTCATTGGGCGGCCGAACCAGTAGCCTTGCGCTTCATGGCAGCCGGCTGCGGTGAGGAAGCCGGCCTGGTCGGCTTGTTCGACACCCTCGGCCACGACGCGAAGACCGAGCGCGTGCGCCGTGGCCAGGATGGCGTTGACGATGGCTCCGGCAGATCGGGATGACGGCAGGTCGTGCACGAAGGACCGGTCGATCTTCACTCCTGTGATGGCGAACCGCTTGAGGTAGGCCAGCGATGAGTAACCGGTACCGAAATCGTCGATCGTGATCTCCACGCCGAGGTCGCGCAACTCGTCGATCAGACCCGCGGTGGACTCCGCGTTGTGCATGGCCGTGGTCTCGGTGATCTCGATCTCCAGGGAATGGCTGTCGATCCCGTGACGCTCGATGGCCCGGCGGACCGTGCCCAGAAAACTGGGGTGCTGAAAATGCCGGGCGCCGACGTTGAGCGCCAGCCGCGGAGGGGCGATGCCCGCGTTGCGCCACACCCGCAGTTGGCGGCAGGCCTCGTCGATGACCCACTCTCCCACGTCGATGATCACGGCGCTCTCTTCCACGTCGCGGATGAAGGACGCCGCGGCGAGCAGTTCCCCGTCGCGCCGCCAGCGCAGCAGCGCTTCGAGTCCGAGCAGGCGTCCGTCCGCCAGCCGCACCTGTGGCTGATAAACGAGGGAGAGCTCGCCACATTCGATGGCCTGGCGCAGCCGCGACTGCACACCGAGCCGCTCCGCGGCGGCCAGGGTCAAGTCGGCGGACGAGAGATGATGGCGGTTGCCGCCCAAGCCAACGGCGTGCCGCAAGGCAGCCTCCGCCGCGCGCAGCAGACGATCGCTCGTGCCGCCATGCTGTGGATACTCCGCGACGCCCACGCTGGCTGTGACCAGCACCCTCGTTCCGCCCACCGCGAACGTCACGGCCAGAGCTTGGCCGATCGTTTCGGCCAGCGGGATGGAAGGAGTGTTTGCGATCACGGCGAACGAGTCTTCTCCAATGCGCGCGACGAAGCCCTCCACCCCCGCGGCCACTTCGATTCTGCGAGCCGCGGCCGCCAGCAAGGCATCCCCCGCATCCTGACCCACGGCGTCATTCACGCAGTGCATGGCATCGATGTCCACCACCAGCAACGCCAGCGGCGAGCCTCCGCGGCGCGCGTCCCGAATCCGCTGAGCGAGCCGCTCGCGCAACGCGGTGCGGTTCGGCAGTCCGGTCAGCGAGTCATGCGAAGCCTGCCATGCGATGAGCCGCTCCTCGCGCCTGCGCGTCGTCGCGTCCTGTGCGAATCCGCGGCAGCCGGCGATGGTCCCTCCGCCGTCCCGCCACGGCGCGACGTGCACCTCGTACACGCGGTCCGCGACTTCGTAGGAGAGGTCCACCGTCTCGCCGAGCAGCGCGCGATGGTGAGCCGCGCCGGTGCGGCTCACCATCTTCTGCACGTCGAGCCCCGGCTGACGGAGCGCGGCGCCCCGTACCGCGATCACGTTCAGCTCCGCGTCCGTCGACCAGAGCAGGGATCCCGTCCGGTCGAGCAGCACCGCCGCCAGTTGTGCGTCCAGCTCGTTCATCAGTCGCGAACCGTGAGGAACTTCACCGGACCCGAGATCGCCGTGCTCTCGCTGACGTATCCGATGGCATCGGGGTTGGAGCGGATGTAGTCGAGGACTTCCCCATCCGAGGAGAGCTCCACCGGCGGAGTGGCCCGTCCGGAGAAGATCATCTTTTGCCAATAGCTCTTGACCCATGACACTTCCTTGCCGAGAAGATCCTTGGTGAAGGCGACCCGCGCTGAGCTCTTCTCCGATTGGTCGACCGGAGTGACGGCCCGGCCGTTCTCCCAGCGCGTGGCACGCTTGAGGAACAGGTCGCCGACGCGGGCCTTGGTGATGGAGTCTGCGCCGCTCGTGGAGTGAACGACGATTTTGATGGTGCTCGCGGCCTGGGCGCGATGCACGGCGAACAGCAGGAACGATCCGAGGGCGAAGATGAGCAGGTTTCTGGTCATGACTCGTCTCCTCAAAAGCTGAACTGCGCGCCGACCAACACCATGTTGGTCTCGCGATCGAGGGAACCGCTGGCCAGAGCGGCCTTCACCTGGTCACTGGTCTCGGGAAAGGCGAAGCGGTTTCCGTCCGTGTGCTGGTAGCTGCCGCGCACGACGAAGCTGGGGCTGAACCAGTAGCTGAGGCCGAGCGCCGCTTCGCGATGCTCGAGCAGTTGCGGAAAGATCGCCGGCAGCCGCGAGAGGTTCACGCCCGGCAGCGTGACGTCGAGCTGGTCCCAACGCGCCGCGACCTGCCAGTGCTCGCCCAGACGGTAGGACGTCTCGATGTAGCCGGCATCGACGGTGAAGTCGCCGCCGTTCTTCAGCCGCCCCCACTCACTGCGCACCGCGAAGCGCTCCCGCGCGTATTCGGCGTGGCCCGCATAGACATCACGCTTGTCCGTGTCGACGTTGGACAGATCCGTGTAGGCCTGGCCGCTGTAGCCGGACGCACCGACGGTCAGCCCGTCGATGGGCGTGCTGATGTTGAGGCGCCCACCGTAGGCGTTCTCGACGCGATAGCCGAAGGTGATGGCCGGCTCGTTGAAGTACTGCTGCGAAGTCGAGAGCAGTCCCGGCGTCTCGAAGTCGCCTTCGATCTGTCCGCCGTAGACGTCGTACTGCAGATTCCACTTGCCCACGGGCACGTTCCCGGTAATGCCGGCGCCGTTGTACGCGCGGGCGGTGAAGCCGTTCGCACCATAGAGGCTCTGCGGCAGCGAGTAGAAGGGGCGGACGGTGCCGACGTCGAAGATCTCTCCGTAGATGCCGAAGGGATGTTTGACGCGTCCGGCGCGCACGCGAGCCGCGTCGTGGAATCTCCACTCGGCGAACGCGTAGTCGAGCTCGGCCTGGTTCTCCTCGGCGCCGGACTCGAGTCGCATCTGCGCCACGATGGAGAGCTGCTCCATGGGCTTGGCGGAGACATTGAGCGCGAACTCGGCGTTGTCGTATTCGCCGTCCTCGCGCCCGAGCGAGTATTTGTGGCCGTCGGTCTTCCCGTAGGCCCATCCACCAAAACCGTGGATGTCGATGGTGCTGGTCACGCTCTGCGCCAACGCCGGAAGTCCGGCCAGCGACAACGCGAGACAGCCAAGAATCCGATTGAAACGATGCATTCTGCAATTTCCTCCGGGACTCTCTAAGGGCAACCGGAGGACCACCTGCGCCAATCGCGGCAAGGCTTTGCGTTCATTGTGTTTATTGGCTTTCTGCGTGCTTGGTGTTTGTGGTCGATTCGCGAGTTCTCGGGAGGGTTTCGCGAGATCCGGCGGGGGACGTGGCACAGAGAGCACAGAGAAAGACTGGAGGGCGAGGCCGCGAGCTCGCACGTTGCGCAGACCCCTGTTCGCGGAACTTCCCAACCTGTCATCCTGAGCCGCGTAGACGGCGAAGGATCTCGTGCGAAAAACGACGAACGTGCGAGCACCAGAACCGCGGTCTCGTGCAACCTGCGCGGTTTTCGTTTACCGCAGGAGATCCTTCGCACCCACCCGCCACCCGCTCAGGATGACAGGTTGGGAAAGCGCGCGGATTTCTGCACACTTTCAGGATGACAGGCCAATGCTACGGCGGCTTTGGTTGTCGGGCGCAGCCCGGGCTGTGCCTCAGTGGTCAACGTCCCCGGGCGGCAGAAACCAGGAGCCTGCGCGGTAGAAAGCACCTTGGCCTCGGAGGTGCCGCACGTGCCCCAAGGCTATGCCAACCCAGCGCCGCCGGTCGTACCGGCTAGGAGCCTGCGCGGTAGAAAGCACCTTGGCCTCGGAGCTGCCGCACGTGCCCAAGGCTATGCCAACCAGCGCCGCCGGTCGTACCGGCTAGGAGCCTGCGCGGTAGAAAGCACCTTGGCCTCGGAGGTGCCGCACGTGCCCCAAGGCTATGCCAACCAGCGCCGCCGGTCGTACCGGCTAGGGCTTGTCGATCGCGAAGGACTTCATGCGCGACTCGAGGGTGGACGGTTTGATGGAGAGCAGTTCGGCGGCGCCGCCGGGGCCGGAGATTTTCCAGTTGGCGCGGCGGAGGGCGTTGAGGAGGTTGGTGCGTTCCATGTCGCGCCATTGCGCCTCGCCGATGACGTCGCCGCGGGTGAGGTCCGCGCGCGCTTCCTCTTCCTCGGAGAATGAGCCGCCCATGGCTTCAATGAAGGGATCGATCGACAAGGGGCCGCTGGTGTGGCGGGCCACCGCGTCGAAGACCATCGCTCGCAGCTCGCGGATGTTGCCGGGGAAGTCGTAGTGCGCCAGCACGCGGTAGAGACGGTCCGGGACGACGGGGGGCTGCTTGCCGAGATCGGCGGCGGCCTCGCGGGCGATGTGATTGACGAGCAGCGGCAGATCTCCGGCGCGCTCGCGGAGCGGCGGGATGCGCACGTGGTAGGCGCGCAAACGGAAGTAGAGGTCGCGACGCAGACGCGCGGGATCCTGGTGCGTGGCGGCGATGACGCGCGCTTCGACGCGACGCGGCGCGTCGTCGCCGAGGGTGTAGTACTCGCGCTCCTGGAGCACGCGCAACAACTTCACCTGCGAGGCCTCCGCGAGATCGCCGATCTCGTCGAGGAACAGCGTGCCCTTGCCCGCGTTCTCGATCATGCCCTTGCGCGTGCCGCTCGCTCCCGTGAACGCGCCCGGGCGATGGCCGAACAGCGTGTCCGAGAACATCGTGTCGTCGAGGCCGGCCACATTCACGGCCACGAACGGACCGCGGCGGTCGCTGAGCTCGTGCAGGGCGCGCGCGATCAGCTCCTTGCCGCTGCCCGTCTCACCGGTGATCAGGGCGGGATGCGAGCCGCGGGCGATGACCTCGAGGTAGGCAAAGACGCGGATCATGGCGGCGTCCGCGGTGATGAGGCCGGCGAAGACGCGCGGCTGTTCGAGGTCCTGCTCCAGCAGCTTCGAGCGCAGTCGGGCGTTTTCGTCGCGCAGCTCGCGATGCTCGAGTGCCCGGCGCACGGTGGCCATCAACTCGTCCGCGCCCACGGGCTTGAGCAGATAGTCATAGGCGCCCGCCTTCATGCACTCGATGGCCACGCGCACATCCTGCTCCGCGGTGACGACGATGACCGGGATCTCTGGATGTGACGACGCGATCCGCTCCAGCAGCTCGCGGCCACCGATATGCGGCATGATCAGATCGAGCAGCATCAGCGCCACCGGCTCGGCTTCGAGCAGCGGCTCGACATCTCGCGGATCGGCGCACATCAGCACCTCGTCGAACCCATTCGAGCGCAGTGTGCGGCGCACTCCGTTCAGTACGGACTCTTCATCGTCGACGATCAGGATGGTGGCCATGCAGACGCCTCCGCCGGAATCGGAATCGACAGCGTGGCCGTCGTTCCCTGTCCGGGCTCGGACTGGAAAGTGAGCTCCGCACCGTGGTCCTGCGCGATCCGCTCCGACACGGCCAGACCCAGCCCGGAACCGCCGGAGGCCCGCTTGGTGGTGAAGAACGGATCCTTGATCTTGCGCAAATCCTCTGCAGTGATGCCGCGTCCTTCGTCGATCACGCGCACGAAGACGTGTGTGGCGTTCCGGCCGGTCTCGATGGTGATGCGGCAGCTCGTGTTCTCCAAGGCCTGGCAGGCGTTGATGATGAGGTTCACCAGCACCTGCTCCAGCCGCCGCGGGTTGCCCTGCACCACGGGCAGCTCCTCGGTGAGACTCAGGACGAAGTGCGACGTGGCCTTGCGGATGTGATTGCCGAGGAGGCGGAGGGACGACCGGACTACGTCGTTGATGGAGACCGCGCGCCGCTCGCCGGGATCGTGATCGAGCGCGAAGCCGCGCAGCTCGGTGACGATGGAACGAATGCGCTCCGCCGCGTGCTCGATGTCGTCCGCCATCGACATTCCCTCGGCGCGCAACTCGTGCCAGGGCAGATTGGCCACGCGCAGCTCTCCCTGTATCGCGGCGTGCTCGTCGACGATGGGCACGATGCCCTTCCATGCGTCGCGGAGCAGTGGCGCATTGAGCATGATCGAGTGATTGGGATTGTTGATCTCGTGCGCGACGCCGGAGACCAGCACGCCCAGTGAGATCATCTTGTCCGCGCGCGTCAGCGCGTCGCGCTCGCGCTGGGCGACCTCCTCGAGACGGCGCTGCTCGGTCACGTCCTGGACCACACCGTAGACCCGAACCACCTCGCCCGCGGCATTCCGCTCCGCGAACGACGCCCCGCGTCCGATGACCGTCGTCCCGTCAGGATGGACGATGATCGACTCGCGATCGACGTCTTCGAGATGCTCTCCGAAGCGGCGCATCCAGTCGAATCGGTCCAGGATGCGCTGCCGGTAATCCTCTCGGAAGCACTGCGCGAGCTCTTCGATGGAGCCGAGCCGCGCCTGCGCTTCTCCCGTGAGGATGCGCCAGAAGCCCGCCGACCCGAAGATCTGTTCGGTCGCGGCGTCCCACTCCCAGCTCCCGATGCGCGCCAGTACTTCCGCTTCCTCGAGGATCTGCTTGCGATGCACGAGGTCCCGCTCGGTGCGTTTGCGCTCCGTGACGTCCAGCGTGATGGCGATCAGCTTCGCCTCGGCGGGCCAATTCGGGTTGCGCGCCAGACGCTGCAAGAGATCAATGCGCCGGCCGTCCGGTGCGCACAGGGGCAGCTCGACGTCGACCACGCGAACGTCGCCCAGCAGGAGCGGCGCGGCCGCGTTGGCGTAGGCGATGGCCGCGGCAGGCGTGTATCGCTCCCTCAACCATTCGAAGACGCCCGACGGGGTGGACGCACCGGTCATGGCCAGAGCGGCATCGTTCGCGGTGACGGCGCGGGCATGCCGGGCCAGCTCGAAAAAAGTGGCCGGGCTCTCGCGAATGGAGGCCCTCAACTTCTCCGGAGAATCGAGGCCGCAGCGGATCATCTCCGGCAGAACGTCGCCGAAGTCGGTCTCCCACACCGCCACCGGCAACGCGCTGAACAACCGGCGATAGCTCTCTTCACTGCGGCGGAGCAGGTCCTGCGCCTCGCGCTCCTCGGTGATGTCGCGCCCGACGGCCTGGATTTCCAACAACGTGCCTTCGGAGTCGAAGATGCCGCGGTCCGTCCAGCGATGCCAGCGCAAGGAGCCGTCCGGAGCCGTCACGCGATGCTCGTCCGTGATCGCGGGCCGGCTCGGTTTCAGATCCGCGAACTTCCGCACGATGAAGTCCCGCTCTTCGTCCGGGATGCACGGGAAGAACGACGTGCCCAGAAGCTCCGCGGCGGTGGCGGCGTTGTAGCGGCAGTAGGCTTCGTTGACGAACGTGCGCGTGCCGTTGGGCAGGCAACGCACGATCAACTCCGTCTGATCCTCGACCACTCGGCGATAACGCCCCTCGCTCTCGCGCAGGGCTTTCTCCATGGCCAGGCGCTCGCCGATGTCCTCGACGAACCCGATCCCGCAGATTGGCTCGCCGTCCTTGGAGCGCACGATGGACGCGGTCAGCCGCGTCGTCACCACGCGACCGCCGCGGGTGATCCACCGCCGCACCACCTCGATGCTGCTCACTTCCTCGACGCGCAGCCGCGCGATCGACTTCTGCGCGGCCTCCACTTCATCGGGATGCACGAACAGGGGGAAGCCATGCTCCACGACATCGTTGCGGTCGCGCTCCAGCATTGAGCAGAACGCGCGATTCGCGTCCAGGATCCGGCCGTGAAGATCGGTCAGCACCACGCCGACGGGCGTATGGCGGAAGACTTCTTCGAGCGCCTGCTCGTTCGCGTCGAGGGCCACCGGCAATTGGATCTGCATGTACGTTCGCGCTGCCGAGTCGCTGAGCTGCTTGGGCTTTGTTTCACTGATTATGTCCCCGGACGGCCTCGAGCAGCGCTCCACTGATGCGATCGGCCGCCAGAACTCTCGCCGCCGCACCCAGCTCGATGGCCGCGCGCGGCATTCCGAAGACGGTGCTGCTGGCCTCGTCCTGGGCCACGGTCAACGACCCCGCCTTCCTCATTTCGAGCAAGCCCTTCGCGCCGTCGCGGCCCATTCCGGTCAGCAGGACACCGATCGCGGAGGCGCCGAGCGTGCGGGCCGCGGAGGAGAAGAGCACGTCCACGCTGGGACGATGACGGTTGACGAGCGGTCCGTCGTCGAGCGCGACGCCGATGACGCCCCGCCCCTGCGCGACGAGCGACAGGTGCCGGTCGCCCGGCGCAATCAAGGCTGTGCCAGCACGAACGATGTCGCCCGGAATCGCTTCGCGCACGGTCATGGCCGAGGTCTCATTGAGCCGTCGCGCGAACGCCGCGGTGAACTGCTCGGGCATGTGCTGCACGATCACCAGCGGCGGCGCATCGGCGGGCATCGCGTCGAGCAAGAGCTTGAGCACCTCCGTGCCGCCTGTGGACGCGCCGATGGCCACGAGTTGTGGCGAGACCACGCCTCCGTTCCGCAGCAGCGTTGCCGGCGCGAGGGTGAGGTGCGGATGCCGGTCCTCGACGGGCACCCGCGCCCGCGCCCTTCCCACGCGGGCCTGCGCCGCGGCGCGCACCGTGTCGATCAGCGCGATCGCGGAGTCGCTGAGCGCCTCGCCGATGCGCACCTTCGGTTTGAGGACCACGTCCACCGCACCGAGCTGCAACGCGCGCATGGTCAACTCGCTCGACGACTCCGCGAAACTGGAACAGACCACCACCGGCAGCGGCGTCTCGTCCATCAACTTGCGCAAGAACGTCAGGCCGTCCATGCGCGGCATCTCCAGATCGAGCACGATCACGTCGGGACGGCGCGTCTCCATCTTGGTCATGGCGATGAGCGGATCCGCGGCCGTGGTCACGATCATCGCCGGCCCCAGCAGCGCAGTCATCACCTGACGCACGACCGCGGAGTCGTCGATCACCAATACGTTCAGCGCGGTCATCGCGCCATCCGCGTGTAGACCGACGGTGCCATCGGACGCAGTCGCCGTCCGGAACTGAGCAGACTCTCCGAGTGCCCGAGGAAGAGATAGCCGGCCGGCGCCAGCCGCGAAAGGATGCGCGTCACGGCGTTCGCACGCGAAGTCACGTCGAAGTAGATCAGGACGTTGCGGCAGAAGATCAGGTCGAACGCTCCGAGCTCCGGCAACTCCTCGTGCAGGTTCAGTCTCTGAAAGCGAATCACCGCCCGCGTCTCCTCGGATGCCGACATGCGGCCACCCTGCGAACGCACGCCGCGCAGCATGTAGCTCTTGAGATGGCGCTCCGGAATCTCCACCGCTTTCTCCACGGGCCACACGCCGGCCATGGCCTGCCGGAGTGCGCGGCCGGAGATGTCGGTGGCCAGCACTTCGACATCCCAACCCTCGAGCTGCGAGAGGAGCGTCATGGCGATGGAGTACGGCTCCTGCCCTGTCGAGCAGCCCGCACTCCACACGCGCGCACGCCGCGGCCGGAGCCGCTGCTCCGCTTCCGCGCGCCAACGCGGCAGCACGTCCGTCTCCAGAAACTCGAACTGCTTCGGCTCGCGGAAGAAGCGCGTCTCGTTCGTGACCAGCCGGTCCAGCATCTCCACGCGCTCGGCGCCTTCCTTCTCCACGAGCTCGAGGTATTGGCCGAAACGGACCATCCCCAGCGTGCGGATGCGACGCGAGAGCCGCGCCGTGAGGAGCTCGCGCTTGTGATCGTTGATGTGGATCCCACACTCGCGATAGACGAGCTCGCGGAAGCCGCGAAACTCGCGATCGGACATCGGCACGATCTCATTGCTGTGCACGAGCGCCCTCCCCCGCTTCCCCGCGCAGGGCCGGGAGGAGCGCGGCGGCATCGACGAGCTCCACGCTGGCCAGGATGGCCGTCAGGTCGAGCAGCACGATCAGCGTCTCGTCCGCACGCACGAGGCCGGGAACGAAGTCGATGCCCAGCCCGAACGGGGGCGCGTCCTGAATGTCGGAGCGCAGGACGTCGATGACGCGGCTGACCCCGTCGACCATCACCGCCACCACCACCCGCTCTCCGTCCGTATCCATCTCCACGATCACCAGACACGTGCGCCGCGACACGACCGTCTTCTCGAGGCCCAGCTTGGCCGCGAGATCGACGACCGGGACCACGGTGCCGCGCAGGTTCATGACCCCGCGCAGCCACGGCGGCGTCATGGGCACGGGCGTGAGAGGGCGATACTCGGCGATCTCTCGGACGCGGTGAATGGAGATCCCATACTCGTCGTCCCCGATGAGAAAGGTCAGCAACTGCTCGATCTCCGTGGGCGCCGGTAGAGACGGAGCGGCTGCGTTTCGGCGTGGGCGTTTCGGAGTGTTCGTTTCGCGCCGTGCCATCAGAACCTCTCGAAGTCGAACTGCGACAGTTCTGCGGCAGTCGGCCGGTAGCCCGCGATGAGAGGCAACTCCCCTCCGGCTTCGGCGGAGTATTCGTCGAACGCCGCCGGCTCCTCTTCCGCGCGGACCCGCTTGCCGCCGAGGGTGAAGATCTCCATGCGCTGGCGCAAGGTCTTGGCCTGTCCGGCCAGCTCTTCCGCCGTCGCCGACAGCTCCTCCGCGGCCGACGCGTTCTGCTGCGTGATCTGGTCGAGAAGACTCATGGCCTGATTGATCTGCGCCACCCCCGAGGACTGCTCGTTCGAAGCCGCGGAGACTTCCTGCACCAGCTCGGCGGTCTTGTGAATCGAGGGCACCAGTTGCGTGAGTGAAGTCGCGGAGCGCTCGGCGATGCGCACGCTGGAGCCGGCCAGACCGCCGATCTCCTTGGCCGCGCTCTGGCTTCGCTCGGCCAGCTTGCGCACCTCGCTGGCCACGACCGCGAAGCCGCGCCCGTGCTCGCCCGCGCGCGCTGCCTCGATGGCCGCGTTGAGCGCGAGGAGATTGGTCTGGTACGCGATGTCCTCGACGATGCTGATCTTCTCCGCGATGGCCTCCATGGCCTCTTTGGTCTCGCCGACCGCGCGTCCGCTCAGCTCCGCATCGCGCGCGCCCTGGATGGCCATGTCCCGCATCTCCTGACTGTTGGCCGCGTTCTGCGTGATCGAGGCGGTCATCTGTTCGAGACTGGCCGTGGCCTGCTCCACCGACGCGCTCTGACTGCTCGTGCCGCGGGACAGACTCTGCGCCGTGGAAGAGACCTGCGTCGATGCCGTGGACAGTGTGGCCACGCCCGCGCGGATGTCGCCGATCATCTGCGCCAGATTGCGGGTCATCTTGCGAAGGGCCAGCGCGAGCGTGTCGTCGTTCGACTTCGGTTTGATGGTGGAGGTCAGATCGCCGGCGGCGATGGAGTCGGCGATGCCGGTCATCTCCTGGAGGTAGGCGACCATGTCCCGGAACGAGCGGCCCAGCGTATCGTTCTCCGAGCGCGGCGCCACCGTGGCGCTGACATCGCCACGCGAGATGCGCTCCGCGGCGCCGGCCATCTCCTGGAAGTAGGCGACCATGCGCTTCATCGACTGCAGCAGCTTGCCGATCTCGTCGTCGCGCGTGCCGTCGATGTTCGCGTCGAGGTTGCCCGCGGCGAGCTGGTTCGCGACCTCGACGGCCTGATGGAGCGGGCGCGTGAGTCCGCGGATGAGCATCACGGACACGCCGGCCAGAAGCAGCAGGCAGGTCACGCTGATGACGATCACCAGCCACTGCGTGGCCCGGTGCAGCGAGCGCACTTCGCTGAAGGCCGTCTGGATGTTGCGCTTGCCGTTCATGCGCGTCGAGTCCAGCGCCGAGGCGAGGTCGTTGTGCCGGCGGCGCATCTCTTCCAGAGACTCCACGAAGCTCACGCCCGTCTCGCCGGTGATGAGGCGCTGCGTCATTCCACGCCCCAGCCCGTAGTACGCGTTGAGGAGTCCGCGCAGCCGCTCCACTTCAGCCGCGTCGACGGCCGGGTTGGAGCTCTCCTTCTGCAGACGCGCCAGGAACTTGTCCTTCAGCGCATCCGCCTCCTGAATGCCGGCCGGATCATGCGCCGCGGCCGCGTCTTGCAGCGTGCGCTGGATGGACGTGAGGATCTCGTGGAGATCGTGATGCATCTCCGTGGCCGGGAAGTAGCCGACCTCGATCATCGTGCTGAACGACTCCGTCCGCGAGACGGCGAACACCGTCGTGCCGAGGATCAGCACCAGCGCCAACGCGGCGATGGCGGGCATCATGAGAATCCGGTGGACGAACTTGAGCTTGCGAAACATGACTGCTCCTCAGTAGTTGCTGGTTGCGTGTGCTGGTTGCTGGTGCGAGTTGCGGGTTGCGCGTTGCGGGTTGCTGTGGGTGTTGCTGGTTCTGTCGTCGCGAACGGACCAAGGCGCGCGCGGCGCGCCTGAGAGCGAGCATCAAGATTTGTGTGCCTGCCATGAGGGCAACCCCTCATCCGCCTTCGGCACCTTCTCCCCTCTGCGGAGGGGAGAAGGCTCTCGCTGAGTGTGTTTGGCGAACTGGTAGGTTCATCGCGAGAGTGTGTGTGCTCATCGTGAGCCGGGTAGGTTCATCGCGAGAGTGTTCAATCGAGAGCCTTCTCCCCCCGGCTTCTTGGGGGGAGAAGGTGGCCAACGGCCGGATGAGGGGGGTGATGCAGCCTCCGATTGAGTGTTCAAGATCTCGACTTGCAGGAGGCCGGGGACGTCGACGATGAACGCGATCCGTCCGTCGGGGAGGATCGCGGAGCCGGAGAGACCGGGAAGTCCCCGAAGCGCCTTCGGGAGAGGCTTGACGACGGTGTGGCATTCGCCGTGGAGCTCGTCCACGATCAGGCCGGCGCGGCCGCGGGCGTAGCGAACGACGACCACGTTCTCGCGATCCGCGGCACTGTCGCCCATCGAGAGCCGGCGGCTCAGGCGCACGAAGGGGATGCTCTCGCCGCGGTGCGTGAGCACGCCGGTCGCGTGATCGCGGCGGGTGGCTTCGGAAGGCAGGTGCAGCGCTTCCACCACTGCTTCCATGGGGATCACGAAGGACTCGCCGCCGACGCCGACGCCGAGGCCGTCGACGATGGCCAGCGTGAGCGGCAGCCGGACACGGAACGTCGTGCCCCGTCCCTGCTCGCTCTCCACGCTCACCGAGCCGTGGATCGCGTCGACATTGCGACGCACGACATCCAGGCCGACGCCGCGGCCGGAGAGCTCCGTGACGGAGTCCGCGGTGGAGAATCCCGGATGGAAGATCAGGTCCGCGATCTGCGCATCCGAGAGCGACTCGTTCTCGCCGGTGATGCCGTGCTCGCGGGCGCGGCGCAGAACGCGCTCGCGATCGATGCCGCCTCCGTCGTCGGTGAGCTCGATGACGATCGAGCCCGCCTCGCGAAAACTGCGCAGCACGAGTGTTCCCGCGGCCGGCTTCTTCTTCGCGCGCCGCACTTCCGGACGCTCGATGCCGTGCCCGACGCTGTTGCGGATCATGTGCATGAGCGGATCGCGCAGATGCTCGACGACGGTCATGTCCACTTCCACGTCGTCTCCCTCGATGCGCAGCTCTGCTTCCTTGCCCAGCGAGCGGGCCGCGTCGCGGACGATGCGCTGGAACTGGCGGAAGGTCGGGCCCACCGGCACCATGCGCAGCTTCATCACCAGTTCCTGCATCTCCAGGTGCAGGTGATCCGCATCGCGCTGCGTCTCCAGCGCGACACGGCTGCTGATCGCGGGATCGCCGAGCAGTTGGCTGAGCCGGCCTCGGGCAATGCTGATCTCTCCGCTCAGGTCGAGCAGGCGATCGAGCTTGGCCAGGTCGATGCGCAACGTGCGCGAGATGCGCTGCGCGGTCTGCGACACTCCGGTGCCCGCCGGCGAAACGTCCATCGCCGCACCCCTGCCCAGACGCTCGACCAGCCGCTGCTCGCCGGCCGTCAGCGCGCGGGCGCGGTCGGACTCGAACAGCAGACCGCGTAACACGTCGACGGATTCGAGCAGCAGCGTGATGATGCCGTTCGAGACCACGGCCTGACCGGCCCGCAAACGATCGAGCAGATCCTCCATGGCGTGCGCCACGCGCGTCATGGCCTCGAAGTCGAAGATCCCCGAGTTGCCCTTGATCGTGTGCACGGCCCGGAACACGGAGGCCAGCGCGTCCGCGTCGTCCGGCGTGCGCTCGAGCACGAGCAGAGCCTCTTCCGCCGCGGCCAGTCCTTCATCGGACTCCGCCAGGAACGCTTCCAGGAGCGCGGCCATCGATTGAGTGTCGAGCATGAGCGGTCAGAGCTTTCGCACGAGCGTCGTGCCGTCGATGGTGCGGAAGGTCAGCTTGCGGCCCTGACGGCCTTCGACGTCCTGGCGGAGCAGGGCGATGTCCTCCCGCTCCAGAAAATCCAGGGCCGCGGCGACGTTCCGGCTGCCCAGACGCGGTCCGGTCTGGCCGGGGATCACAGCCGCACCGCCGAAGACGCAACCGAAGAGCGTCTCGCGGCGCGCGCCCATCTGCAGCACGCGCTCGAGCAACATCGGCAGGGCGTGGTTGCCGTAACGCGCGGACGGTTGGGATCCGCCCGTGGGGAGAATGAAGTGATTGATCCCCCCGAGTGTCGTCTGCGGATCCCAGAGGCAGACCGACACGCACGAGCCGAGGACCGTGGTGATCGCACCGGCGACGGACTCCGCCCAGAGACCGCCCGGGTGAAGATAGATCCGGCGCTCGAGCTGCTGATGCTGTTCGCTGGACATGATCGGAAGTGCGCTCATGGTCATCGGTCTCCGGCCCCGGCTTCGCCGATTGACCAGACCTCGGGTTGGGATCCCGCCAGCACTTGCTCGTGCAGTGAAGTGCAATACAGGGCGATGCCGGCCTGGCTGGCCAGGAGCCCCAAGAGCTCTTCGTCGAGGGCCTCGAGCGCGTCCTGCTTTTGAGGGAGGAGCCGGAAGATGGCGATCGCTCCGGTCACGCGTCCGTCGACCTGCAGCGGCACGCAAGCCGTGATGCCGACACTGCGGCCATGCTCTCCGTTCGAGACGAAGGCCTCGCCCGATGCCGCTACTTGACCAATGATCCCCTCGCCGAACACCACCTCGTGGAACATCGCGGGCGGCTCGTCGAACCAGTCCACCACGCGCAGCCGGTCGTCGCCGTGGCGCTCGAAGATCGCGAAATCCTCCGAGCCGATGAGGTTGATGATGATCTCCTTGATGGCTCCCAGCACCTGCTGCCGGTCCAGGCTTCCGTGCAGTTGATAGCCAGCCACGTAGAGGTTGGCCAGGTTCGTGTTCTGCGTCTCGATCTCCACGAACCGCCCGGCCACGGACTCGTTCTCGCGCTGCACGTCGGACAGGCGGCGCACGAGCGTGCTGTGCTGATCCATCCGCTGCGCGAGATCCTCGCGCACGTTCATGAGTTGCTCCTGGAGGCGGATCTTCTCGGTCTGCAACCGCGAGCGATCCGATTCGAGCGCCGCGACCATGACCCGCAACCGCTCGTTCTGGCCCTTCAGATCGGCCATGACCCGGTTCGTATCCTCGCGAACCTTCTGGACGTAGTTGCCGCCAGCAGAGCCAGCGTAGCTACCGCCAGCAGAGCCAGCGTGGTTGCCGCCAGCAGAGCCAGCGTGGTTGCCGCTACCGGTCTCGTTCTTCGCGGTCATGCCACACCGCCGTTCTCGAGGAACCCGCGGACCTTGGTCAGCAGCTCGGCGCCGTTGATTGGCTTGGTGATGTAGTCACTGCAACCGCTCTCGAACCCGGTCTCGATGTTCTGCTCTTCGCCCTTGGTCGTGACCATGATGATCGGCACTTCCCGGGTAGCGGCCTGCTCGCGAATGCGCCGGCACGCCTCGAAGCCGTTCATCTCGGGCATGACCACATCGAGGAGGATCAGATCCGGCCTCTCCGCCGCCGCGGCAGCCACCGCCTCGCGACCATTCTTCGCGGTGACGATCTGATACGCCGTCCCCCGCAACACCATCTGCTCCATCATCAACGTCGTCGCCGAATCGTCGACCAGCAGGATCTTTTTGCGACTCATGCTTTGTCCTCCGGCAACCCTCTAGAACAAAGGCGCTGCCAGGAGGCATGAGGGAGCTAAGTCGTTGGATGTGGGTGTGTTGGCGCGATGGTTGGCGATCGCACACTCTCTGAGTTCGCGAGTTCTCGGGACGGCGTTCGCGAGAAAGTGGGGAGGGGGCGCAATGTGGAGCGGTGGGCTTTAGCCCTCCGGGCGCTCGCGATGAGTGTGCCGAAGCCGGGTGACTCTCTCGCGACGCACGCGCCGAATGAGCCGTGTGCAGCGTCGAAGCCGAGAAGGCAGAGGGGAAGTGCCTCGCGAGAGCCCGGAGGGCTGAAGCCCACCGCTCCACATCGCCTGCGGCAAGCCCGCGGTAGCGGGCGTGAAAAGATAGCCGCCTACGGCGGCGAAAGCGGAGCGCCGGCGTCCCGCCGGCTGGCCAGGGGGCGTCCTCGCCCCGGGCGGGGGAGCGCGCCTTGCGCGAAGGACGTTCGTCTCGCGATGCTGGATTTCGGCTTCGAATGCCCCCGCCCGCGGCGGGACGCCGCATGGCCAGCCGGCGGGACGCCGGCGCTCCTCGGCTCGATGTGGCGTTCGCGCCCACCCGCTGCCCTCAGGATGACAGGCAAGATGGGAAAAGCCCTCTCTCATCCCCTCTCGGAGACCGTGTCGATGACGACGAGATCGAAGCCCCGGCCCCGAGTGAGCAACTTGTGCACGATGCTCGGGAGGATGCGGCCGACGAGACTGGGGCGCGTGGGCTTGCCGACGACGAGGACGGTGATGCGTTCGGATTGGACGAAGTCGAGGATTGCGCCGGCGATGTCCTCGGATTCGCGCGTGATGACCGTGGCGCCGAGGGAGAGGGCGAGCTGCACGTTCTCACTGAGCTTGCGGTGCTGCTCCGCATCGAGGTTCTCGGGATGCGAACGGCGCTGGCGCACATAGAGCGCGAACCAGCGCGTGTTCATGCGGCCGGCCAGGCGGGAAGCGCGAAGCACGAGCGGGCGCGCGATCTCCGGATCGAACGGGACGGCCACGGCCAGGCGCACGTCCGTGGAGCGGTCCGAAGCGACTCCGTTGCGACCGGTGAGCGTTGCCGTTTGCAACAGAGCCAGCTCCCGGAGGCGGTCGAGCATCTCCGCGCGGAAGAAATGGTCGAGTGCGCGTGCGGCTTGCTCGGGTGGATAGATCTTCCCCAGCCGGAGGCGCTCCTGCAGCTCGGAGACAGGAATGTCCACCAGCACGACCGAGTCGGCCTCGCGCACGATGCGGTCCGGAACGCGCTCGCGGATCTCGATGCCGGTGGCGGACTGCACGACGTCCTGCACGCCCTCGAGATGCTGCACGTTCAGCGCGGTCATGACGGACGTTCCCGAGGCCAGGATGTCTTCGACGTCCTGCCAGCGCTTGGCGTTCACGGAGCCGGGTGCGTTGGTATGCGGCAGCTCGTCGACCAGAACGAGGTCCGGATGTCGCGCCAGGATGGCTTCGAGATCCATCTCTTCGATGATCACATCGCGATAGCGAACGCGCCTGCGCGGCAGGACCTCGAGATCGCCGATGCGCTCGGCGGTCTCGGCGCGGCCGTGCGTCTCGATGTAGCCGGCGGCCACGTCGATGCCGGCGCGCCGTGCGGCATGCGCATCTTCGAGCATGCGCACGGTCTTGCCCACGCCGGCGGCCATGCCCAGATAGACCTTCAGCCGCCCGCGGCCGGCACGGTCGGTCCCGGCCAGGCGGAGCAGCTCGTCCGGATCGGGCCGGACCGGCTCAGTCGCGCGCGGCATGCCTCGCCATCCTGTCATCCAGCTCGACATTCAAGAGCAGCACATTGACGCGCGGCGCACCGTAGATGCCGAGAAACTTGCCTTCGATGCGCTTCTCCACGAGCGCGCGCAGCGCGCCTTGATCGAGCCCACGTGCCCGAGCCACGCGCGGCACCTGAAGAATCGCGTTGGCGGGAGAGATATGGGGATCGAGCCCGGAAGCGGAGGTGGTCACGGCATCGGCTGGAACGGCAACGCCCGCGGGAACTCCAAGGGACTGAATGTCTGCCGCGATGCGCTCCTTCAGTTTTCTCGAAGTCGGCCCGAGATTGCTTCCACCCGAGGCGGAGGCGTTGTAGTCCACGGCCGAAGGTCGCGAGTGAAAGTAGCGATCGGAAGTGAAGGACTGGCCGATGAGGGACGAGCCGACGGTCCTGCCCTCGCGCGCGATCATCGAGCCATTGGCTGAAATGGGGAAGAGCACCTGGCCGATGGCCCAGACGCAAAGTGGGTAGACGCCGCTCACGAGCAGCAGCAGGACCAGGGTGAGACGAAGGGCGGTGACGATGTGCTCTCTCATGCGAGCCTCGCAAAGTGCAGGAACAGGTCGATGATCTTGATCCCGGCAAAGGGCACGATGGCCCCGCCCAGACCGTAGATCAGCAGGTTGCGGCGCAGGATGCGGGCCGCGCCGAGGGGACGATAGGCCACGCCGCGCAAGGCGAGCGGCACCAGGGCGATGATGACCAGCGCATTGAAGATGACCGCGGAAAGGATCGCACTCTGCGGAGTGGCCAGCCGCATGACGTTCAGCGCCTGCAGCTCCGGATGCGTGGCCAGAAAGAGCGCCGGGATGATGGCGAAGTACTTGGCGATGTCATTCGCGATGGAGAACGTGGTCAGCGCGCCGCGGGTCATCAGCAGTTGCTTGCCGATCTCGACGACCTCGATCAGCTTGGTCGGATTGGAATCGAGATCGACCATGTTCCCCGCTTCCTTCGCGGCCTGCGTGCCGGTGTTCATGGCCAGGCCGACGTCGGCCTGGGCGAGCGCGGGCGCGTCGTTGGTGCCGTCGCCGGTCATGGCCACGAGGTTGCCCGCGGCCTGTTCGCGACGAATGAGCGCGAGCTTGTCCTCGGGAGTGGCCTCGGCGAGAAAGTCGTCGACACCCGCCTCGCGGGCGATGGTGTCCGCGGTGAGCGGGTTGTCGCCCGTGATCATCACCGTGCGGATGCCCATCCGCCGCAGGCGGTCGAATCGCTCACGCATGCCGCCCTTGACCACGTCCTTGAGGTAGATCACTCCGTAGACGCGTCCGTTCTCCGCCACCACGAGCGGAGTCCCGCCGGCTCCGGCGATCGTGGACACGTCGTTCCGCACCTCGGCCGCCAGCTCTCCTCCGTTCGCACGCACGAACGCCTCGATCGCATCGGCCGCGCCTTTTCGCACGCGGCGTCCGTCCGGTAAATCGACTCCGGACATCCGCGTCCTGGCCGTGAAGGGAACGAACTGCGCGCCCAACTCCTGCAGACCACGGGCGCGGATGCCGAACTGCTCCTTGGCCAGCACCACGATGGAGCGCCCTTCCGGAGTCTCGTCCGCGAGCGAAGAGAGTTGCGCCATCTCGGCGAGCTCTCGAGCTTCGACGCCAGGCGCGGCGCGGAAGCCGGTGGCCTGACGGTTGCCGAGCGTGATCGTGCCGGTCTTGTCGAGCAGCAGCACGTTCACGTCGCCCGCAGCCTCGACGGCTCGCCCGGACATGGCCAGCACATTGTGCTGGAGCACGCGATCCATGCCGGCGATGCCGATCGCGGAGAGGAGCGCGCCGATGGTCGTGGGGATGAGACACACCAGCAGCGCGATCAGCACGGTGATCGAAACGTCGCCTCCTGAGTAAAGAGCGAACGGCTTGAGCGTGGCCGTGGCCAGGAGAAAGACGATGGTGAGGCCGGCCAGGAGGATGTCCAGCGCGATCTCGTTCGGTGTCTTCTGGCGCTCCGCTCCTTCGACGAGACGGATCATCCGATCGATGAACGTCTGACCCGGCTCGGAGGTGATCACCACGACGATGCGGTCCGAGAGCACCATCGTTCCGCCGGTCACCGCGGAGCGATCGCCACCGGCCTCGCGGATCACCGGCGCGGATTCGCCGGTGATGGCAGCCTCGTTGACCGTGGCAATGCCTTCGACGACCGTCCCGTCACCGGGGATGAGCTGACCCGCCTCGACGACGACGCGATCCCCCTTGCGCAACAGCGACGCGGACACGTGCTCCTCCTGATTGCCGGAGGTCAGACGCCGCGCCACAGTTTCGACCTTGGTCTTTCGCAGCGCCTCAGCCTGTGCCTTGCCCCGCCCCTCGGCGATGGCTTCCGCGAAGTTGGCAAACAGCACCGTGGCCCACAACCACAGCGCGATCTGGATCTGAAATCCGCTGCTGTCGCGGATCAGGAGGATCGTGGTGAGCAGAGCGCCCACCTCCACGAGAAGCATCACGGCGTTGTGCCACATCGAGCGCGGATCGAGCTTGACGAAGGCCTCGGCCACGGCACGGCGGACGAGGGTGGTGTCGAGCGTGGTACGTTTCGGTTTCATCAGAAGAGCCTCCCGGCTCGCATCAGGAATTGCTCCACGACCGGCCCGAGCGCGAGCAGCGGAAAGTAGGTCAGCGCTCCCACGACGAGAATCACGCCCACGAGCAGCGCGGTGAACATCGGTCCATCGACGGGGAAGGTGCCGGCCGATTCGACGGAGCGCTTCTTCGACGCCAACGAGCCGGCCAGCCCCATGATGGGAATGATCATGAAGAAGCGGCCGAAGAACATGGCCAGTCCGAGAGCGACGTTGTAGAACGTCGTGTTCGCGTTGAGTCCCGCGAACGCGCTGCCGTTGTTGGCGGTGGCGCTGGTGAAGGCGTACGTCATTTCGGAGAGACCGTGCGGCCCGGAGTTGTTGAGGCTGGAGGTGCCAGCGGCTGTTCCGGCCGCCGCAGCAGATCCAATCAGGACGAAGCCTGCGAAGAGGAGCATCGTGAGCATGGCCAGCTTCACGTCCTTCGCCTCGATCTTCTTGCCGAGGTAATCCGGCGTGCGCCCGACCATCAGGCCGGCGATGAAGACGGCCAGGGCGATGAACACGAAGATGCCGTAGAGACCCGCGCCGACGCCGCCGAACACCACTTCGCCGAGCATCATGTTGATGAGCAGTGCCAGACCTCCGAGCGGCGTGAACGAGTCGTGCATCGCGTTCACGGCTCCGCACGAGGCCGCGGTGGTGATGGACGCGAAGAGCGCGGAGTCGGCCGCGCCGAAGCGCACCTCCTTCCCTTCCATGTTTCCCGAGGAGGGGTCGACGCCCAGCGCATGATGGATGGGATTGCCCGCCATTTCAGACCCGATCGCAATGGCAGTGAGAGACAGAAAGAGAATGGATATGGCCGCGAGCACGGCCCAACCGTGAGCCGGTTTGCCGGTCATCGAGCCGAGCGTGTAGACGAGACCGGCCGCGATCCAGAGGATCAGGAACATCTGCAGCAGATTGGTGAAGGGCGTGGGATTCTCGTACGGGTGCGCCGAATTGGCGTTGAAGAACCCGCCGCCGTTCGTGCCCAGTTCCTTGATCGCCTCCTGTGAGGCCACCGGGCCCTGCGCGATGACCTGCGTCCCGCCTTCGAGCGTCCTCACCTCCACGGCGGGACGGAAATTCTGAACCACTCCCTGCGAGAGGAGCACGAACGCACTGACCAGCGACAGCGGCAGGAGAATCCACAGCGTCGCGCGCACGAGATCGGCCCAGAAGTTCCCGAGCGTCGCCGACTTCTGTCGCGCGATGCCGCGGATCACCGCGATGGCGATGGCCATGCCGGCAGCGGCGGAAGCGAAGTTGTGGAAGGTCAGCCCGGCCATCTGCGTCAGGTGCGACAGGACCGCCTCTCCCACGTAGGCCTGCCAGTTCGTGTTCGTGGTGAACGAGACGGCGGTGTTCCAGGCCAGTGCGGGCTCCACCGCCCCGAGCCGGTCGGGATTCAGCGGCAGGAGATGTTGCAGACGCTGGATGGCGAAGGTCATCAGCATCCCGGCGGCGCTGAAGACGAGCATGGCCGTCGTGTACTGCTGCCACGTCTGCTCACGCTTCGGGTCGATGCGGGCCACCCGATGCATCAAACGCTCGACCGGACCCACGAGCGGATCGAGGAAGGTCCGCTCGCCACTGAAAACGCGGCGCATGTAGAGGCCGAGAGGTTTGGTCAGCGCCAGCAGCAGGACAACGTAGAGAACCACGGCGAGCAAGGCCATCACAGCTCCTCCGGACGCAGCAACGCGCGCAGGAGATAGAGCAACGCGCCCAAGGCCAGCAGCAGCGCGACGATCGTTTCGAAAGACATGAAGTTCCTCACAACTTCTCGCACGCGCGGACGAAGCCCGCGGCGAGTGCGAACAGGACGAGAGTCAGGACGATGAAGGCGAGATCCAACATGGAGGTCTCCTGGCCGGTTGGCGGTTGGCGGTTGGCAGTTGGAGGGTCCGATGGACGGGTCTCATGCGATCTCCTGCCGGCGCGCAAACGCCGCCGGCGCAAACATCCAGACGAAGAAGAACAGGTTGCGAAGGAGGGGGCGTTGAGGCGAGCCAAGCAGGGCATACCACCCGTGCCCGATGCGGCTGGTGATCACGATCTCCGCGACGATGGCCAGCAGCAGCCAGACGATGCCGGCGTCGAGCGCGTGAGAAAGTCCGCGGTGATGAGCTGAGAAATGGGTGTAGGCCCAAGCCATCGAGAAAATGGCCGCCATGGCCACCGCGGCAGCGCCGATCTGCGAGATCGCATCCAACTCGATGCGTGCCGTCGCGGCGAGCACCGCACCCGCGAGCCAGAACAAACCGATCCGCAGGATGGTCGTCGTCCAGTGCTGCCGTTCCTCGGTGCGAACGATCGGGCGAGTGGTCGTGGTCATTGCAACCTCCTGCCTCATCGCAACATCGCTCGCGAGAGTCACTCACGAAGAAGCGCGAAGGAAGATCAGGAGAAGACCGAAAGGGTTCGTAAAGAGTTCGTTAACCCCGTTCTCACACCGGTTCGGCGATGAAGCGATAGCCGACCCACGGCTCGGTGACGATGTAGCGGGGCGACGATGGGTCGGGCTCGATCTTCTTGCGCAGTGCGCTCATGTGTACGCGCACCGTGTCGGCGGTCGTGCTCGGGGCCTCGCGCCAGACCCGGGCGATGATCGTGTCCGTGAACATCGGTTTCCCGGCGTTCGAGGCCAGCACCTCCAGCAGCGCGTACTCCGTGGGAGTGAGCCGGATGTCGCGTCCGCCCTGCACGACGCGGCGGCGACCCAGGTCGATGGAGAGTCCTTCGAAGGTGAGCAGCGTCGCCGCGGGAGTGGTCGTTCGCCGGAGCTGCGCGCGGACGCGCGCCAGCAGCTCGGCCACGGAGAAGGGCTTGGTCACGAAATCGTCGGCCCCGAGGTCGAGGGCGCGAATCTTGTCGGCGTCGCTCCCTCGCACGGAGAGGACGATGATGGGCGTGCGCGCTTTGGCCCGCAGCGCGGAGATGAGCTCGAAGCCGTCGGAGCGGGGCATCGACAGATCGGTGAGCACGAGATCGGGAGTATGCGTCTCGAACACGCGCAGGCCTTCCTGACCGTCGGAAGCGCTGACCGTCGCGTAGGCCCGCGCGCGCAACTCGCGCTCCAGCGACTCACGGATGGCGGGATCATCGTCGACGACCAGGATGACCGGAGCCAGGGTCATGCGCTCTCCCCAACCGGCAACGGCGCCGCGGGCACATCGAGCCGGGCCACGGTTCCTCCGCCCTGCCGCGGCGCGATCCCGATGCTGCCGCCGTTGGCCGCGGCCAAACTGCGGGCGATCTCCAACCCGAGACCGCGCTGAGCCACATCCGTCGTAGCCCCGGCCAGGAGGTTGCCCTCGGCGTCGGCGATTCCGGCTGGCACGCCCGGTCCGCGATCGAGTACCTCCATGCGCACCTGTTGCAAATCGAGGGGGTGCTGGCGCGCCACCAGCTCGAGGGCCGCACCCTGCGGCGAGACGCGATGCGCGTTCTCGATCAGGTTCACCAGAATCTCCAACGCCAACGACGGATCCACATTCGCATCCGGACAGTCATCGTCGACGTGGATCGTCACCGGCCGCGACTCGAACACGAGAGGCAGATTCTCCCGCGCCGCGCGGAACAGGTCGGCCGGAGGCGTGGGCTCGCGCCGCGGCCTGGCCTTGCCGGCCTCGAGCCGCGCCATGGACAACAGGTTGTCGATGCGCCGCCGCAGGCGCGCGGTCTCGTTCGCGATTCCCGCCACCGGCGCCCGCCACTCGCCGTCGCTCTCCGCCATCCGCCGCAGCGCCTCGGTGTGCAGCGTGATCGCCGTCAGGGGGGTGGTCAGGTCGTGCGAGATGGCCCGCAGCAGCGATGTCTTCAACGTCTCACTCTCCCGCAGTGCCTGCACGTGAGCATTCTCCTCGATGAACTTCTCACGCTCTACGGCCAGGCCCACGAGACGCGATGCCGAGACCAGCGCCTTGAGCGACGCATCGGTCCCGCGCGCCACCAGCGCGCCCGTAGTCTTGCCGCCGACGAGCAGCGGCAGGTACACATCCCGTCCACGAGAGATCTTCTCCGCTCCCGCGAATGTGGGGAATTCGAGCGGCTCCTTGTGCCGGCCTACTCCGGCGATGAGCTCCTCGATCTCGTCGGGCTTTTCGCCCAGCCACCACACGACGTTCTGACGGTAAGGACTGCCTTCGAACAAGACCAGGCCACCCTCCCGTGCGCCGAGGAGGGAGAGCGCGCGGCCTGCCGCCTCGCCGAGGGCGCCCACGCGATTGGTGGCCGTGAACAACTCGATGCTCAGATCGTAGAGCGTCTCCAGCTCGCGCCTGCGCTGCTCCGCGGTCTCGGCCTGCCGGCGTGCCGCGATCACCAGCCGGCTGACGGTGACCGACGTGACCAGAAACGCCACCAGCGCCATCCAGTTCGAGGGCTCCTGAATCGTGAACGTATGCAGGGGCGGAAGGAAGAAGAAGTTGTAGCAAAGCGTCGCCAGGATCGAAGTGACGGTCCCCGCCACCAGTCCCCCACGGAGCGACGCGACGAGGACGGAGATGAGAAACGCGAAGCCCACCGTACTGGAATTGAGATCGAGGACCCGGCCACCCAGGGTCGCGACCGCGACCGCGACGACCCCGACCAGCGAGGAAACGACGACCGAGCGTAGTTGGCCCAACGACATCCGCACACGGATAACACGAATCCCGGGACAAGGTCGTTAAGGGAAGCTAAAGGTAGCCGGCTCGGCTACACGATCAGGCGCTTGCGCACGGCGTAGAGGACGATCTCGGCGGTGCTGTGCAGGTTGAGCTTCTGCATCAGGTTCGCGCGGTGAGTCTCGATCGTCGACACGCCGATGTCGAGCAGCGACGCCACCTCCTTGTTCGACCGCCCCTCCGCCAGCAACTGCAGAACCTCCTTCTCGCGATCGGTGAGCAAGTGGTAAGAATCCGTCAGTCCGCGTTGCTGCAGGTTCTGCACGTACTCCTCGGCCAGCACACCGGTCACGGCAGGGCTGAAGTACGACTTGCCCGCGGCCACCGCGCGCACGGCCGGGAGCAGGTCTTCGTCCGTGGAGTCCTTGAGCAGGTACGCGCGCGCTCCGGCGTACAGCGAACGCATGATGTAGGACTCGTCCGCGTGCATGCTGAGCATGATGGCCAGCGGCGCAGGCTGCAGCTTGAGGCAGCGCGCCGCGGCATCGATGCCGTTGAGGCGGGGCATGGCCACGTCGAGGATGATCAGGTCGGGCCGCAGCTCTTCGCACAGCTTCACGGCCTCGAGACCGTCCGCCGCCTCGGCCACCACTTCCACCGCCGGCTCGGACTCGAGCAGGGCGCGCATGCCACGCCGCACGATGGCGTGATCGTCAGCCAGCAGCACGCGCAAGCGTGATCTCCTCGTCCACCGGCACGGGCAACACGACCCGCAGCTCGGTGCCCTGACCCTCCGACGCCGGCCGCACGAGGAACGTGCCTTCAAGCTCGCGTACCCGTTCTTCCATGCCCAGCAGGCCCATGCCGCGCGCGTGACCTTCGCGAAGGCCCTCACCATCGTCAGCGACCACGAGCTCGAGCCTGCCATCCTCGTGCGCGACCGAGACCAGCACATTCTGCGCTCGTGAATGGCGCGCGCAGTTGGTCAACGCCTCCTGCACGATCCGATACACACAGGTGCGATGCGCATCCGGCAACGCATCCAGCCTCCCCGCGAGACGGAGGTCGACGCGGATGCTGGACCGGCGGCGGAAGTCGCGGACGTGCCACTCCAGCGCGGGCTGCAGACCGAAGTCGTCGAGCATGCTGGGACGGAGCCCCATGACCAGGTCGCGGACGGAGCGCAGGATGGTGTCCACCAGGCGCTTGCACTCGCCGAGGGTGCGGCTGGTACGCGTGTCGTCGGCGCTGCGCTCGCGCTGCGCGCGCCCGATCTCCATGCGCAGCGCGGTCAGCATCTGGCCCACGTGATCGTGCAGCTCGCGGGTGAGCTTCTTGCGCTCCTCTTCCTGCGCGGCCACGAGTTGCTGCGACAGCAGGCGCATGGCCTGCTCGGCCTCCTCCGCGTGGGCGCGCTGCCCATCCGAGCGGCGCTCCAGCGCGCGCAGGCGCAGCACGGCGATCAGCGCGACCACCATCCCGAGGCCGAGACTGCGCCACAGGCGTTGATGCAGATCGTCGCGAAAAGCCTTCTGGCGCCGAGCCACTTCCTCGCGCTGCGCGGCGAGGTTCGTGTTGTTGAGCTCCTCGATCTCCTGCGTGATGGTCAGCACCGCCTCGCGGCGCGGCAGGACTTCGCGCCGCAGGAAGCGCGCGCTGCGCATGATCTTCTCGACCACCGTCCATTCGAAAAGCGGCTCGAAGGCCTGCCAGTACTCGTCCAGGCGGGCCTCGAGATTGTCGATCCGCGGCGCGGCATCGCGCGGCGAGAGCGCCCGCAACTCCCTGACGGTCTGGGCGTGGCTCTGCCGCAACTGCGTCAGCCGCTGGCGGTATTCGGGCGCCCGCTCGCGGTCCGTGTCCAGCAGGTAGTCGCGAATGTAGATGCCCGAGAGGTGTACATCCGCGCGAAGCCTGCGGAGCTTGCCCTCCACCTCGCGGTGATGCGTGTTGAGCTGATCGAGCTGCGAGTAGATCTCCTCCGCCTTGCGCGAGGTGGTGAGCACGGTCGTGCCGATGAGCAGGAGCAGACCGCCCAACGCCGCGGCGGCGACGGGCCACGTCCTGAAGACCTTCCTCTGCCAGCCTCGAAAAAAGTGCATCCCGCTTCGCGTAACGCCGTTCCTCAGATGCGAACTTCCTCGGCCATGGCCGCAGGCGAGCTCATCGGCCGAGCGCGTTGCGGCCAGAACCTCGCGCCTTCCTCGCGCACGTCGCGCAAATCCGCGAGCAACTTTTCGGACCAGTCGTAGATCGAGCTCGACGCGATCTGCGCGCGCATGGCCTGCATCCGGGCCCGCCGTTCCGCGAGCGGCATGCGCACCGCGCGCAGGAGCGCCTCCGCCACCTGCTGTGTGTCGTAGGGATTGACGAGCAACGCTCCCTGCAGCTCTTTCGCGGCGCCCGCGAAGACGCTCAACACGAGCGCTCCGTCGCCGTCTTCACATGCGGCCACGTACTCCTTGGCCACGAGGTTCATGCCGTCATGCAGGGGCGTGACCAGCGCACTGCCGGCCATCGCGTAGTAGTCCTTCACTTCATCGGGCGAGAACGTGCGCATCTGCAACACGATCGGGCTCCAGGACGCAGTCCCGAAACGCTCGTTGACCCGGGCCACGCTGGCCACCAGATCGGCGGCCAGTTGCTGGTACCTGGGGATGCGCGTCCGCGTCGGCGACGCGAGTTGCACCAGCACGTACTTGCCGATGAGCGACGGATCGTCCTCGAGCAATTGCTCGACCGCGGCCACGCGCTCGAGCAGTCCCTTGGTGTAGTCGGCGCGGTCGACGCTCACCGTGACGTGGACGCCCGGAGCGATGCCGAGGGAGCGCCGCAGGTCTTCGCCCTGCGCGCGCGACTTGGCCGGATACGGCCACTCCACGCTGATCGGATAGGCCCGCACCAGCGTGCGATGTCCACCGTAGGTGATGGACATCTCCTCCAGGTCGACCCGGCATTCGAGATAGCGCTGCGCCGTCTCCAGAAAGTTCAAGCAGTACTGCCGCGTGTGGAATCCCACGACGTCCGCGCCGATCATCCCTTCCAGCAGCGCTTCCTTCCACGGACAGATCCCGATCACCTCCGAGCCCGGCCAGGGGATGTGCCAGAAGAGGCTCGTCACCACGTGAGGAGCTTCCTCCCGCACCATCCTCGGCACCAGCGCGAAGTGATAGTCCTGAATGAGCAGCATTCCCTCCGCGGTCGTCTCTCCGATGGCCGCACGCGCGAAACTCTCGTTTACGTTCTGGTACGCGCGCCAGTCCTCGCTCCGGAACGACGGCTGCGTGTGAGCCATGTGACACAGCGGCCACAGACCTTCGTTCGCCAGTCCCGAGTAATACCGCTCATACGTTTCCTCTTCGATCCAGAGACGGCGCAGCGTGTACTCCGGCGCCTCCGGCGGAACGGCCAGGCGGCCCTCGGAATCGGCGTGAGCGCGATCGGCGGATCCACTGCCGTACGCGATCCAGGTGCCGCCACAAGCGCGGAGCACGGGCTCGATCCCCGTGACCAGCCCGCTCGCCGGCCGATTCACGGCCACACTGCCATCGTCTTGTCGCACATGCTCGTACGGCTCCCGGTTCGCGATCACGACCAGCTCGCCGCTGGGGATCTCCGCGCGAGCGAACGCGCGCAACCGCGCCGCACCGGCGGAAAGCGCCGGCGCGCTTGGTCTTCGATTGCCGAATCGACTGAGGAGGGTTCGGGCGGGTCCAACTGCCGGGCTCTGTCTCTTCACGCGCTGACCTTAGAGGCCACACGCGAAGCTGTACATCCGGTCTGTGGGGGAGGACGCCCGCCTCACGGCCGCGCCCGCTTTGTGTTGGGTTGCGGGTTGCGGGCCGGTCACGCCTGAGATATGCGCATTCTCGGTCTTCATCCATCGCTGACGATCGCGGGTCGTCTCACTACTTGCACTTGGGATCGTTCTTCGGCGTAGCGGTCATGCCGTTGAGCGACCACGAGATCGCGCGTGCCGGGTCGTCCCGCTTCGCCGCGACCCGGATCGTCACGGCGCTGGGATGACGGCCCGGCAGGAACGTGACCGGCTGCCCTCGGCTTTCGGGTGCCGGAGCGAACCGATTGCTGGATCCGATGGGCAGGGCCCGCTCGGAATCACCTGGATTCTCATAGCCGAAGGTCACCGTCAGCGCGCTGATGGTGTCGGTCACGCAGGTCACGAACGGGCGCAGTTGCCTGCCCAACATCGCTTCGATCTCGGCCGCGTAGTCGTAAACCTCCTTCCGCCTTGGAGTGTTGGCTAGATTCTCCGCAGCTTTGGCGCGGACCAAAGCATTCTCGGCCGTGCTGGAAAGCCGTTGATAGATCGCGTAGGCCATCTCACACTCATCGGCCGCCGCTGCAACGTTTCGGGGCACCGAGTACAACACGAACTGCGAGCACTTCGACCTGTGAACGCCCCCGATCGCCAATTCGGTCCACTCGAGCATGTACTGAGGCCTTGGTGCTGCCCGAAGCTGCGCGGCGAGGGTTTCCAGTTGCGCCAGGGAAAGATCTTCAGTCCGCGCAGCGGCCACACAAAGTGCGTATTGAGAGGTGGGAAAGCGCTCACGCAATGTTTGAAGGACTGGCCTGTCATCACCAAAGGTGACATCGTACAGCCAGTGATTCCCCTGTCTTTGCCCCTGAAGGTAGGCCCATGCCTCGGCATCGACGCCTGTAGGTTCGCGGATGTCGATCGTCAACGGCTTGGAGATCAAAACATCAGGCAGGGCATCGACCACTTCGCGCAGACTGCCGCCACCCGCGAAATCTCGTAAGAGATCCGGCCTTGTCGAGGAGAGTACGTGGAGTTGATAGCGACCGGGAATCCAGAGAAAGGGATCGCGGGAGATCGAGTCACCACACTCGCCATCGACCTGCAGCTCGAAAACGACCGTCTTCCCCGGAGCAAGTGTGATTCTCGGGTCCCAACTTGGATGATGGTGCTCCTTGTCTCTAGGCTCCTTGTACCAGGGAGTCTGTGCACCATTGAGTATCCGTTGCTCATCACCCCGGGAGGCGTAAAACCGCACTGACCCGGGAAGGTAGACTGGAGAATCTCCATGGTTGACCGCGACGATCCGAACGGGAATGGGCAGAGCTGGCAACTTCGTGTGAACGTCGGATTCAAGCCGCAGTTCCAGCGTGCCTTCTGACGCGGTCACCGTCAGAGCCAACATCACCACGAGAAGGACGTGCATACCTTGGTTGAACATGAAACCTCTCTATCGGCAGGGCGCCGGCCTTGTGGTCCACCAATCAACCGGCCCCGCGGGAAGGACGACTGTCGGAACGGGCTCGCAACGCTCCCGTATCCAGAGATACTCGCTGTCGGCACCCGAAGCCGTCTTCAGGTAGTGAAATCGGACCACGTCATCGAAAAACTCCGGAAGCGTCGCCCCCGACACGGAATACGTGAAGTGCATCAAGCACATCTTTGAAGCGTCGTCATAGTATTTCAGACCATCGCAATGACCAAGATTCGCCGTATGAGAAGACCATCGATTCGTGCGCCACTGATGGGCCACTTCATGCCCCGTCACCTCACCGAGCAACCGACGTGCGGCAGGAAAGGCGAAGAACCCGAGGATAGGATCGACCATAACGTGAGAATACGAGAAGTGTTCTATGACTCGCGTGCCGCCACGGGTTCTATTTCTCTTTGCCTCGGTCGTCTCTTTCAGTCCAACGATCAACTGATGATTCGCATACCCGAGATGGCGGAACCATCGTTTTGCATAGTTGTGTACTTCGTCCCAAGGCGGGCCGGTCGCGTCGATGTCTTCACCCATCGTTTCCACCAGCGGTAAAGGAACCGGGTCCATCACCACGTAGTCCACAAAGGCATCGGAGAAGAGCGTCTGAACATAGACTGTGTTGGCCTCGTAATAGTCTCTCGCCGGATCGCCGGTGATCACGCCGACGAAGTCCGCAACCAGGCTCGAAAAATCCGTCGACTGCTCGAGGCCGTGCAGTTCCTGCGTGGGCGCATCCAGCGTCAAGATTCCCAGGGTTCCCGTTCCTTGGGGGCTCACTCCGACGATCGTCCTTTCGACGACAGAGTACTCGGTCGGTGAAGGTGGGCCGAATCTCGGACCGACGGGCCCGTGCAGAAGGGACACCCGGTCGCCCACTCTAAACGGTGTCCGGTCCACCACTTCGATGGCAACCCCTCCCGAAGTGCTCGTTTGCACGTACGAACCCTTCTTGAACATCCTTCCCACTTCGAGGTAGACCCGCTTCCAGGTCTCGATCCGGCCGCTCTGCGGGCAGGCGGGTGCGCAGGTGAAGTCCTTGTCGAGACTACCCTGGACGAAGTAGTTCTCGCCGGCGATGTGCTCGGACGTGCGCAGGGTCACCCTTGCGTAGCCGTCGGGAGCCGAGATCGCGCAGGACACTCCCGGCGGGGGGACTCCGGCGCACGGCTCCAGGGTGAGCAGCTCGCCCTTCGGATTCGGATCGGCATTGTCGTCCAGGCGCGCGTCGCCCGCGGCCACCGTGTAGGGCGCCGAGTCCGGTGGGTCGCTCACGCGGAAGTACACGGGGCGGTCCGGTACCGGTACTCCGCTCGAGGTCACCCGCACCCGTACCTCGATGTGGCGGTCCGGGCTGGCAATGGTGCCTCCGGGCACCACCCTGCGCTGGTAATCCGAGGGGTACTCGTCGTCGTTGCGGTACTTGTGGAGGAGCACCTTCTGCGTCTGCGCAAACTCGAAGTCCAGTTGCACGCCGCAGGATGCTGCTTCGACTCTCGGCTGGAACCGGCCGAGAATGCTGGTCCCGCCGCACTCGCGGCGCAACGACGTCGGGAGACAACTGCGAATCAGACTCAGTGGCTCGGCCGTCACTGCTCCGGCCACGATCCCGAACGACAGAGGCTGACCCGGCACTCCCAATGGAATCACGGAGTCCGGGGGAACAGGAACAGGAGTCATCGTCAGGCAGCCGGGATTGGACAGGTCCAGGTTCATGACGCGCAAGCCCAGATCGGATCCGTCCATGATGGCCACTCCTTGCGTCGTCCCTGTCATGATCCCGGCCCTCTCGCTCCAGTCGGCGGTTCCCACCAGGGACTCGGCCACCGTCCCATCCACCGCGATCACCCGCACCCGCGCGTCCTCACCTTCCGCTCCCTCTCCATACCAGATCCGTCCTGCCGGATCGACTCCGCCCGGCGCGTAGTCCGGCTGTGAGGTAAAGCTCATCGCCATCGCCCAGCGCACCTCCCCATCACCGTTCA
>Ga0307505_10000305_pt1 | contig 57932 bp, 53 predicted proteins | sample 23_S_MG_FD_202183 | JGI IMG/M metagenome (GOLD analysis project Ga0307505, IMG submission 202183) | Soil microbial communities from Populus trichocarpa stands in riparian zone in the Pacific Northwest, United States - 23_S | ecosystem: Environmental > Terrestrial > Soil > Riparian zone > Trees...
TGCGCGTCAGGCGAGCCTTCGCGCAGCGGACGCGTGCATGGTCCGTGATCGCGAAGGTCTCGCCTGATCTCCTCGATCCGCCGCACCGTGCAGGTGGCCCTGCAGTCTTGACGATGCGGACGCGCGGCTTTTCCGGTGCCGCGTGGCTACTCCCCTTCTGCGGGGAAATATAATGGCTCGGGGCCGAAGGAAGGATTGGAGATCGAGGCTGAAACGACTGAAGCTCTGAAAGGGATTGAAGCTCGGATCAAGGATTGATGGTCTCCTTCGTTGCGCGTTGATCCTCAATCCTCAAGCCTCGATCCTCAAGCCTCGATCCTCAAGCCTCAATCCTCGAGAGCTAGATTCCCTCCATGGACGCCCCCCGTCGCTACCTGCTCGCCACGGCGAAAAAGCTCATCCTCGATCCCGAGACCGAGCGCGCCATGCGGCTGGACGACGACATCCCGCGACTCACCCCTCAGGCCATCAAGAGAACCCGCATGTCACGCTCCCGCGATCGCATCATGGACAACCTGGACACCATGTACCGGGAGGCTTTCGAGCGCGCCAGAACGGGCGGCGACGATTCCCAGATGGCAACCCTCGACTTCGCCTACCGCCGCGAGCAGCTGTACCTCGAGATCCTGCTCGACATCCGCGACGCAGTCGAGCAGCGATAGCGGTGGATCCCGGTCATCGGCAGGCCGGGAGCCGGGAGCCGGGAGCTACTTGCTCTTCTTCCGCCGCCCGAACGCCGTTCCGAAGATCGACCCCGTCTTCTCCGCATCGGGGGCGAGCGGCTGCGGCAGCGCCTCCGGCTTCTTCCAGATCATGGAGGCCACCACCGACAGCGCCAGCGTCCCCAGGACGACGGCGAGCGACAGCGTGATCGGGATGTGGTACCAGCCCTCGATCAGCATCTTGACGCCGATGAACGACAGGATGAGCGCCAGGCCGTACTTCAGCAGGTAGAACTGCTCCACCACCGCCGCGAGCAGGAAGAACATCGAGCGCAGCCCCAGGATCGCGAAGATGTTCGAGGTGAACACCAGGAACGGGTCGCGCGTGATCCCGAAGATCGCCGGGATCGAGTCCACCGCGAAGATCAGGTCGGTGAACTCCACCAGGATGAGCACGAGGAACAGCGGCGTGGCGATCCGGACCCCGTTCTCGATCGTGAAGAACTTCGTCCCGTCGTACGCGTTCGCGATGGGCACGTAGCGGCGCACCAGCTTCACGATCTTGTTCTGGTCGCCCTCGAACTCCTCGTCCTGCTTGAACATCATCCGGATGCCGGTGATGAGCAGCATGGCGCCGAACACGTAGAGGATCCACTCGAAGCGCGAGAGCAGGAACGCGCCGACGCCGATGAAGATGCCGCGCATCACGATCGCGCCGAGGATGCCGTAGAACAGCACCCGGTGCTTCGCGATCGCCGGCACCCGGAAGTAGTCGAAGATGACGATGATGACGAACAGGTTGTCGACGCTCAGCGACAACTCGATGACGTAGCCCGTGAGGAACGTCAGCGCCGTCGTGCGGCTCTCGAACACCCAGATCCCGGCCGCGAACACCAGCGCCAGCGAGACCCAGAAGGCCACCCACGCGCCCGCTTCCTTCGGGCGCACCACGTGCGCCTTGCGATGGAAAACGCCGAGGTCGAGCGCGAGCATCGCCACGACGAAGGCAATGAACCCGACCCAGAACCAGATGTTGGTGGCCATGGGCGCCAAACTTAACCAACTTCCCGCATGCGCCCCTCTCGCTCGCCAGTCCCGCTCCTCTCCCTGCTCCTGCTCGGTTGCATGACGACCCCCGCTCCCTCCGCCACGTCCCCGGCGCTCGCGATCGTGAATGCGCGCGTGTGGACGGGTGATCCCGCCCGCCCCTGGGCTGACGCGGTCGCCGTCGCCGGCGAGGAGATCGTGGCCGTCGGCTCCAGCGCGGAGGTGCGCAAGCTCGCGCGGGCGGGCACCCGGGTCATCGATGGCACCGGACGGATGGTCGTGCCCGGGTTCATCGACGCGCACGTCCACTTCATGAGCGGAGGCTTCGGCCTCACGTCGGTGGAGCTGCGCGACGCAACGACGCGCGAGGAGTTCGTGCGTCGCATCAGGGAGCACGCAGCCCGGGTTCCGGATGGAGCCTGGCTGCTCGAAGGGAACTGGGACCACCACCATTGGGGCGGTGAGCTGCCGCGCCGCGACTGGATCGACTCGGTCACGCCGAACACCCCGGTGTTCATCCAGCGGCTCGACGGCCACATGAGCCTCGCCAACACGGCGGCCCTGCGCGCGGCGGGCGTCACGCGCGCCACGGCGGACGTGGCCGGCGGGGAGATCGTGCGGGACGCGTCCGGCGAGCCCACCGGGATATTCAAGGACAACGCGGCATCGCTGGTGGCACATGCCATCCCCGACCCGCTTCCCGCCCAGGAGGACGACGCGCTCGACGCCGCCATGCGGCACGTGGCGGCGCAGGGAGTGACGTCGGTGCACCACATGGGCACCTGGCGCGACATCGGGATCTTCGACCGGGCGCATGCGGCGGGACGGTTGCGCACGCGCATCTACGCGGTGGTGCCCCTGTCATCCTGGGAACGGCTGCGCGCGGAAGTGTCGAGCCGCAGCCGCGGCGACGACTGGCTGCACATCGGCGGGCTGAAGGGCTTCATGGACGGCTCGCTCGGCTCGCACACCGCGGCGATGCTCGAACCGTTCACGGACACGCCGGACGATCGCGGCCTGCTCGTGAACCCGCTCGACAGCATCCATGCCTGGGTGAAGGGCGCTGACGCGGCAGGGCTCCACGTCATCATCCACGCGATCGGCGACCGGGCGAACCGCGACCTGCTCGACATCTACGAACGGGTCCAGCGCGAGCACGGCCCGCGGGATCGCCGGTTTCGCATCGAGCACGCGCAGCACCTCGCCGAGCCGGACATCGCGCGCTTTGCCGCGCTCGGCGTCATCCCGAGCATGCAGCCGTATCATGCCATCGACGACGGGCGGTGGGCCGAGAAGGTCATCGGCGCGCAGCGCGCGCGTGGGACCTACGCGTTTCGCTCCCTCCTGGACGCCGGCGCGCGGCTGGCCTTCGGCAGCGACTGGTTCGTCGCGCCCCCCACGCCGCTCGAGGGGATCTACGCCGCAGTCACGCGGCGCACGCTCGACGAACGGCATCCCGGCGGCTGGATCCCGGAGCAGCGCATCACGGTCGAGGAGGCGCTGCGCGCGTACACCAGCGGCTCCGCGTTCGCGGAGTACCGCGAGTCGCAGAAGGGAATGCTCCGTCGCGGCATGCTCGCCGACCTCGTGATGATCGATCGCGACCTGACGGCCGTGCCCGCCGAGACCATCCGCGACGCCAGAATCCTGCTCACCATCGTGGGAGGCCGGGTCGCGTACGAACGCCCCTGAGGTGAGCTCGAACCGCAGAATTTCCTGATCGTCTCTGCGTCTCAGCGGTTGCAGTTCCTGCTGGCTGGCCGGTGCGCACGGTCGTATCCTTAGGACCCTGCCATTGAAAGGTCATACCGGAGGAGCAATGAGAGTCACCACGTTCGCGCGCGCCGCGATTGGCATCGCGCTCGCCACGGCCACCGGGCTTTCCGCCCAGGCCCCTGCCGCCCGCCGTCCCGCCGCTGCCGCGGCCCAGCCGGCACCACGTGCCACCGAGATCCGGAGCGTCGAGGGAATCACCGAGTACTCGCTCCCGAACGGGCTGCGCGTGCTGCTGTTCCCCGACCAGTCGAAGCCCACCGTCACCGTGAACATCACCTATCTCGTGGGCTCGAAGCACGAGGGGTATGGCGAGACGGGGATGGCGCACCTCCTGGAGCACCTCGTGTTCAAGGGGACGCCGAAGCACCCGCGCATCGACGAGGAGTTCCAGAAGTGGGGCGCGCGCCCGAACGGCACGACCTTCTACGATCGCACGAACTATTTCGAGACCATCCCCGCGAGCGATTCCGGCCTCACCTGGGCGCTGGACCTCGAGGCGGATCGCATGATCAACAGCTACATCGCGAAGAAGGACCTCGAGTCCGAGTTCTCGGTGGTGCGCAATGAGCTGGAGGCGGGCGAGAACAACCAGTTCCGCGTGCTCTGGCAGCGTGTGGCTCGCACCGCCTACCAGTGGCACGGGTATGGCCGCAACACGATTGGCAGCCGCTCGGACATCGAAGGGGTGCCGATCGAGCGCCTCAAGATGTTCTACCAGCGCTACTACCAGCCGGACAACGCGGTGCTGCTCGTCGCGGGCAAGTTCGACCCGGCGAAGACGCTCCGGCTGATCGAGGAGAAGTTCGGCCGGATCCCGAAGCCGACGCGCTCGCTGGCGGCAGGGAACCTCCTTTTCGCCTCGTACACGGTGGAGCCGCCGCAGGACGGCGAGCGCCACGTGAACGTCCGGCGCGTCGGCTCGACGCACATGCTCACCATGGCGCACCACGTGCCGTCGTCCATCCATCCGGACGCCGCTGCCGTGGACGTGCTCGACGAGATCCTCTCGGACGCGCCTGGTGGCCGCTACTACAAGGCGCTGGTGGACGCGAAGCTCGCCACGAGCCTCTTCCGCATCCGCGACCTGCTCCTGCTCCGCGACCCGTCGCTCATGTACGTGTTCGTGAACCTGCGCGAAGACCAGTCGCTCGACAGCGCGCGCGCGGCGCTCGAGAAGGTGGCGGACGAGGCGCGCACGGGAACGTTCACGGCCGAGGAAGTGGACCGGGCGAAGACGTCGCTGGCGCGCGACATCGCGCTCGAGCTCAACAACAGCGGGAATATCGGCCTGACCCTGTCCGAGTGGATCGCGATGGGCGACTGGCGGATGTTCTTCCTGCACCGCGATCGCGTGACCAAGGTGACGCCGGCGGACGTGCAACGCGTGGCCGCGGCGTATCTCAAGCCGCAGAACCGCACCACCGGCTACTTCATCGCCACGAAGGAGCCGAGCCGCGCCGAGATCCCCGCCGCGCCATCCATCGCGTCCACGCTCGCCGGCTACACCGGCGGCCAGGTGGTCCAGGCGGGCGAAGCGTTCGAGGCCACCCCGGCGAACATCGACGCGCGCACCCAGCGCTCGACGCTTGCCAGCGGGATGCACCTCACCCTGCTGCCGAAGGCCACCCGCGGCGCCAAGGTGAACGCGCAGCTCATGCTGCGTCATGGCAACGAGCAGTCGCTCACCGGCAAGGGGCAGGTGCCGACCTTCACCTCCGGGATGCTGAGTCGCGGCACGATGGCGCTCACCCGCCAGCAGTGGACCGACTCGCTCGCGAAGCTCCAGGCACAGGTGTTCATCGGCGGCGCGGGGAACAACGCCGTCGCGAACATCGAGACCACCCGCCCGAACCTGGTGGCGGTGCTCGACCTCGTGGCGCAGGCGGTCAAGACTCCCCGGTTCGACGCCGAGGAGCTCGAGAAGCTCCGCAAGGAGAACCTGGCCGGCATCGAGCAGAACAGGACGCAGCCGAACTACCTCGGCAGCATCGCGCTCCAGCGAAGGCTCATGCCCTATCCCAAGAGCCACCCGCTGTATACCTCCACCCCGGACGAGAGCATCGCCGACATCAACGCGGTGACGCTCGATGCAGTCCGCGCGTTCCATCGCGCGCAGTTCGGCGCGACGTACGCCGATCTCGCCGTGGTGGGTGATTTCGACCCGGCCGAAGTGAAGGCCGCCGCGGCGAAGCACTTCGGCGACTGGCGGAGCCCGGCCCCCTTCGCGCGCCTCGTGCGCACCTACGCGAAGGCCGATTCGTCGTTCGAGTCCATCGAGACGCCGGACCGCCCGCAGGCCTTCTTTGCGGCCGGCACCACGGTGAAGCTCTCGGACAACGATCCGGACTATCCCGCGCTGTACCTGGCGAACTACATGCTGGGCGGCTCGGGGATGGCGTCGAGGATCTTCGACCGGCTGCGCCAGAAGGAAGGGCTCAGCTACGGCGCCGGCTCGGGGCTGAACGTGCAGTCGCTCGACCAGTTCGGCTTCTGGAACGCGGGCGCCATCTACGCGCCCCAGAACGTGGATCGCCTCACGGCGGCATTCCGCGAGGAGCTGGACAAGGCGCTCACGCAGGGCTTCACCAGGGAGGAAGTCGAGAAGAACAAGGCGGGCTACCTCCAGGCGCGCAGCCAGGGCCGCGCGAACGACAACGAGCTGATCGGCACCATCGTTAGCCGCCGTTTTGCGGGCCGCACCATGGCCTGGGACGCCGAGTACGAGAAGGCCGTCATGGCGCTCACCGCGGATCAGGTCAACGCGGCGTTCCGGAAGCACATCGACCCGAAGAGCATCGTGATCGTGCGGGCCGGCGACTTCGCGAAGAACCCGCCGCCGAAGCCGACGCCGTAACCGGAACTACAACGGCACATCCGAATTGGGGCCATTACCCCAATCGGACACAGTACAAGACAAAGCTCCTCTCGGCCGTTGCGGGAGGAGCTTTGTCGTTCGGATGCGCTATTCGGATTTGATGCGACGAAATTCGGATGTGTAGTTGTCCTTCCCGTACGCCGCCTAGAAAGCGACGATCTCCGTCACGGCCTTCCTGATGTCCTCCACCTGCGGCAGGATCGCGTCCTCGAGCTGGGGCGCGTAGCCCACCCAGGTGTCGGTGGACGCCACGCGCTTCACCGGCGCGTCCAGCCAGGCGAAGCAGTCGTCGGCGATCCGGGCCGCGATCTCGGCGCCGTAGCCCCAGGACATCGAGTCCTCGTAGAGCACGATGACGCGGTTGGTGCGCTTCACCGACTCGTACACGGTGTTCGCGTCCCACGGCGAGAGCGATCGCAGGTCGATGACCTCCGCGTTCGGGCCGCCTTCCTCGGCGAGCTGGTTCGCGGCGGTGAAGGCGCGCTGCACCGTGGCGCCGTAGGTGACGATCGTGACGTCGGTCCCCGGACGCACCGTGCGCGCCTTGCCGAACGGGATCATGAAGTTCGGGCCCGGATACGCCGCCTTGTTGTACGTCTGACGGTACAGGTGCTTGTGCTCGAGGAAGATCACCGGATCCTCGGAGCGGATGGCCGTGCGGAGCAGGCCGTTCGCGTCGAGCGCGGTGGCCGGACAGATCACCCGTAGCCCGGGGCAGTGCGTGAACAGCGAGGCGCCCGTCTGCGAGTGGTAGATGGCGCCGCGGATGTACCCGCCGTAGGTGGTGCGGACCACCATCGGCGCGGCGAACGCCCCGTTGGAGCGCCACCGCATGGTGGCCAGCTCGTCGCGCAGCTGCATGTACGCGGGCCAGATGTAGTCGAAGAACTGGATCTCCACCACCGGCTTGAAGCCGCGCAGCGCCAGGCCGATCGCGCGGCCGATGATGTTCGCCTCGGCGAGCGGCGAGTTGTACACCCGGTCGCCACCGAACTCCTTCTGCAGGCCGTGGGTGACCTTGAACACGCCGCCCTTGCCCTTGACCTTGCCCATGTGCTGGGCGCGCGAGACGTCGGCCACGTCCTCGCCGAAGACGAGCATCTTCGGGTTCCGCCGCATCTCGTCCCGCATGCAGGCGTTGAGCAGGTCCACCATCGTGGTCTCGTTCCCGGAGAACTGCGGATCATCCTCCGTGTCGAACTGCTCGCTGGTGGGGTCCACGTCCTGCGAGAACGTGTGCAGGTGGATCGTGTCGGCCCCGGGCTGCTCCTGCGAAAGCGCGTCGTCGGTCGCGGCCTGGACCTCCTCGTCCACTTCCTTGTTGATCTTCTCGATGTCCTGCTTCGTGGCGTGGCCCTGATCCACCAGCCATTGCGGGAACCGCGTCACCGGATCGCGCAGGGCGTCCGCGTCGCGCTCCTCGGGGGGACGGTAAAGGATCTCGTCGTCCGAGAGCGAGTGCGAGTATGGCCGGATGACCTTCGCGTGCACGAGCGCGGGACCCTTTCGCTTCCGGGCATGGTCCGCGGCCCGCGCCATCACCTCGTACGAGGCCAGGAAGTCGCAGCCGTCCACTTCCTGGATGTAGAGGTCCGGAAATCCGGTCACGAGCTTCGAGATCGACCCGCCGGCCGTGTTCACCTCCACCGGCACCGAGATGGCGTACCCGTTGTCTTCCACGAGATAGACCACCGGCAGCTTCAGGTTCGACGCCGTGTTGAGGGACTCCCAGAACTCCCCCTCGCTGGTGGTGCCGTCGCCGGTGGTGACGAGCACGACCTCATCCTTCTGGAAGCCGTCGCTGATCCCCAGCGCCTTCGCGCGGAGCACGGCTTCGGCCGAGCCGGCCGCCTGGAGGAACTGGGTGCCCGTCGGCGACGATACCGAAACGATGTTCAGCTCCTTCTTGCCCCAATGGCTCGGCATCTGGCGGCCACCCGAGTTCGGGTCCTTCGCCGCGCCGACCGCCGAGTACAGCATCTCCGCGGCGGTCTCGCCGAGCTGGAGGCAGAGCGCCCGATCCCGGTAGTACAGGTAGAACCAGTCGTGCCCGGGGCGGAACACCATTCCGGCTGCGGTGAGGACCGCTTCGTGGCCCGCGCCCGAGATCTGGAAGAAGATCTTGTTCTGGCGCTTGAGCTGGATCTCCTTGTCGTCGATCCGGCGCGACAGGAGCATGGTCCGGTAAGCGGCGAGCAGCTCCTTCCGGGAGAGCTCGGTCGCGGCCTTCCGCTCGGCTTTCTGTTGGGTAGCCATCTGGAAAAGATACCAAATGCCGGCCCTGCCGGCCGGAGAACTGCCGGCACTTCGTGCCGGACAAATGCCGCGCTTCGCGCGGACAGGTGAAGAGCGGTCTCCTTCGGTTGTCCGGCCGCAGGCCGGCACTTGTCCGCGGGCGAAGCCCGCGGCGGTTACCACAGTTCCCTGGCACTCTCCATGCGAAGTGGGCTGTATGCCTCACCGGAGTCCATCCATGCGCATCGCCGACCGTACCTGCAAGTTCTGCGACCTGATCCACGGCGCGGGCGAGGTGTCCATCTGCTACGAGGACGCGGAGGCGGTGGCGTTCATGGACGTGCAGCCGGTGAACACCGGGCATGTGCTGGTGGTGCCGCGCCGGCACTTCGAGCGCATCGAGGACATGCCCGCCGAGCTCTCGGCCCATCTCTTCCGCCTGGCGAGCCGGCTGGCTCCGGTGGTGAAGGCGGTGGCGAACGCGGAAGGGATGAACATCGTCGTGAACAGCGGCCGTGCCGCCGGCCAGGACGAGCCGCACTATCACGTGCACGTGATTCCCCGGTGCACGGGAGACGGCTTCGATGTGCCGCTGCCCTTCGCGGGCTCCAGCATGCCTGACCGGACGGTGCTCGACGCCAGCGCGGTTCGCATCATGACCGCGCTCCGCGACCCCATCGCCCGCATCCGGCAAGTGGCGGTCGAGGAGTCGGCCCCGGTTGCCGAGGGCGCGCATGCGGCCCTGAGGGCTTCCTAGCCGCCGAGAGCCGAGAGCCGGAAATTCCCTCTTGCGCGTCCGGAGGGAACATCACATAAGTACCGCCGGAAGCCCTGCCTCCTCCTACCGGAGACGAGCCAGCTGGTCCGACAGCGACGACTCCCCAACCTGCGGTCCGTACGCGCCCACCAGAGGCGCGCGAGTCGAGTCGCCGCGAATCCGTTCGAAGCCCCGCGATGGGACACTGTCCCGTCGCGGGGCTTCGTCCTTTTCCGCGAGGTGCAATGTCCGTCCGTCGCCACGGTCACCGTCCCGCCCTCCGCCTCCACTCCGCCGGCGTCCGCCGGCGTCCCACCCGCAAGCGCCGCGGCGGCGGCGTCACCCAGTTTCGGGGAGCCCGGTACAAGCGCGCGATAAAACGCGCGACGATGCGTGACTGCGGCCGGCGCTGCGTGTACTGCGCCACGGCCCTGGACCTCGAGACAGCGACGCTCGATCACGTCTATCCGCTGGCCCATGGCGGGGCGCACGCGCCAGGCAACGTCGTGCTCGCGTGCACCTACTGCAACCGGCTGAAGAGCGACCTGCTGCCGACCCAGTTCTTCATGCTCCACCCGTGGGCCGGCGCCAACTTCATGCGCTACGCCCGCGCCGTGCACCGGGGGCTCAAGCGCGCGGCCCGCCGCGCCGTGAGTCTCGCGTACGCGGAAGCAGCGTAGAACTGAGGTAGGTGCCGGCCCCGCGGGCGGACAACTGCCGCGCTTCGCGCGGACAACTGCTGGTAGTGTCACCTGTCCGGCCGAAGGCCGGCGGTCAACTCAGTAGTCCACGGGCCTCAAGTAGCTCTCGCCGATTGCCGTCGGGCTGAGCATCGCCACGGTGGGAAGCCGTCGCTTCCAGTGCGTGGACGCCAGACGCTTCGCCACGAGCTGCACGTCGGCCTCGCTGAATCCGCGCGCCACGAGCTCGGCGGGCTTGTACCCCGCCACGATCCAGTTGAGGATCGCGTCGGCCTGCGCGTAGCTGATCCCGAAGTCTCCCTCGTCCGTCTGTCCCACGACGAGATCGGCCGTCGGTGCCTTCGAGACGATCACTTCCGGAACACCGAGCTGGCGCGCGAGTGCCCACACCTGCGTCTTGAACAGGTCGCCGAGCGGGTTGATGGGGGGCGCGTCGTCGGCGTGCCAGGTGAAGTAGCCGAAGAGCCGCTCGGTCTTGTTCCCCGTGCCCAGCGGGATCGCGCGATGCTTCGCCGACAGGTCGAACAGCACGATCATCCGCGTACGCGCCATCACGTTGCCGCGGCGCGCGGGATCGGCGTCGGGGTCGCTGCCGAGATAGCCATCCACCGCGCCCGTGATGTCCACGGTGGTCCCGACGATCCCCGCGCCGTCGATGACGAGCTGCCCGTGCTCGAGGCTGTCGCGGCTCGACGAGCGATACGGCATCCGCACCCCGATCACGTTCTCCGGGCCGAGCGCCTTCGCCGCGAGGTAGGCCGTCACCGCGGAGTCCACGCCGCCCGACACACCAACGATCGCCTTGGCGAAGCCCCGCTGCTCCATCTCGTCGCGGATGAAGTGGATCAGCCACTGCTCGGTGAGGGCGGGATCGATCTCGAGAGGCGGAGGCCCGGCGGCAATCCCGGCGGTGACGACCGGCAGGGCGCTCTCGGCGGCGGGCTTCCGGCCCCTGGCCTGCCGGGGAGTCTCATGATCGAGCGCCGAGTGCCCGGAGCCGGCTGCCACCCCGTCGAACTCAGGCGGGCCGGCCGCTCCCATCTCGATGCGCGCGATGTTCGCCACGAGGTGCGGCATCATCACCTCGAGGTCCGCCACCAGTGGCATGTCCGTGCGCGCCCGCGTGACGTCGTCGAAGTCCAGCGACGCCGTGATCAGCGCCTCCTCCCACAATGGTCCGCGCACGCGCAGGTCTCCCTTCGGCCCCATCACCATCGACGCACCGGGGAACATCTTGCCGCCTTCGCTCCCCACCAGATTGGCGAGCGCGAGATATACCCCGTGCTCCTCGGCGATGTCGCGCGCGAGGCGCTCCCACCGATCCACGCTGGCGGGCACGCCGCCGCTCGTGCTGCCGGGCCAGGGCCCCCGCGCCGGCGGCGCGGCGTGCAGCAGGATCAGCTGCGCCCCGTCGAGCGCGGCAATGGTGCCGGTGAGGCTGTGCCAGGCGTCCTCGCACACGAGCATTGCCACGCGGCCAATGCTCGTGTCGAACGCGCGGACCTCCTTGCCCCGTTCGACGAAGCGCTCCTCGTCGAACATCCCGTACGTCGGAAGGAATATCTTGCGGTGCACGTGCCGGATCTCGGCCGTCGCGCCCCCGAGGGTGACGTAGAGGGCGCTGTTGTACAGCTTGTGCTGCCACACCTCGTAGAACCCGAGGGCCACGTCCAGGACGCTCTGGCCGGATACGGCTGCCCGGTAGGCGTCGTTCAGGTCGCGCGCGAGCCCACCGGCTGTCATGGCGAGGTCACGCACGCCCCCCTCGAGGAAGTAGCCGGTGAGCGCCGACTCGGGCAGGCAGAGGAGTTGCGGACGCGGCTGCAGCGCGTCCACTTGCGCGAAGAGCTCGCGCAGTCGCGCCAGGTTGCCGACGTAGTCCCCCTTGCGGGGGGTGAACTGCGCTACAGCGATCTGGATGGCCATACCTACTATAAAGAAGGGGTTGCGGGCGGACTTCGGCAAATTCAGACATTCCTGCCGTCCGGGCCTGATGTCGGGCCTGACCTTCGCCATTCCTCGGGTGTATCAGTCGAAAGCATGCGCGCATCCCGGATCCTCGTCCTCGTCCTCGTCCCGGCACTGGCCTCCGCCCAGGAGGTCCAGCCGTGGCAGATCATCACGCCTCCGCAGGCGTCGATCATCTTTGCGCGCGACGGGTCCATGATCGGCGAAGTGGGGAGCGAGTCCCGGTTCCTCGTGCCGCTGCGCAGCCTGCCGCGGTATGTGCCGCAGGCGTTCGTGGCCGTGGAAGACCAGCGCTTCTATCAGCACGACGGCGTGGACCTGGTGGGGGTCGCGGCGGCCATCAAGGACAACCTGATGGGCGACTTCCGCGGGGCGAGCACCATCACGCAGCAGCTCGTGGGGAACATGCACCCCACCATCATCGACCGCCGCGACCGGGGCCCGATGCGGAAGCTCCGCGAGCAGTCGGCGGCGCGCGAGATGGAGAAGCGCTACTCCAAGGAGCAGATCCTCGAGGCGTACCTCAACTTCATCGACTACGGCCACGGGTGGCGCGGGATCGAGATGGCGTCCCGCCACTACTTCGGCAAGGCGGCCGCGCGCCTGTCCCTCGCCGAAGCGGCCACGCTCGCCGCGCTGCCGAAGGGGCCGCCGGTCTACGACCCGCTTCGCTACCCGGAGCGGGCGCGCGCGCGGCGCAACCTCATCCTCGGCCTCATGGCCGACCAGAAATACGTCACCCGGGAGCAGGCGCGCGCGGCCCAGGCCGAGCCGCTCGTCGTCGCGCCGAACCTTGGCCGGTCCGTCACCGCGCCCTGGTTCGTGGACGCCGTGCGCCAGGTGGCCGAGCGGGACGGGGTGAACATCACCACCGGCGGGTATCGCGTGTACACGACGCTCGAGCCGGCCTTGCAGGCGGCGGCGGCGCGCGCGCTGGTGCAGGGCACGGCGCAGGTCGAGGTGCGCCCCGACTTCCGCCATGCGAAGATGGCCGCCGTGCCGCGCACCAGCACGGATTTCCTCCAGGGCACGGTGGTGGCGGTGGATCCGTACACGGGCGACGTGCGCGCGCTCGTGGGTGGCCGCGACTACGGCCGCTCGACGTTCAACCGCGCCACGTACGCCTTGCGGCAGCCCGGCTCGAGCATCAAGCCGTTCGTCTTCGCGAAGGCGCTGGAAGACAGCATCCCGGCGAACCTCGTGTACGGCGACACCGCGCTGGCCATCGCGATGCCGAGCGGGGATCCCTACAGCCCGGACAATGCCGACCACCGGTTCCTCGGCCCCATGACCGTGCGGGACGCGCTCGTGCACTCGCGCAACACGATCGCGGTGCAGCTCGGGCTCGAAGTCGGGATGGACTCGGTGGCGGCGCTGTCGCAGCGCGTGGGCATCGACTCCCCGATGCGCCCCTATCCCTCGAGCGCCATCGGGGCGAGCGAGGTGCGCCCGGTGGACTTCGTGGCCGCGTGGTCGGTGTTCGCGACGAACGGGATGGCGGTGGAGCCGCGCTACGTCACCCGCATCGAGGACGGCGCGGGGCGCGTGGTGTTCAGCGCGCCGAATCCGCAGCCGATCCAGGTGATGGACGCGCGGGTCGCGTGGATCGTGCGCGACATGCTGCGCGACGCGGCGGAGCGCGGCACCGGCGCCGCGGCGCGCCGCATCGTGCCGCCGCAGGTGGCGATCGCCGGCAAGACGGGCACCACCAACGACAACGCCGACGTGTGGTTCGTGGGGATCACCCCAACACTCGTGGCGGGCGTCTGGCTCGGCTTCGATACGCGCAAGACCATCACCCCGTCGGCCGCCGGCGGCGCGCTGGCCGCGCCGATCTGGGCGCGCACCATCGCCGACTACTACGGCAGCAGCGGAGCAGGGGAGTGGGCCCCGCCGCCGGACCTGAGCTTCGGCGAGCTGGATCGCGCCACCGGACAGCTGGCTGACTCCACGACGCCTCCCGACCAGCGGTACATCGAGTACTTCATTCCCGGCACCGAGCCGCCGCTCCTTCGCATCAATCCGTGGAAGGTGCCGCACTGGGGCCCGTTCGTCGCGAGCGGCCAGCGATAACGGGTTCTCGGCGGCGCTTGTCATTTGCCAGTCACAAGCGCCGCCGAGTACCATTCCACTCGTGATTCGAGCAGCTCTCCTGATGGTGGCCCTGGTGGTCCCGGGCGTCGCCCGCGCACAGAACGGCAGCGTCGATCGGCCGGTGTCGGGCAGCTTCTCCGCCGACCAGGCCGCGCGTGGCGAGGCGGTCTTCCAGAACACCTGCGCGGCATGCCACGAGCCTGACTTCCATACCGGCGAGGCGTTCATGTTCTCGTGGAAGGGCCGCACGCTGCTCGACTACTTCAAGCTCGTGAAGTCCACGATGCCGGAGGACAACCCGGCCGGGCTGCCGGACGACGACTACGTGCGCGTGATCGCGTACATCCTGAAGCGCAACGGGTACACGGCCGGAACGGACTCCCTGCGCGCGGATTCACTGGCGCTGAAACGCGTACGGATCGGGGAATCGCGTGAGCCGAAAGGCGCTGGATCGCCGTGAATTCCTGAAGGTCGCCGGCGTTGGCGCCGGCGCCCTCGTCGCGGGCTGCGCCACCGGCGCCCCGCGGGTGCTCGGCGCGCGCGGCGCGCACATCGTGGTGGTCGGCGCGGGCGCGTTCGGCGGGTGGACGGCGCTGCATCTCCAGCGCATGGGCGCGCGGGTGACGCTGGTGGACATGTACGGGCCCGGCAACTCGCGGTCCACCTCCGGCGACGAGACGCGCGGCGTGCGCACGTCCTACGGCGACCGGCCCCACGGCGAGCTGTGGATGCAGTGGGCGAGCCAGGCGATCGCGCGCTGGAAGGAGTGGGACGAGGAGTACGCGCGACCGTTGCGCATGCGGCTGTTCTTCACCACCGGCGACCTGATCCTCCGCCCGGATCCCGAGAACTTCACGACGCAGACGACCGCGTGGTGGACGCAGAACCGCATTCCGTTCGAGTCGCTCTCCGCCGACGAGGTGCGCCGGCGGTGGCCCGCCATCGCCGTGGACGGGATCACCGTGGCGCTCCACGAGCCGAACGCCGGCGTCGTGCGCGCGCGCCGCGCCTGCGAGGCCGTCGCGGAGGTCTTCCGCCACGAGGGTGGGCGCATCGTCATCGGTCGGGTGTCGCCGCCGGAGCCCGGCCGGTTCGACGGGCACAGCGTGCGCCTCCAGGATGGCACCACCCTCGGCGCGGACGCCTTCGTCTTCGCCGTGGGACCGTGGCTCAGCAAGACGTTCGCGAACATGCGCAACCGGATGCGCACGCCGCTCGGCGCGGTGGTCTATTTCGGCACACCACCCGGCGACGAGCGCTTCACGGCGGCGAGCATGCCGAGCTGGAACTTCCCTGGCGTCACCGGATGGCCGACACTGCCCGTAGACAGTCGCGGCTTCCGGGTTCGCGGTGGCGGCGGGGGCGGCGGAGCACCCGCCGCTCCGGGCACCGGCGCGCCGTTGCAGCCCGCACCGACCCCTGCGCCGCCGGTCACGGATCCGGACCTGAGCGTCCGCTGGGTGGATGGCGATCGCGTGAATCGCTCGCGCCAGTTCGTGAGCCAGCGCTTCCCGGACCTGCGCGACGCGCCGGTGCTCGAGACGCGCGCCTGCCACTACGAATCAACGTCGTCGCGGAACTTCATCGTCGCGCCGCACCCCGAGATGCCCACCGTGTGGGTGGCCGGGGGCGGGAACGCCGAGGGCTTCAAGATGGGGCCGGTGATGGGCGAGTATGTCGCGCGTCGCGTGCTTGGCCGCGACACCGATCCCGCCATCGCAAAGGCGTTTGCCTACCCGGAGGCGGACTTCGCGGCTCCAGGCCAGAACCGAGAAGACGAATAGTCATCCCGAGCGAAGCGAGGGATATGCACGTGCAGATGTCTCGCTTCGCTCGACATGACTTATCGAGCGGCCGCGACCTGCTTTTCGGCCCTCTCCATCATCGTCTGCCCCGAGGGTTCGTCGGTCGAGTCGGGAATCGGAAGCAGCGCGACGTCGAACACCTCGTCGAGCGTGCCCAGCGCATGGAAGGTCAGCTGCTGCCGCACCTCGTCGGGGATGTCCTCCAGGTCGCCTTCGTTGTCCTTCGGCAGGATGATGTGCTTGATGCCCGCGCGATGGGCGCCGAGCACCTTTTCCTTGAGGCCGCCGATGGGCATGACGCGGCCGCGCAGGGTGATCTCGCCGGTCATGGCGACGTCCTTGCGAACCGGGCGCCCCGACATCGCGCTCACCAGCGCCGTGGCCATCGTGACGCCGGCCGACGGCCCGTCCTTCGGGATCGCGCCCGCCGGCACGTGCACGTGCACCTCGATCGAGCCGAGGCGGTCTTCCGAGATCTTGAGCGAGCTGGCATGCGTGGCCGCGTAGGTGAGCGCCGCGCGCGCGGATTCCTTCATGACGTCGCCGAGCTGGCCCGTGAGGATGAGCGAGACGTTCCCCCAGCCGCTCACCTGCGTCTTGCTCTCGCCGTCCTGCACCCGCTGGCCATACCCATACATGCGGCGGATGGCCGCCTCGACGAACATGATGTCGCCGCCGGCGGGGGTGTAGTACATCCCGGTGGACACGCCGACCTCGTGCTGCGACGCGGCGCGCTCCGGGTGCACCTTGGGGCGGCCGAGCAGCTCGTGCACTTCGGCCTCGTCGATCTCCCCGTCGTCGATCACCTTCTGGTCGCCTGACGCGATCTTGCGCGCGACCTTCCGGGCCACGGCGCCGATCTGGCGCTCGAGCTGGCGCACGCCGCTCTCCCGCGTGTACTCGGACACCACGCGCGCCACCGCGGCGTCGGTGATGGTGACGTTCTTCCCCCGGAGACCCGCCTCCTCGAGCTGCCGCGGGATGAGGTAGCGCTTCGCGATCTCGCGCTTCTCCATCTCCGTGTATCCCGCGAACTCCACCACTTCCATGCGGTCGAGGAGCGGGCCGGGAATGTTCTGCACGAAGTTGCCGGTGCAGACGAACAGCACTTCGCTGAGGTCGAACGGAACGCCGAGATAATGATCGGTGAAGGTGTCGTTCTGCGCGGGGTCGAGCACCTCCAGCAGCGCGCTCGCCGGATCGCCCTGGAAGCTCACGCCGAGCTTGTCGATCTCGTCGAGGAGGAAGACGGGGTTCTTCGTCCCTGCCTGCTTCATCCCCTGGACGATGCGGCCGGGCATCGCGCCGACATACGTGCGACGGTGACCCCGGATGTCGGCCTCGTCGCGCACGCCGCCCAGCGCCGCGCGCACGTACTTGCGGCCGAGCGACCGCGCGATGGACTTGGCGATCGAGGTCTTGCCGACGCCCGGCGGGCCGATGAACAGCAGGATCGGCCCCTTGGCCATGGCGCGCGCCTTCGCCTCCTTGCTGTCCTTGATGGCCTTCTTGTCGTCCCGGGACAGGTGGAGCGTCGGCGACGCGTCGTCGCGCGAGGCGCGCAGCTTCTCGATCGAGAGCTCGCCGGTCTTCTTCAACTCCTCTTCCAGCTCCTGCGCCCGCAGCTGGCGCACCGCCAGGAACTCCAGCACCCGGTCCTTCACATCAGGTAGTCCGTAATGGTCCTCGTCGAGGACTTTCTGGGCATTCGCAAGGTCCAGGCTGTCGTCGGACCGCTGGTTCCACGGCAGCTCGCTCACCCACTCGAGGTAGGTGCGGATGACCTGCGCCTCCATGGACTCGCGTCCGGCGCGCTCGAGGCGTCCCAGCTCGCGGTCCACTTCGCGCCGGGCTTCGTCCGGCAGCTCGAGCTTGGACAGCTTCTCGCGAAGCTCCGTGATCTCCTTGCTCTGATCGTCGTCGCCAAGCTCCTTCTGGATCGCCTTCATCTGCTCGCGCAGGTACATCTCGCGCTGGCGCTCGCCGAGCTCTTCCTGCACCTGCGACTTGATCTCTTCCTGCGTCTCGATCATGGTGATCTGGCGCTGCACGTGCACGAGCACGCGCCGCAGCCGCTCATCCACGGAGAGCGTTTCCAGCAGTCCCTGCTTTTCCGCCACCGGGAGCTCGATGTAGCCCGCGACGAGGTCGGCGAACCGGCCCGGGTCGGTCACGGCATCGAGCACCTGGTGCACGACCTCCTCCGGAAGTCCGCGCCGCTCGCCGAGCTCGGCGGCGCGCTCGCGAATCTCCTTGTGCAGCGCGATGAAGGCCGGATCCGTGTCGCTCACCGGCTTTCCTTCCTCCACCGGCATCACCACCGCGCTGAGGTATCCGTCGGTGGTGGTGTACTGGAGCGCGGTGGCCCGCAGCTCGCCCTGCAGCAGCAGCTGGACGCCGCCGAGCCCGCGCTGGATCTGCCCGATCCGCGCGATGACGCCCATCTGGTACAGGATCTCGGGCGTCGGCTCGTCGGTATTGTCCTTCTGCGCGACGGCGAACACCAGGCGCTCACCGCGAAGCGCCGCCTCGATGGCGCGCAGCGTTCCCGGCCGTCCGGCCGCGATCGGCGCGGTGAGCCCCGGGAAGATGACGGTGCCGCGAAGGGGAAGGACGGGGAGGTTCTGGCGCTGCGCCATGTCGGGTTGTGGCAAGTGACGAGAAGTGGCTCGTGAGTCGTGATGAGTGGCCGGGCGCGTGCGCCGCCGCTAGCCGACCACACTAGCCGCGAGCCACGAGCCACCAGCCACTCGTCTGGCACCTTCCATTCCAGCCACGGGCTCTGCCTCTAACTATCGTGCCGATATCGGCTTAAGTCCGCTACCGCTCGTCCGCCGACGTGCCACGACCGTGCCCGCTCGCGTCTGTCTTACGACGAATCGGCAGGAATTGCAAATCCGGTGGGCCGGAACGGCCCACGCGACCTGACGAAAAGGCGGACACGGAACCGGACATTCGGACGGACATGGCGACGGACATGACAGCGGACATGACCGCGGATCAGAGGCGCGAGACGGCGTCACAATCGCCCCTGATCCGCCGTAGATCCGCAGTAGTGTCCGCTGTCATGTCCGTCGCCATGCCCGAAGTCATGTCCGTCACTATGTCCGCATTAAGTTGGTCCTTTCCATGGATTTGCATGGCCCGTAGTTTCATCCCAGTCGAGCACCGTCGTCGCTCGTTTCCTCGATCGCACCGAGTGTCCCAGCCGCCCCCCCCATTCGCCGACCGGACGCCCTCGGCCGCGGGTTCCGAGCTCCGCGACCACACCGAACGGGTTCTCAGCGCTCACTACGAGCTGGACCGTGAGATCGGGCGCGGGGGCATGGGCGTGGTCTACCTGGCCAAGGACCGCCGCCTCAAGCGTCAGGTCGCCATCAAGGTGCTCCCTCCCGAGCTCGCGTTCCAGAGCTCGATCAAGATGCGCTTCCTGCGCGAGGCCGAGACCGCAGCGCAGCTGAGCCACCCGAACATCGTCCCCATTTATGCGGTCGATGAAGCCGAGGGGCTGGTGTTCTTCGTCATGGCCTACATCAGCGGCGACAACCTCGGAAAGCGCCTGCACGACCATGGCGTGCTGGCGGTGGACGAGGTCCGCCGCATCACGCGCGAAGTGGCCGACGCGCTCGCCTACGCCCATGAGCGCGGCGTGGTGCACCGCGACATCAAGCCGGACAACATCCTCCTCGACGCCGCCACCGGGCGCACGATGGTGACGGATTTCGGCATCGCGCGCGCCGTGAGCGACATCGACTCGGGCCGGCTCACCGCCACCGGGATGGCGATCGGGACGCCGGCGTACATGTCGCCGGAGCAGGCCGCGGGCGACCGCGAGATCGACGGCCGCAGCGACCTGTATTCGCTCGGCATCGTCTCCTACCAGATGCTCGTCGGCGAGCCGCCGTTCGTGGCGGGCAGCACGCCGGCCATGCTCGTGAAGCACATCTCCGAGCGCCCCACGCCGGTGACGCAGCGGCGCGCCGACATCCCGCAGGATCTCGGGCGCGCCGTCATGATGTGCCTGGAGAAGGATCCCGTCATGCGGTTCCCCACCGCCGGCGCGCTGGTCACCGCGCTCGACACGGGACACGTGCCGGAGCCGCGCCGCCCGGAGGGTGCCCTGGCGCCCGCGGCGCAGTCGCTCCCCGCGGATTATCCGCTCGACAGCGACGACCGCGTCCCGACCCCGCAGGAGATCCGCCGCTTCAACGCGCTGGAGGTCGTCCGGTTCCGGCAGAAGCTGGCCCCGTACCTGTTCGTGAACGGCGTCATCGTGCTCGCCGCGATCTTCACGGACAAGGACCTGATGTTCTTCACGGTGATGTGGAGCATCTACATCGCCTACAAGTACGCGCGCCTCTGGAGCGAGGGATTCGACTGGCGCGACGTGTTCCGGCAGCCGCGCGACAAGGAGCTCATCGACGTCGCCGACGATTTCACCGACTACATGAAGGCGCTGTTCGACCGCAACAAGCGGCGTGAGCTGAAGGAGCGCAATCGCGTGCGCAACAGGGCGGCGCGGGCCTCGGGCGCGCTGCCCATGCCGTCGGGCGCGGCCGGCGCGCTTCCCGCGGGCTTCGAGGGGATGGGCGCGCATGGCGACCGCGTGCGCTCGGCCGCGGTGGACCGCGACGAGATTCATCGCCTCGTCAGCTCGCTCCCGGACCGCGAGCGCCAGCGCGTCGCTGACGTGACCCGGTCCGCGGACGCGCTCCACGACCGCATCCAGGCACTCGCGGTCGCGCTCGCGGATCTCGAGCGCAGCAGCGCGGCCGGCGGCGCCGAGGCGCTCGAGGGGGAGATCAACCGGCTCGAGGCCCAGGCCAACCCGCTCGATGCCGGGAGCGAGGAGCGCATCCGCCGGCTGGCCTACCTCAAGCGGCAGCGTCGCGGCGTGAAGGACGTCGGCGACCGCCGCAACGCGGTGGCCGCCAAGCTCGAGACTTGCGGCATCGCGCTGCGCCAGATGAAGCTCGACGTGCTGCGCCTCCTGGCCGGCTCCCAGACGCACCAGCACGTGACCTCGCTGGCGCTCGAGGCGATGAACCTCGCCGAGAGCGTGGACAGCGCCCTCTACGTCGCCGACGAGGTATCGCGGGTCACGGACCGCAGGAGCCAGCGCTCCGCGAGACTGGGGTGAGCGGGGACTACCTGCGCGATCGCCTGACGGCGGCGGTCGGCGACCACTACCTCATCGAGAACGAGCTCGGGCGCGGCGGGATGGCGGCGGTGTTCCGCGCCATGGACGTCCGGCTTCAGCGGCGCGTCGCCATCAAGCTCCTGCCTCCGGACATGGCGTTCAACGCCGCGATGCGATCGCGCTTCCTTCGCGAGGCGCAGATGGCCGCGCAGCTGTCCCATCCCAACATCGTGCCGATCTTCGCCGTGGACGAGCGCGAGGGCCTGGTGTACTTCGTGATGGCCCTCGTGGACGGCGAGAGCGTCGCGCGTCTCTTGGCGGACCAGGGCCAGTTCGAGGTGGACCGGGTGCGCCGCGTCATCGCCGAGGTGGCCGACGCGCTGGACTGCGCCCACCGCCAGGGAGTGGTTCATCGCGACATCAAGCCCGACAACATCCTCATCGACCGCGCCTCCGGACGTCCCATGGTCACGGACTTCGGGATCGCGCGCGCGGCCGCCGAGGAGTCGCGGCTCACCGTCACCGGCAGCGCCGTCGGCACGCCGGCGTACATGAGCCCGGAGCAGGCCATGGGGGAGCGCGACCTGGACGGCCGCAGCGACATCTACTCCCTTGGCGTCGTCGCATACCAGATGCTCGCCGGCGAAACGCCGTTTCGCGCCGCCAATACGCCAGCGATGCTCATGAAGCACGTGAGCGAGCCACCGCCCTCCCTGCGCAGTCGGCGGCCCGACACACCGGCCGATCTCGCGGCGGCCGTGGACAGGGCGCTGGAGAAACGTCCCGAACACCGGTTTGCCACGGCCGCAGAATTCCGGGACGCCGTGCTCGGCAAGATCCCCGTCCGCGCGGCTCAGCGCGCGCCCGAGCGCGTCGAACCGCCCTCGGCGCCCGCGCGGTTCGAGCACACGCCGCCACTCCGGCCCTACCCGGCGGGCGAGTGGCGGCCTGCCTCGGCCCCACCGCCCAGCGCCCCTCCTGCCAGTGTGCAGGACATGCAGGAGATGCGTGACGTCGAGAAGGTCGCGCGTTTCCGGAGACGGCTGGCGGTCTATGGTGCCACGAGCACGATGCTCGTTGCCATCAACCTCGTGACGTCGCCGCACTTCAACTGGTTCATCTTCCCGGTGCTCGGCATGGGCATCGGCGTGATGGCACAGCTCGGAAGCCTCTGGGGGGACGGACTCTCGCTGAAGCGCATCTTTCTCGGCGGGCAACGCGGGAAGGGCGGGCGCGCCGGCGGAGACGCACCTGCGGGCTCCACCGTGCAGGTGGCGCCCGAGCTGTTGCGCGGGCCGCATGGCCCGACAATCCAGCGCGCGATGGCGAGCCATGGCGTGGTGAACGATCTGCTGCACCGCATGACGAAGGCGGAGCGCGAGCTCCTGCCGGCCGACCTTCCGGAAACGGTGCAGGCGCTGGTCGAGCGCGTGGCCGCAATCGGGGGCACCCTGCATCGCCTGGACAGCGACGCCAACGGGAGCGTGCTCGGCTCCCTCGATGCGCGGATCGCCGCGTTGCGGACCGAAGCCCTGACCGCCGAGAGCGAGCGTCGACTGGGACTGCTCGAGCGCCAGCGCTCGACGCTCACCGACCTCCTCGAGCGGCGCATGGCGCTGCTCTCGCAGATGGAGAGCGCGGCCCTGGCGCTCGAGAACCTCAAGCTCGATCTGGTCCGCTTCCGCAGTGCCGGAGTGGGCGGGGCGCTCGAGGACGTGACGAGCGCCACGCGCGAGGCACGTGCCGTTTCGCGCGACATCGGCCTGATGCTCGACGCGGCCGACGAGGTGCGGAAGCTCTAGACGATCATCGCTTCGCGACGAGCTCGATCTCCACCCGCGCATCACGGGGCAGCGCCCTGACCGCCACCGTCGTGCGGGCCGGATACGGCCGACTGAAGCGCTGCTCGTACGCCGAGTTCATCGCGGCGAAGTCGGCCATGTCCACGAGATAGACGTTGCACTTGATGACCTGGTCCATGGTGAGGCCGGCGTCGCGCAGTGCTCCTTCCAGGTTGTCGAACACGCGGTGCGTCTGCGCGTCTATGCCGCCGCCCACGAGCTGTCCGGTGGCCGGGTCGAGCGGCGTCTGTCCGGAGAGGTAGAGCAGGTCGCCCGCCCAGACTCCCACGGAGTAGGGGCCGATGGCGTTCGGGGCATGCGCGGATTCGAGGTGAGCTCGCGTCATTGGCGATCGTTGGAGGTGTGCCGGCGAAGCAGCGCGGCGATGGTGGCGACCACCGCGCCGGCGTTCTCTTCCGGAAGGAAGTGCCGCGCTCCCGCGACCGCCTCGAAGGACGCTCCCGGGATTGCGCCGGCCAGGCGACGGCCCAGATCTACCGGAAGGAACGGGTCGTCCTCGCCCCACAGCACCGCGGTGGGACAGACGATGTCGCTGAGGCGCGGCGCGAGCGCGATGGTGTCGCGGCAATCGAGCGAGGCGAAGTGGGCCACCAGCGCCTCCCGTCCGCCGGCCTCGCCGAAGGGGCGCAGGTACAGATCCACCTCGTGGGCGCCGCGGTCCTGATCCGAGTACCCGCGCATGAGGTCCGCGCGCACCACCGACAGGATCCAGCTCGGCGGCAGGTGCCGGGTGAGCGGGAGCGAGGCACGGGCGATCTTCACCTCGCGCGACGGCCAGCCGTCGAACGCGACGCTGTTCACGAGGCCCAGCCGCGAGATCCGGTGCGGGTGGCGCACCGCTGCCCACTGTGCCACGCCCCCGCCGACGTCGTGACCCACGACGCAGGCGTGGTTGATGCCAAGGCGGTCGAGCACCGTGATGAGCCGCTCGGCGTGCGCCCGGATGTCCACGGCATGCTGTTGCGGCGGGTCGCTGCGGCCGAAGCCGAGCAGGTCCAGCACGACGACACGATGGCCCTCGGGCAGGAGGGGAACCACGTCGCTCCACAGGTGGCCCGACGTCGGAAAACCGTGCACGAGCACGATCGGCTCTCCCGCTCCGCGCGAACCGGCCGCGTAGTAGTAGAGCCTTACGCCGTCGAGGTCGAGAAACTCACCGCGCACACGACAAACCTAGGGGCAAGAGACAAGGGGCTGGAGGCTTGAGTTGCCAACCCCAGTCCCCAGTCCCCAGTCCCCAGTCCCAAACCTCAGCGCGCCGGCGGCCTCTGACCTCCACCCTGCTGCATCCGCGACTGCATGTCGGCCATGTTCTTCTCGAACACCGTCTTCTGCTCGGGGGTGAGGATCGTCTTGATCTCCTCCTGCTGCTTCATCATCAGCTCGCGTCCCCTGGCGCGGCGTGCATCCTGGTCCGTGCCCTGGTCGCTCATGAGCGCCTGCCGCTTCGCCTGGTACTTCGCCGCGACAGAGTCCACCTGCGCCTGCTGCTCGGCGCTGAGCGTGATGCCCTGCATCATCATCGCCATGCCGCGATTGCCGCCCATTCCACGTCCCTGACCTTGCGGCTGCGGCTCCTGGGCGGCCGCCACCGAAGCGGAACCCATCATTGCGACCGCGAGTACCAACGTTTGAAGCTTTCTCATGGCCATCCCCTCGTTGCTGGTTAAGTGATTTCGTGCCAATGACTTGACGTGCCTCTAGCGCATTTCAGAAAACACTTTAAGCTTACGCGCCGAACCACCAGGTGGGCGCGCTCGATTAACATTTGTCGCGCAGCTCAGGCGCCGGGATCGCGAGCAACCGCCCGAAGGCCCGAAGTAACACCGAAACGCCTCCTCCAGTGACCTTTCCGCCCACGCTCGCTGCCCTGACGATGATTCCATCGCCGGCAGCAGCGCCGCTCGAACCCGTGACCTTCCCGCTGGGATGGTTGCTGGAACACGCGGCAGTGCCGATACAGCATCGCGCCATTACCGAGGTTGCGCGTCTGCCGGAGGGGGAGGGGCGCCCGGCTGTACTGCCATATACGCATCGGCCCGCGATTCTGCTGGCGCTGCAGCAGCGCATCGACGGCACGTGGAACAACGCCATGCTGACGCTGCCCGCGCGCGGTTCCGAGAAGTTCGAGGGGATCGGAACGGTCAACGCGGTGCGGCGGCTCGTCGAGTACGGATGGGACAGGGAGTCGCCGCCCATCATGCATGCGCGCCGTCCCCTGTTCCGCCTCCTCGCCGAAGACACCGATCCCACGTTCCTCTACGAGCTGGCGGGGAGGACGCAGGACGAGGACACCACGCGCCGCGGGCGCGCCATCCTGCGCGAGGCGGCCGGAGCGGCACTCGCACAGGCCGGCTACGAGGAGGATCCACGGCTGCGCGGCGCCGCCCGTCGCGTGCTCGAGCGCATCAGCACCTTTCTCCGCTCGCCGCTGGGGCAGAAGCCGTGGATTCGCGTTGGCAACCAGCACGTGCTGGCGAACGATGCGGCTCCGCCGTCCATCTACGCCCTCACGATGTTCGCGCACATGCCGCTCTTCCGCGCGGAGCACCACGAGGCCTTCGACCGGCTGTACCACTTCCTCACGCAGCCGCTGCCGCGGCAGGAAGCGTTGCAGCAGTGCGGCAAGAAGATCATGGCCCAGCCGCACCTCGTGCTCGGCGACCAGCTGCCGAACCGGAACGCCGCCGACGCCGACGTCGCCAGCGCGCTCTGGTGGCTGGAGCTCATGGCGCGGCTCGGCTACCTCAAGCGCAACGAGAACTGGCGCAAGCTGTTCGAGCGCTTCCTCGATGACCGCGACGCGAGCGGCGTCTGGCACCCCCACAAGGGGATGTCCGCCGTGCGCACGACCAATCCGTACGTGTGGCCGATGTACCCGCTCGAGGATGGGCATGCGGGCGACGAGCGCTGGACCGACGTCACCTTCCGCCTCGGGCTGATCGCGCGGATCATCGGCCGGCCGATCGAGCTGGTCTGAGCACCGATCGCGTTCGTCGCGGCCGGCTCCGCCCGGACCGCATGTATCCCGCCGGGATCGCGGGGCTGACATCCCGCTACGTCACGCTGCCGGACGGCGTCACGCTGCGCGTGGTCGAGGCAGGTCCCGCGGATTCCGGGCGCGCGGTGCTCCTGATCCACGGGTGGGGCGCGTGCCTCTATTCGTTCGCGGAGATGATCCCGGCCCTCGTCGCCGCGGGCTGGCGCGCCATCGCGCTGGACCTCCCGGGCTACGGGCTCAGCGACAAGCCGGCGGACGAGGGGCGCTACACCACGCGCTACATGAGCGAGGCCGTGGCCCAGGTGGCGCGCCAGCTTGGCGTCTCGCGCTTCGCGATGGTCGGCCACTCGATGGGCGGGCGCGTGGCGCTCGACGAAGCCGTGCGGCATACCCCCGGGCTGGAGCGGGTGGTGCTGGTGAACCCCGTTGGGCTGGGCGTCGTGCCGGTGATACCAGTTCTCAGACCGCTCGCGCCGCGGATTGTGGACCGCTTCACCCCCGCGCTGGTGACGCGAACGCTGGTGCGCGCCATCCTCGCGGTGGCCTTCGCCACGCCCGGCCGCCCGACGGCGCGCGACATCGAGGAGTACTGGGCGCCCTCGCAGTTCGACGGCTACGCTCGCGCGTGCCGCGCCACGCTGCACCAGGCCGAGTGGGGACGCGTTCCGGACGAGGCGCTCGCGGGGATTCGCGTCCCCGTGCTGGTCATCCTCGGTGGGCGCGACCGCCTCGTCCCGGGCGGCGCCCCGCGCGCTCGTCACATCCCCTCGGCCCGAATCGTGAACATCCCCGAGGGAGGCCACATCGTGCTCCAGGAGTGTTCCGGGAAAACCAATGAAGAAATCACGCGCTTCCTCACTGAAGGCTGACGCCGACGCATCACCGTTCCACGCGCTCGGCCTCTCGGCAGAGGTCGTGCAGGCGGTGACCGACGCCGGGTACACCACGCCCACGCCGATCCAGGCGGAGGCCATCCCGCTGGTGCTCCGCGGACGCGACATCATCGGCCTGGCGCAGACGGGCACGGGAAAGACCGCGGCCTTTACCCTCCCGCTCGTGGACCGGCTGCTCGGCGGGCCCGCGCGGACCCGGGCAGTGGTGCTGACGCCGACGCGCGAGCTCTGCGTGCAGGTGGAAGAGGCCGTGCACAAGTACGCCCGCCACTCGCGGCTCGACGTCATGGCAGTCTACGGCGGCGTTCCCGTCGAACCGCAGACGAAGGGGCTGCGCGCCGGCGCCGATGTCGTCGTCGCGACCCCGGGCCGACTCATCGACCACCTCGAGCGGCAGAACGTCGTGTTCGACGACCTCGAGTTCCTCGTGCTCGACGAGGCGGACCGGATGCTGGACATGGGATTCGCACCGCAGATCAACAAGCTCGTGGCGGCGATGCCGTCCTACCGGCAGACGCTGCTTTTCAGCGCCACGATGCCGCCAGAAGTGGAAGCCCTCGCGCGGAAGTACCTGCGGAAGCCCGTGGTCGTGCAGATCGGCCGCCGGTCCAGCGCCGCAAACACCGTGACGCATGCCGTCTACCCCGTGCCGCGCGACCGCAAGAGCGCGCTCCTCGCGCACCTGCTCAAGGACGGCAAGCTGGACTCGGTGCTCGTCTTCGTGCGCACCAAGATGGGCGCGGATCGCGTGGTGCGTCACCTCACGGACGAAGGGATCGAGGCGGTGGCGATGCACGGCGACAAGGCGCAGGCGGAGCGCACCAAGGCGCTCGACGACTTCCGCGCCGGGAGGATCCGCGTGCTGGTGGCCACCGATATCGCGCAGCGGGGGCTCGACATCTCGCACATCACGCACGTCATCAGCTACGACGTGCCCCAGGAGCCCGAGGACTACGTGCACCGCATCGGGCGCACCGGCCGCGCAACGCGCGAGGGCGACGCCTTCACCTTCATGTCCCCCGACGAGATCGCAATGGTGCGCCGGATCGAGCAGGTGATCGGGCAGCCCATCCCGCGCGTCTCCGAGCCCGGCTACGACTTCGGGACATAGTCTGTCCTCGACGGCTGACAGCGCCGAGCCGGCCTCGCCCGTAGCATGGGTGGCAGCATCCTCTCACAGGAGACAGACCCGGATGGTCCCGCTCACCCGTCTTGCCCGCCGCGCCGCACTGACGCTGGCGCTCGCCGCGCCCCTCACGTTCGCTCCGGCCGGCACCGCGGCGCAGGCGCCGGAGCGGATCGACCTCCCGGCGCTCGCGAAGATTCGCGATGAGGGGCTCAATCGATCCCGGGTCATGGAGATCGCGTCGTACCTCACGGACGTTCACGGTTCGCGGCTCACGGGATCGCCGCAGGCGCGTGCGGCAGGTGACTGGACCCTCGCGACGCTGAAGAGCTGGGGAGTGGCCAACGCGCGGTACGAGATGTGGGGCCCCTTTGGGCGTGGATGGAGCAACGAGCGGTTCAGCGCGCGGGTGACGTCGCCAACGAACTACCCGCTCATCGCCTATCCGGCGGCGTGGTCCCATGGCACCCGCGGCCCGGTGGCGGGACAGGCCGCGCTGATCCAGATGGACAGCGTCGCTGACTTCACCAGGTACCGCGGCACCCTGAAGGGGAAGTGGGTGCTCCAGGCACCAGCGGCCGTGGTGCCAGCGAAGTTCGAGGCCCTCGGTCGGCGGTGGACGGACGCGCAGCTCGACTCCATCTCCGCGTTGCCCGCGCAGGCAGCGCAGGGCGGCCCGGGGGGCCCCGGCGGACCGAACGCCGAGCGAATGCGCGCGCAGCAGGAGCTGAATCGGCGGCGCGCCGAGTTCTTCCGCGCCGAGGGGATCGCCGGGATCCTCCAGCCGGGCACGGGCCGGAACGATTACGGCGCGGTGCTCGCGTCCGGAGGCGGTAACCGCGCGGCCGACGCGGAGCCGACGCCGCCGGTCATCATCGTGGCCACGGAGCAGTACGGACGCATCGCGCGCACGCTGGAGAAGGGCATTCCAGTGTCCGTGGAGATCGACGCGGACAACCGCTTCCACGCCGCGGACCTCAACTCCTTCAACATCATCGCCGAGCTTCCGGGCACCGACGCGCGCCTGCGCGACGAGGTCGTGATGCTTGGTGCGCACTTCGATTCCTGGCACACCGGCACCGGCGCCACGGACAACGCGTCGGGCTCGGCGGTGATGCTCGAGGCGCTGCGCATCCTCAGGACCTCGGGGCTGCCCATGCGCCGCACCGTACGGCTGGCCCTGTGGACCGGGGAGGAGCAGGGCCTGCTCGGCTCACGCGCATACGTGCGTGAGACCTTCGGCTTCCGCGACAGCACGGGGATGCACGCGAAGCCCGCGTACGACCGGTTCTCGGCGTACTACAACATGGACAACGGCACCGGCGCCTTCCGCGGGGTGTGGGGGCAGGGGAACGCCGCGGTGCGGCCGATCTTCGAGGCGTGGATGGCGCCGCTGCGCGACCTCGGCATGCGGGTGACGAGCATCCGGAACACCGGATCCACCGATCATGTGGCGTTCGACGCGGTCGGTCTCCCGGGATTCCAGTTCATCCAGGACCCGATCGAGTACAGCACGCGCACGCACCACTCGAACCAGGATCTCTACGACCGACTGCAGCCGGACGACCTGAAGAAGAACGCGGTGATCGCGGCGTGGTTCGTGTACCAGACGGCGAATCGCGACGAGAAGCTGCCACGCAAATCGCAAACACTGACGCCTTGAGATTCTTCGCGCCTGGCCAGAACGGCTGAACTACCGAATGACGCGAATTACGCGAATAACTCGAATACTTCATACAAGAAGAAGGCTCCTCTCACCCGTTTGAGAGGAGCCTCTTTGTTTTGCGCCGTTTGCTGTATTCGGGAAATTCGAGTAATTCGCGTAATTCGGTCGTTCAGTCGGTTCCGGCCCCGGCGCTCAAGGCCTTATAACCAGGACGCCCACTTCGCCGTTGAACCCGTCACGGATCGCGGGCACGCCCGGCGGGGCGATCCAGTCGCCGCCGTCGATGCGCATGTTGATCTGGTGGACGCCGGTGCTCATTGGCACCAGCAGCTCCCACAGGTCGCGTCCGCGTCGCACCAGCGGGATCGGCGCCCAGTCGGTGAAGTCGCCCATGATCTCCACCGTTTCCACGCCCCCAATCCGGGCCGTGATGCGCTGGAGCGCGATGCCCGCCGGACGAAGCTCGAACGACTTCACGAGGCTGGCCGGCGTTGCCACCGGCACCGTGCCTCGCGGGATGGGCCAGTAGGCGAGCATGAGGCCCAGCGCGCCGTACTTGCGGGCGGGAAGCCCTCGCGTGGGCTGGGCCGGCTCACTGCCCCCCGCTGCCACGGCGGCGAGCTGGTTCGTGAGCCAGATGGCGGTGCGTGCCGACGCCCACTGGCGCGAATCTGCCGTCACGTCCAGGCGGTCGCCGAAGCGCTGGCCACCAGCCACCGTGACTTCCACGAGGCGATGCTGCCAATGAACGCTGCCCTCGAAGTCGGTCACGCGCGACTCGCGACGGCACGCCGACGACGCACTGCCGAGGGAATGGCTCACGTTGCTGGCCGAGAAGTCCACCGGAACCGCCGCGGGCCGATCGGCCGCGCACACCGGCACCGAAGTGGCGCCGTTCGTGGTCCCGTTGTTCAAGGTGTCCACGACCTTCGTGAAGAAGAAGCTGGTGACCGTGCCCTTCACGGTGGTGGCGCCGAAGCGACTCCACACGCCGCCGGAGCTGATGTTCACGTTCGAGACGGCGGCCACGCGAAGGGGGCGCGAAACCCCTGAGCCGAGCCACACGCCAAGACGCTGGTGCATGTAGTGGATCCGTCCGCCCGCATCCACCTGGTCGCTCTGGAGCGCGGCGTCGAACGCGGTGCGGTTGGCGCTGGCCAGCATCTCGGCGCGGAGGCCGTACACCAGCGGGGAGTACACCTCGACCGCGCCGCCGGCATCCCGGAGCGACCACGAATCGTCGAGTCGCCAGGCCGAGCCGCTCGCCTTCACGGCGAATCGCCGCGTGGCGTACCGGATGGAGGGCGCGACGGCCAACGCGCCGAGCGCGGTAGCGGCGTGCGAGACCAGCGCACCACCGGCTTCGAGGCGAGTCTCCAGCTCCGAAGCATTCTGCGCCTCCGCACGCTGCTCCGGGAGGAGCAGCGCCAGCGTCACCGCAAACGCAGCGGTAGCAGGCAGCTTCGGACGGTTCATTCGCCTATCGGTTCAGGGTCGCTCCGAGGTCTCCGGAGGGCGCCCACTTGCTGGCGCAGCCGCCGGCGGTCCACGGGACGGCACTTCGCGCGCCCGATTGAGCAACGCGACGCCGGGGTCCGTCCCTGATACTATGTCCCTTTCCACCCCCCGCCACAAGCCCAGGAAGTCATCATCCGCGGCCCCCCGCTGCCAGAGCTGGAAGATGGTGCTGGAGGCCGTGTCGCGCGGCACGCCCCGGGTGACGAGGTCCGAGAGGACGACGAGCGGAACCGTGAGCTGCTTGTCCTTCCGCGTGCGGGCCAGCTGGCTCAGCTCCGCCTGCGTGATCCCGACGCGCAGGGCTCCGGCGCCGGCAGCGAGCTCATCCTGCGTGGCGGTGGATCCGAGCGCCGTCCGGGCCTCTTTCAGCGTGCGGTAGGTCTCGCGAACCCGCATGACGATGAGACGTCCGCTGGCGCGCTTCGACACGCCCTCCAGCGCCTTGGACTCGAGCGGATTGGTGGGCAGGCCGGCCAGCCGCGCCGAGTCGAGGAGCATCTCGACGGCGTAGCGCGACTGCTGGTCCAGTCGGCTGAGCGGGTCCGTGTCGCGCGGCCGCGATGAATCCTGCGCGCCCGCCACCGCTGCGAGGGTGAGGACGCTGGCGGCAGCGAGCCCCAGTCGGGAGATCCCGGTCATGTCGCAGGCCTCACGATTACCACCGAGCTCTTGTGCCCGAACCCGTCATCGGGTGCCATCGGCGCAGCCGGGTCGGCCACGAAGTGTCGGCCGTCGAGGACGAAGGAGTAGGTGTGCATTCCGGGCCTCAGCGCCACGAACGCGGTCCACGTGCCGTTCTTCTCATCGCGCAGGAGCGGAGTGGCCGACAGGTCCCACTGGTTGAAGTCGCCCACCAGTGAGACGTTGCCTGCCTCCGGCGCCACGAGGACGAACCTCACGGTGCGGGACGCGAAGGAGTCCGGGAGCTGTGGATTCCCCACGGCGGCAGGCAGAACCTGCTCGATCGGCTGGCGACCGTCCCGGTTGATGAGATGCCCGCCCACGACGCCGATGCCGACCAGGCCAGCGGCCATGGCCAGTGACGCGATGGGGCGCAGCGCAAAGGCCCGCGGCTGGGTGAGCCACGCGATACGCGACGGACGGCGCGGCACCGGCTCCTGCCGGATGGCCTCGAGCAACCGCGCGCGCGCGGACGGATCCAGCGCGACGGGGCGCCGGGCCTCCGCCACGATCCACTCCACGTACGGATCGCCTGCTTCGTCGTCCTCACGCATCCTTGATCCGCTCCCAGCGGGACCGCAGGCGGTCGCAGGCGCGCTTGACCCGCATCTTCAGCGCCGAAACCCCGACCCCCGTCAGCTCCGACATTTCCTCGTAGCTCAGCTCCTCGACGTGCTTCAACACGAATGCTTCACGCAACAGTGGGTCCAGCTCCGCCAGCACCCGCTGCACGAACTCCTCGTCTTCACCGGTCCAGGCAACGCTCCGATCCGGGGCGTTGAGGAGCACGGCCTCTTCCCTGATGAACACCCGCTCGCGATGGGACCGGCGGGCGGCGATACTGCGACACTGGTTCACCAGGATCCGGTACAGCCACGCGCTGAACTTGTCCCGTTCCTGGTACTTCCCGAGTGAGCGATACGCGCGCAAGAACGTGGCCTGGAGGGCATCCTCCGCGTCATCGCGATTCCCCAGCATCCGCACGGCGAAGCGCGCACAGCGCTCGTAGTAACGGTCCACCAGGCGCGAGAACGCATCCACGTCGCCGTTCCGAACGCGCTGAACGTCGGCGGCGTCGCTCATCTCATTAGCGATAACCCACCTCCGCGGTCGCCGCGTCACATGGACGCCGCCGCATACAACGAAAAAGAGCCGGGGCAGGGGCACAGGGGTGTGACCGCCATCACCCACCGACATGCCTAATGTACTGCTCGCGCGCGTCAGCGCACCCGGCCAAGTCGTGACACGAACACGGTTTCCACGGCCGACCCGCGCGACACCAGGATGCTCACGTTGGCCGCGCCGCGCCCCAGACCGAGGGGACCGAACGCGATCGAATCGCGGGTGGTCCGGACCCGTACCCCGTGCGCGTGCCCCACGTTCCTCGAGAACAGCATCTCTACGCCGCGCCGCACCCGCAAGGTGCCGCTCACGGAGTCCACGTCGATCGCCACGGGCGCCCGCCCCGCGAGGGCGAGGCTGCGCGCCGTGCCCAGCACTGTCGCGACATCACTGGCGGCCCCCCGCACCGTGACCCGGTCGAGCACGGCGGACGCGCGGGGGACCACGATGGCCAGCAGCACCGCGGCGATCGTCACCACCACCAGCACCTCGAGCAGGGAGTGTCCGCGCCGCATGGCTCCATGCTCGCGCTTGCGCCGGAGACCTCGGCATCGTTCGATTGCCGGCGCCACCTCTTTCCTTCGAGCCGCCCATGAAACCACTGGCCCTGGCCGCCCTGCTGCTGCTCGGCGCCTGCCGCGATCCGCGCGCCGAGGCGAACATCGCCGAGGCCATGATCGATGTCGGCACGCAGCTCAGTGCCATGCAGCAGGATTACGCGATTCTCCAGCACGAGCTCGATTCGCTGCGCAGCGTCGTGGCGCGGCAGGACACCATCATCGGCCGGCTCGCGTCGCTCGCCGGCCTCCCGATCGGGCCGCGTTAACTTCCGCGCGTGAAGATCCGGATCGAATACTGCACCCTGTGAAGCTACGAGCCGCGGGCCGTCAGTCTGGCGGCCGAGATTCGTGAGCGATTCCCGGCGAGCGACATCGAGCTGGTGCCGTCGAGCGGCGGGCGCTTCGAGGTGTACCGCGACGATGTCGCTGTCTTCGAGAAGTCGAAAGCGCGCCGCCACGCGCGTCCCGGTGAGGTGCTCGCGCTGCTCACCAGCCACTAGTCCACGAGCCATCCTCCACTAGCTGTGCGCATCGCTCTCTCCACCGGCGGCGGCGACGCCCCCGGACTCAACGCGGTGATCCGTGCCGCGGTGCTCGGCGCGATCGGCCGCGGCTGGGAAGTGCTCGGCATCAAGCGCGGGTTCGCCGGCCTGCTCGGGGAGGACGATGTCGTGTCGCTCACCCGCGAGTCCGTGCGCGGCATCGGGCATCTCGGGGGCACCATCCTGCGCACGACCAACCGCGGCAACCCCTTCAGCTGGCCCCGACAGAGGGACGACGGCACGTTCGAGGAAGTGGATCGGTCGAATGAGCTCATCACGAACGCGCGGCAGCTCGGGATCGAGGCGCTCATCGCCATTGGCGGCGACGGCACGCTCGCGATCGCCGACCAGCTCGCGGACAAGGGGCTGAACCTCGTGGGCGTGCCGAAGACGATCGACAACGACGTCGCCGGCACCATCACGACGTTCGGCTTCGATACCGCGGTGAGCACGGCACTCGACGCGATCGATCGGCTGCACACCACCGCGGAGAGCCACGACCGGGTGATCGTCATCGAGGTCATGGGACGCAACGCGGGGTTCATCGCGCTGCACGCCGGCCTGGCCGGCACCGCGGACGTCATCCTCATCCCCGAGATCCCGTACGATCTCGCGAAGGTGTGCGACAAGATCGTGGCGCGCGACCGCGCGGGGCGGCATTTCTCGATCGTCGTCGTCGCCGAGGGCGCCGCGCCGAGAGGCGGGAGCGAGTCCATCATGGGCGAATCCCTGCCGGGGCAGGACCGGCGCGTTGGAGGCATCGCCGGCCGCATGGCGTACGAGATCCAGAAGATCACCGGGAAGGAGACGCGCTCGCTGGTGCTCGGCCACCTGCAGCGCGGCGGCACGCCCACCGGCTACGATCGCCTGCTGGCCACGCGTTTCGGCGGCGCCGCCGTGCGCGCCGTCGCGGAGCAGAAGTGGGGGCACATGGTGGCGCTCCAGTCCCCGCACATCGTGACCATTCCCATCAAGGACGCATTGAAGGAGACCAAGCGCGTGGATCCGACGCACGACGTCGTCCGCACGGCGCGCGAATCGGGGATCAGCTTCGGGGACTGAGTCGAACCAGAGGGCCGAGACCGAATAGCAGAATCCGGGGTAGGACAGTGCATTCCCGCAGCTGAGACAGTTTGACGCCGTGCGGCGCGCTCGTCAGTATTCCAAGTGACGGTCCTGCACCCACTTACGTCCAATACCCCTGGTGGCATCCAGCCTGCCTTATCCGTCGCATCATGAAGATGTCCTTCGCACTCCCCGTTCTCATGCTCGCGCTCGCCGCCTCCGGCGTCGAGGCGCAGTCGCGCGTTCTGCGGCAGGAAAAGGAGCGGGCCAGGGAGATCCCGGAGAACATGCGCCCGCCGGCGGGCATGTGCCGCATCTGGCTGGACGACGTTCCGGCGGCGCAGCAGCCCGCGCCCACAGACTGCGCGAGCGCCGTGCGCAATCGTCCCGCGAAGGGGCGCGTCATCTTCGGCGACGATTACGCGAAGAAGGGGAAGGGCCCCGACAGCGCCCGCGGGCAGCCTCCGATCAAGGGATTCGCGCCGCCCGCGAGAAAGCCCTAGCGGCGCCAACCTTGCACCTGCGGCGGCCGTGATGCGTCAAGTTCGTGACATCTGGCTGCCCCCCGATCCCGAGGCGTTCCGACAGGCCGATCCGCCGACTGGACGCGTGATCGTCATCGCGCCGACGCGCGCGGCGTGCGAGACCATCGAGCTCGCCCTCGGCCTCGAGATCGAGACCTTCCTCGAGAAGCACCACGGAGCGCGAGTGCGGGAGCTCGCGCGGTCCGGGAAGGGCTTCGGCATCGTCGCGGGCACCGGCACGGGAAAGACGCTCGCCATCCGCCCCATCGCCGAGGAGATCCTGCGGACGAAGGAGCTCAAGGTCGGCGTCGTGAACCGGGAGCGCGAAGCCACTCCGGAGACGCCAACGTGGAACGTCATCATCGTCACCACGGGGATCGCGCGACGCTGGTTCGAGGAGAACGACATCCTCAAGAGCGACACGCTCGTCGTGGACGAGATCCACCAGACCTCCGCGGAGCTCGAGCTGTGCCTCGCGCTGGGCAAGCGCACGGGCTGCCGGTTCGTGTGGCTCTCCGCCACCGTGGACCCGACGTTCTACCGCCGGTACCTGGATTCGGCGGACGCGATCGAGGTCTACGAGTTCGACAAGGACAAGGCGGCGCAGGTCAAGGTAGTGCAGAAGAACCCGCTGGAATTCCTCGATCAGGGATTCCTCAAGCAGGTGCGCAAGGAAGGGCGTGGCGTGGCGATGTTCGTCCCCACGCGGAAGGGGGTGGAGGAAGCCGCGGCGCACGTGCAGCGCTACGCGCCCGGGGTCAACACCGCGTTCTACCACGGCGGTGAGCCGATAAGGATCCTGCGCCCCTTCCTCGAGGGCGGGGAGAAGAAGCCGTACTTCCTCGCGATGACGGCGGCAGGGCAGAGCGCGCTGAACGTGCGCGGCCTGGACACGGTGATCATCGACGACAAGCGCTTCTTCAACGTCATCGACCGCGGGCGGAACGTCCTCACGCAGGAGCACCTCGGCGCGAACGAGATCCTCCAGATGGCCGGCCGCGTGCACGGCCGCGTGCAGGGCGGCCGCGTCTTCATCCTCTCCGATCGCGAGATCTTCTTTTCCGGCCTGAAGCCCACGGCGCCGGAGTTCCAGCTCGCGGGCGACTCGGAGCGCGTGGCCATGACCTGCGCCGCGCTCGGCGTGCGCGCCGATGAGCTGGACCTGCCGGTGCCACTCGACAAGGTGGCGTACCGCAACGCGCTGACGCTGCTGGAGCGGCGCGGCATCATCGAGAACGGCCGCCTCACGCGCTATGGCCGCGAGGTCGAGAAGATGCCCGTGGAGCGACAGTGGGCCGAGCTGCTCGTGAACGCCGAGGACGAGCTGATGCCGTTCCTCGCGGTCACGGCGTCCATCGAGTCGCTGCACCGCATGTGTCGCGAGGACCGCGACCTCGACGGCGTCACCATTCCCGGGAGCGACCACCTCACCGCGTACAACCTGTACGCCGAGGCGTTCCAGACGGCGGGGCGCATGGGCGAGGTGTACGGGTTGCCGCGACACCTGTTCGACGAGCAGGAGATCGACGCGTGGGCGGAGCGGCGCGGGGTGCTCGTGAAGTCCATCGAGGACGCGGCGCTCGGGATGGCGAGCATCTTCCGCTCCGTGGGGCTCACCCTGCCCACGGAGATGCGGAACGCGGGCGAGTCGACGCTCGCGAAGTTCCAGGAGCTGCTCGCGCAGTTCATGCCCTTCACGCTGGTCATCGACGAGGAGACGGCCGGCGGCGACAACGTGCGGGTGTCCAAGACGAGCGTGGCCGGGAGCTGGGGCGCGATCACCGGCGAGATCCGCTACTTCGCCGACAAGATGGGCATCGCGCGCGCGTCGATCGAGGGCACGAACATCCCCATGGCGCTGGTGCGGCGGTATGCCCGCGAGCGCGAACCCGAGATGCTGTACGACGGGAACTCGAAACGCTCCCCGCTCATCCTGCGCCGCCAGGTGACGTACCACGGCTTCCAGCTCGAGCGCGAGGTGGAGCCGATCGACGAGTTCCCGGCGGAGCTCGTGGAGCGCGGGCGGCGCGTGCTCGCCGAGGCGCTGGCGCGCGGCGAGGCGCGCCACGTGGCGGCGAGGGACGACCGCGTGGCCATCGAGGAGATCCGCGAGAGCTGGCGTCGCTCCGGCGGGAAGACGCCGAAGCTGGGGATGGAGGAGCTGGCCTCCATCTACGAGGCGCAGCTGGCCGAGCAGGGCGTGCGTTCGCTGTCCGACTTCCGGCGCGCGCGGCTCGGGATCGATGCCGACGCGATCCTGCCGGCCGCGGAGCGCGAGCGGTACATGGCGATGCCGGACACCGTGGAGATCCGCGGCCGCGAGATCCTCGTGCGCTACGACGTCGAGGAGCGCGACGGCGCCACCACCGCGGTGGCCCGGTTGACGCTGCCCGAGAAGATGGCGCGCACGCTGTCGGAGGAGGAGCTGCCCGCGTTCGACCGGCCCTACCGCTTCGTTGTCACGCGCGGCCAGCGCGGCGCCGCGCGCGGCGACACCCTCGACGCGCTGCGCGACGAGCTGGAGCGGCCGTTCACCGACGACGAGCTCCTGGCGCTCGAGCGCGCGGCGGACCGGAAGCGCGAGGAACGGAAGCAGCGGCGCGGGGAGCGCACCGCGCGCGATGCGGCGCGGGAGATGAAGCGCTCGCGCTCGAACGCGAGCGACGAGGAGCGTCGCAAGGGTCCGCGCACGCCGTACGAGAAATCCTCACGCGGGCCAGCGCCGCGGCACAAGAGGAAGGGGCGCGGCAAGAAGCGGTAATCGGTCAGGACGTGACGTACACCTTCTGCTCGAGGCACCGGGATTGCGCCTCCGGAGGGCGCGCGGGCGCGGCAGCGGCTGTGCGAACGGCGGCGGTGGCCGTGTCAGCGGGTGCGGGTCAGGGTCGCGCGGGGCCTCGGTCAGCGCGCGCGGACCGGCAACGCACGCCCGGCGCGCGGATGAGCCCCAACGCCAGCCCCATTGTTGCGCCGGCCGCGATCCAGGCGGGTCGCTGGCGGCGCTGCTCATCCACCGGCGTGACTGCGCCGAGCACGCTGTACGCCACCGCGCCGGCGAACGCGCCGCCGATGGTCGAGATGCCGACGATGACCGCGCGCCACCCGGGGCAACGGCCCGTCTCCTGACGGGCGATCGCCGGAGCCGACATGGCGGCGCGGTCGGTTGGAGCGTACCACGGGGTGGCCACGCGGTACTGGCCGAGCAGCGGGCGCGCCGTCAGCAACAGGAGCGCGAGCGCAATGCTATGGCGCAAGCGCATACGACGCATCCTGGCCTGCGACGAAGATCCGGTCACTCCCGGCGACGGGCCGTCCCTTGAAGCGCGTGGCCGGTCCCAGCGCGGATGATGGCGACTGCCAGCGCACCGCTCCTGTCGCCATGTCGTACGAAGCGAAGATCCACCCGTGATCCACCCTCACCTGCCCATCCACACCCCTGATCTTGCGCAGCCGACCGTCTCCGTTGCCGCCCGATGGCGGACGGGGTCCTCACAGGAGGCTGCGACGCACAGCAGCGCGAATGCCGGCAACAGAACCAATCGCTGGACCATGCCACGCTCCAGTCGAGCGAGCCAGCCGGATAGACCGGCATGAGCCGGCGCGACGGCTTCGCCGCGCCGCCGTGAAAACTATCCTGCAGGGATGCACAGTCGCGGCGCCGACCATCCAGCAATCGTCGCAAGCGCCGTGCCTGTCTAATAAACGCTAATCCGGCATGGTGTTGCGGGGTGCGGGGTATGAAACCCTGATGTCCGTGCGAAAACAATTGGAACGTATCGGCGGGCCATGAGCTGCGGTCGCAACGCCTTGGCGCCCCTATGGGAGCTGTGGCGGCGCGGTCAGGATGCGTTCGGACAGAACCCGGGTCCCCTCGATCTCGACCTCGAGCCGCTGAGTGCCCGCCGCGCGAAAGCCACGCGCCAGGTACGAGGGCAGCGCGCGCGGCGAGTCGAGCGTGCAGGTATGCAGCCAGACTCGCGAGGCACCCATGGCGAATGCCTCCTTCACCGCCGCGGTGAGCAGCATCCCGCCCAGCCCCTGACCGATGAACTCCGCGGTAAGCCCGACATACAGGACCTCTACGCTCCCGCCGTCGTGCCGCTGGAGCTCGAAGTAGCCCGCTGACGCGTCGCCAACCACGAGCACCCACACCGCCACCTCCGGTTTCACGAGGTGCGCCTCGAGCTCCTGGTCGGACCAATCCAGCCGGTCGTGCCAGTACCACTGCTGGCCGACATCGCGATACAGCCGGCGGTATTCGCCGACGGAGCAGGGATCGCGCCGCTCGATCCGCGCGGCAGCATCGACGTCCCGGCCCGGGCGGAGCGCGGCGAGACTGTCGAGCGTGAGATACGTCCGGACTACCTCGACTACGCGACTCACGTGCAGACCCCCCGCTTCGCCCGGGATGACTCGCGGCCGCGGGAGTGGATCAGCTCGACTTGACGCGCGCGCGATGCCGCGCCGCCTTCGCGCGGTTGCCGCACGTGGCCATGTCGCACCAGCGCCGCGCCGCGTTCTTCGTCCCGTCGTGAAAGACCCGCGCGCAGCGGGGATCGGCGCACCGGCGCACGCGCTGCAGCTCGCCGAGGATGAGCGCGTCGGCGGCGGACTCCACGATCGGGATCATGAGTCCGGCGAAGGCGTCGCCGACCGGCACGAAGGCGCGCGCGAAGGTTCCGTCGCCGCGCTGCTCCACGCGGCGCGTGCCCGCGCTCCGCCCCAGGACGCGGTTGATCTCCGCGAGGGCGTCGAGTCGCACCTGGGGCGCGATGGCGCCGCGTTCCGCCAGCACCCGGAGCGCCGAGCGAACCCGTCGCGCGTCCACGAGCGCCGCGGTGGCCCCGCTCGGCTGCTGCTGCGCGCGCCGGCGCATCATCTGCGCGCGCTCGCCGTCGAGGGCGATGGCCGCTTCCATCCACGACACCAGCCGGTCGAAGTCGGCGAGTCCGTCGGCGGACACCGCGCCGTTGTCGGTGTTGACGAAGTCCAGCCAGAGCCGCTCGCCCACGAAGGAGAACGACGCGCGCGATGCGCGGGCGACCACCGCGGTGGGGGGGAGGTACTCGGTCGTCGACGTCGTCGCGGTGGTGAGCATCGCGCGATGACATTACCGCGTGGACCGCGAGTGCGCTAGAAGTTCGGCTCTCGACGGCGGACGCGATTGGTTCTCGGCGGCGGCCGTGATGTTGACAAACGGCCGCCGAACGGTTGAGCTGCGCGTGCAGCGTCGCTGCATGCTCGCTCACCTTCAGTTCTCGGTCCTCGGCGGCTAACTGCGGTCTGCCTCGCGGAGGCGACTCATCAACCGCACCAGCATGCGTCGAACGGACTCGTTCGCCGAGTCGAGTGACCGAAATTCCTCCGGAGGCAGGAATCCAAGATCTCCAGCGGTGATGAGGTGGTGCAACAGCTCCACCGACGAGCCCATGGCGATTTGCAGGAAACGCAACGTGTCGGCTCGGGAACCCCGGCCACACCCCTCTGCGATGTTCGCGCCGATCGAAACCACGGCGGATCGCGCCTGTGCGGTGAGGCCAAAACGCTCATCACGGGGGAAGCGCGAAGTAGCCTTGTAAACCGCGACGGTCTGCTCGCGGTTCGATTGCCATACACGCAGCTTGCGGAAATCCTGCATGGGCGGAGGCTATCCCGGCGCGTCATCAGAGCGTCATCGTGCCGTGAGCCGAGTACCGAGAACCGTCCGGCGGCCGTCAGTCTCCATCACGGCCGCCGCCGAGTACCGGGGCCATGCCGAATACCGGGGCAATGCCGCCGAGCACCCGCTACGCCGTCACCGTTCGCTGCTGCGGCAACCCCGGCATCTGCGCGCGCCGCCGGGCCAGCGCCTGCAACCCGTCGTACGCCGCGTACTTGAACGCATCCGAGAGCGCGGGATAGTTGAACACGCTCTGGATGAAGTAGTCGATCGTGCCGCCGAAGCTCATCACCGCCGCGGGAATGTGGATCAGCTCGCAGGCGTGCTCCCCGATGATCGAGACGCCGAGCAGTCGCTGGTCGTCGGGGTTGAAGATCAGCTTCACGAATCCCTCGGTCTCACCGAGGATCTGCCCGCGCGGGTTGGTGCGGTACGTCGCGCGCCCCACCTCGTACGGAATTTCCCGCGCCTGGAGGTTCTCCTCGGTGTCGCCCACCGTCGCGATCTCGGGAATGGTCCACACGCCGTACGGCAGCACCGGCGACACTTCCTGCTTGTACTTCAGGTCGAAGGCGTGGCACACCGCGACGCGCGCCTGCTCCATGGCGGTGGATGCGAGCGCGGGAAAGCCGATGACGTCGCCGGCGGCATACACGCTCGGCACGGCCGTGCGGTAATGCTTGTCCACCTGGACGTATCCGCGCTGGTTGCACTTCACGCCGAGCGCCTCGAGCCCGAGTCCCGCGGTGTTTCCCACGCGTCCCGCGCTGAAGAGCACGACGTCCGAATGCAGGACGCTCCCATCGGTGAGCGTCACCTTCGCGCGCTCTTCCTCGACCACGATCTCCGTGGGTTCCACGTTGACGCACACGGAAATGCCGAGACGCGCCGTCACCTGTCGCTTCAGCGCCTCGCCCACCTCCGAGTCCAGGTGGCCGAGCAGCCGCGAGCGCGAGTTCACGATCGTCACCTTCACGCCCAGCGCCGCGAAGATGCACGCGTACTCGCACCCGATCACGCCTCCCCCGATCACCACCATGCGCGCCGGGATCTTCTGCAGCGTCAGGAGCGAGTCGCTGTCCACGATGATGGTGCCGTCCACCTCGACGCCGGTGGGCTGCTGCGGATGCGAGCCGGTGGCGACGAGGATCGCCTGCGCGGTCATGGTGCGCGTATCCTGCCCGAAGCGCGCCACCTCGACGGTGTTCGGCCCGGTGAGGACCGCGGCGCCCTGCACGACATCCACGTGGTGGCGCTTGAGGTTCTCGTCGATGAGCGCCCAGGTGGATTCGACCACGGCGCGCTCACGGAACATGAAGTCGCCGATGGTGATGTCGTGCTTCACCTTGAGGTCCACGCCGTACAGGCCGCGCTGGCGCACCCCGCTGAAGTACAGCGCGGTCTCGCGCAGTGTCTTGGAGGGGATCGTGCCGGTATTCACCGCCGCGCCACCGGGCTTCGGCGACCGCTCGATGACGCACACCTTCTTCCCGAAGTACGCCGCCTGCGCGGCGCCCTTCTCGCCAGCGGGGCCGGCGCCGAGCACGATCAGGTCGTAGTCGTACCGATCACTCATCGGCGTGCGTCAGCCAGTCGGCGTCCAGCGCGTCGTCGGCATACTGGATCCACCCGGACTCCTCCTCGGCGACAATCTCCACCTCGGTGCCGAGGGGCAATGTGAGGTTGGGCACATCGTGTCCCGCGGGGAAGTCCATGAGCACCGGCACGTCGAGGTCGGCCACGAGGTCCAGCAGGAAGTCCTCGAACTCGTCCTCCTCCGAGCGATCGAGCGAGAGGTGCCCAAATACGATACCGCGGACGCGCGGAAGCAAGCCCGCGTTTCGCAGGTGCAGGAGCCGCTCGTCCACCACGGACATCGGATCCTTGGTCTCCTCGAGGAAGAGGATGGCGTCGTCCACCGGGACTTCGTACGGGGTGCCGATGGACTGCTGGACCATCGAGAGGTTGCCGCCCACCAGGCGTCCGGTGGCGCGACCGGGCAGGACGCTGCGGCACAGGCCGCGGCCGAAACGCGCGGCGGGGCGGGGAGTCGTCAGCGCGGTGAGCAACGACGACATGGTCGCGTCGCGGGTGCCGGGCACGAGGTCGTCCACCGTGGGCCCGTGGAAGGTGCGCAGCCCTGCGCGTCGATTGAGCCAGAGGTGCAGCGCCGTGACGTCGGAGTAGCCGACGAAGCTCTTGGGGTTGAGCCGGAAGAGCTCCGGCTCGAGATACGGAAGCATGCGCACCGCCCCGTAACCGCCCGTGCCGCCGATGATGGCCTTCACCTGCGGATTGACCCACATCGCCAAGAAGTTCTCGGCGCGCCGCTCGTCCTCGCGGCGCTGGAAGCGCCGCATGGTGAGGAGCTCCGGGTCGAGGATCACCCCGTAGCCCGCGCGCTCGAGCGCCCGCACCCCGCGCATCAGCCAGCCCTCGCGCGGGGAGTACGACGGAGCCACCACCCCGATCGTGTCGCCCTGCCGGAGCATCGCGGGGCGCGAGAGGGTGGGGAGCGCCGGCTCGACGGCGTGGACTACGGATTCGATGGTGAGGGCCATGGCAGGTAGCCATGAATGTATCCCGCGGAAAAAAGGGCGGCATCAATTGGCCGCGGCCAGGCGGAAAAGAGTACCGATTACCAAACCCTCCAGCCGCTAACTTTCGATGCAGCAATGACCTCTCCCGATCCCTCCACCTACTTCCGCAAGGGTTTTGGCCTCAAGGCCGAGGTCCAGGACGAGCTTGCCGCCGATTATGCCGGCGGGCTCGTGGACCGGATGAAGGCCGAGGACTACGTCCTGTCGGTTGGGGACGTCACCATCCGGCTGGCCAAGGAGTTCGGCTTCTGCTACGGAGTGGAGCGCGCCGTGGAGTACGCGTACCAGACGCGGCGGAAGTTCCCGGGCAAGCGCATCCGTCTCGTGGGCGAGATCATCCACAACCCGCACGTGAACGCGCGCCTGCGCGAGATGGGGATCGAGATCCTCATGCCGCGCGACGGCAGGTTCGACTTCGCCGGGATCACCCCCGATGACGTCGTCATCCTCCCTGCGTTCGGTGTCACCATCCACGACTTCGAGGCGCTGCGGACGATCGGCGCGGTGCTGGTGGACACGACGTGCGGGTCCGTGCTCAACGTGTGGAAGCGGGTGGACAGCTACGCGCGCGACGGGTTCACGGCGCTGATCCACGGGAAGCACTACCACGAGGAGACGCGGGCCACGGCGTCGCAGGCGGCGAAGCACGGCGGGCACTACCTGGTGGTGCGCGACATGGGCGAGGCGCAGGTCGTGATGGACTACATCGAAGGCCGGCTCGCCGCCGACGTCCTGATGGAAAAGCTCGGGCATGCGGCCTCTCCCGGTTTCGACCCCGAGGTCCACCTGCGGCGCGTGGGGGTGGCGAACCAGACCACCATGCTCGCGACGGAATCGCTCGCGATCGGCGAGGCCGTGGGCGACGCGATCGGCCGCGCGCGCGGCGCGCAGGCGCGCGAAACGGACTTCCGCACCTTCGACACGATCTGCAGCGCCACCCAGGAGCGGCAGGACGCGGTGAAGGAGCTGCTGGAGCAGCACATCGACGCGATGGTGGTGATCGGCGGGTTCAACTCGAGCAACACCATCTCGCTCGCGGCGCTCTGTGCCGAGCAGGTGCCGACGTACCACGTCGAATCACCGGACGCGATCGATCCCGACACGCAGACCATCCACTACCGCCTGGCGGGGAAGCACCACCACGAGGCCGACCAGCGCGACTGGCTTCCGGACGGCGCCGTGACGCTCGGGATCACGGCCGGCGCGAGCACGCCGAACTCGAAGATCGGGGAAGCAGTCGTCCGCATCCTTGCCACGCGCGGGCTGGCGCTGCCCGAGCTGGTCTGACGGTGCGGCGCCCCGCCAGCCGGTCCCGACGCGCAATCGCGCGATGGATGCTGCTCGCTGGCATCGGCGTGTCTGCCTGCGAACGTGAAACGTCGGCATATCGGGGACCCGACCTCCCGCCGGCGGACCTTCCCGCGGCAGACGTGGTCTCCATCTACCGAGCGGCCGCCGGCGCCTCGCTCCAGATCGGGAACCCGGACCTCTCGATCCTCGTGGACCCGCTGTACCTGCCGCGAACGGCCGGTCTTGCCGGCGGCGACTCGATTCCGCCCGAGCTGCTTCGCGCGCTGCGCGCAACGCGCTGGGTGAAGGGCGCGTGCTCGATCCCGGTCACGCCCCAGTCCGATCCGCTCCGCTGCGACGCCGAGCGGGCGGGATATGTCGTGCGCTACTCGCCCCCGTTCGCCTGCGGTGGGGACACGGTGCAGGTGCACATGGTGGTGCAGCAGTACGCGATCCCGGGCGGGCCGGTGGAGCAGCGGATGCGCTTCGAGCGCGCGTACCACGTGGTGCGGGCGGGCAGCACCTGGCGGGCCCTGAGCGAGGCGCGCATGCCGCCGCCCTGACCCGCATGGCGTTCTCGCAGTACATCGCCCTGGGCGACTCGATGTCCATCGACCTCTATCCGGCGCTCGACGCCGGCGAGATGGACGTGGCCGTCGCGCTGGAGTGGAACAGCCGCGCGGGCGCCGTGGCCCCCCTTGGCGCCGCGTCGCTCTTCCACCGGAACGTGGACGAGCGATACCCCGAGTTCGAGGGGCGCGACCTTGCGTCGCGATACGGTGAGATCGGGTTCGTGAACCTCGCCGAGGATGGCGCCACCATCGGCGACGTCTTCGGCGCGCAGACCCTGGAGATCGCGGAGAGCGATGAGCCCACCCTCATCACCCTCACCATCGGCGGCAACGACCTCCTCAGCGCCTTCACCACGCGCCCCGACGCGAACCGTCTCGCCAGCGTCGTCCGCGACGTCGCCGACGCCTACGAGTTCCTCATCGAGACGCTCGAGCGCTCCCGACCCAACGCGGCGCTGATCCTCACCACCGTCTATGATCCCTCCGACGACACGCGCGTCGTCCCCGGGCTCTTCGACGGCGCCGGGAAGCTTCCCCTCGAGGCCCTGCTCGACCTCAACGGCCGCATCCGGCGGCTGGCGCAGCAGGCGCGCCGCGGCGCGGTGGCCGACGTGTACGCGCACTTCCAGGGTCATGGCGTCACGGCGCCCGAGTCCGACCGCTGGTACTGGAAACGCAACCTCATCGAGCCGGGCGCGCAGGGCGCGAGCGAGATCCGCCGCCTCTGGCTTGACGCGCTCCTGCTGCTCGACGAAAACTGAGGGATGGCGGACGTCCTCGATCTGATCGAACAGCTGCGCGCCACCGAGTCGCGCGTCGCCATGGCGACGCTGCTCGCGGCACGCGGCGGCAGCCCGCGCCCCATCGGCGCCAAGATGTTCGTGGGCCCTGGCGGGCAGCTGCTCGGCTCGGTGTCGCTCGGCGGGTGCGTGGACGCGCGCATCGTGGAGCACGGCGAGCGCCTCCTGCGCGAGGATCGCTGGGAGGTCGTGACCGCGGCGATGGACGACGCCGAGGCGGTGGAGCTGGGGCTGGCGTGCGGCGCGGAGTTCGACCTGCTGGTCGAGCCGGTCGACCTGCGGGGGAGCGACGCCGCGCTCTCGGCGTACGCGGAGGCGGCCCGCATCAGCAGGGCGGGGCGCGAGGCGTTCGTGCGCACCACGCTCAGCGGCGCCCGTCCGGCGCGCGCGGTCTCCACCGAACGCCCGGGCGCGCGCGACGGAGAGTTCGTCGAGCGGGTGGCGCCGGCGGACACGCTGGTCATCGTCGGCGCGTCGGACGTCGCGGTGGCGCTCGCGCAGGTGGCGAGAACGGTGGGGCTGCGCGTGGTGGTCGTGGACGGGCGCGAGCGGCTCGCCACGCGCGAGCGCTTTCCCGGTGCCGATGAGGTGCTCGTCGGCATCCCGTCGGAGCTGGTGCGCCCCCGGCTTGGCGCGTCCACGCAGGTCGTGCTGCTGTCCCACGACTACAAGTACGATCTCCCGGTGCTGCGCGACGCGCTCCGGAGCGACGCGCGGTACGTGGGGATGCTCTCCGGCCGGAAGCGCGCCGACGGAGTGCGCGCCGCGCTGCGCGAGGAAGGACTGGGCGAGGAGACCGTCGCGCGGCTTCATGCTCCGATCGGGCTGGACATCGGCGGGCGCGAGCCGGCGGAGATCGCCGTGAGCATCGTCGCGGAGCTGATCGCGGTGCGCGAGGGAAAGGCGAGCGGGCGATGACGCCGTACGGGTCCGTCGTGCTCGAGCACTTCCGCCGGCCGCGCAATCACCAGCGGCTCGACGACGCGACCGCCAGCGCCGAAGGGACCAACCCCCTGTGCGGCGACCGGTTGCGGATCGAACTGCGGGTGGAGGAGGGAATGGTGCGGGAGGCGGCGTTCACCGCGAACGCCTGCGCGATCTGCACGGCGTCGGCGTCGCTCCTCACCACACGGGTCGCGGGCGCCACGCTGGGGGACGCAGGGAGGATCAGCGACGCCGACATCGTGGCATGGCTGGAGACGGAGGTGCCACCGGCGCGGCTCGCCTGCGCCACGCTCCCGCTTCGCACGCTGCGGCTGGCCCTCAAGTCGGCGTCGTGATCCCCACCATCCTGCTCGCGGCGGGATCGAGCCGACGATTCGGCGCCCCGAAGCTGTTGCAGGAGCTGGACGGCAAGCCGCTCATCCGCTGGACGGCGGAGGCGCTGGACGCGGTGGTGCCGGACGAGATGCTCGTCGTCGTGCCACCGTTTGCCGGGCACCTCCGCGCGGCCCTGTCGGGGCTGCGCGTGCGCTTCGTGGAGAACCGGCATGCGGACGAGGGGATGGGTACCTCGATCGCGGCCGGCGTTGCCGCGCTCGACGACCGCGCCGAAGCCGCGCTGCTGACCCTGGCCGACGTGCCGTTCGGCCCCGCGCTGGTGCTGCCCGCGGTGGTGCAGCGCTACCGGAAGGAGGGCGCGGCGATCGTGGCCCCGCGGTTCCGCGGCGGAGTGCCGGGACACCCGGTGCTCTTCGCGCGGTCGGTGTTTCCCGAGCTGGCGCTGCTCGACGGCGAGCGCGGCGCGCGGGAGGTGATCGAGCACGACGCCGCGCGGCGCATCGTCCTCGACATCGATGCCGATCCGCCGGCGGACGTGGACACACCGGAGGACCTCGCGCGGCTGGGCCGCTGACGCCACTTTTGCACCCGGCAACCTCTGGCAGGAAGCGCCGTGGACACGGGAACAGCCGAAACAACCGAAACCTCAGGATTGCTTCCTTCTTGTTTCGATCCTGCCGCTCCATGCCTGCTCGGCCTCTTCCTTTCTCGTCTTGCGCCTTGAGATGTCGAGTCCTCAATCCCGAATGAAAATGTCGATTCGCGCCTTCCTGATGGTCTGTGCCGTGCCGGCCGCACTCGGCGCACAGAACTTCGATTCGGTCCAGGTGCGCGTGCAGGCGCTGCGCGGGGGCGTGTACATGCTCACCGGCGCCGGCGGGAACATCGGCCTCAGCGTGGGCAGCGACGCCGCCTTCCTCGTGGATGACCAGTACGCACCGCTCTCCGCGAAGATCATCGCGGCGGTGAAGTCGGTCACCGGGCAGCCGATCCGCTTCATCGTCAACACCCACTGGCACGGGGACCACACCGGAGGCAACGAGAACATCGGGAAGACGGGCGCGCTGATCGTGGCGCACGAGAACGTGCGCAAGCGGATGTCCACTGAGCAGTTCAACAGCCTGTTCAACCGGCGCACCCCGCCGTCGCCGGCCGCGGCGCTGCCGGTGGTGACGTTCACGGACTCCGTCACCTTCCACATCAACGGCGACGAGCTCGTGGCGTACCACATCCCGCCGGCGCACACCGACGGCGACGCGGTGATCCACTTCACGCGGGCCGACGTCATTCACATGGGCGACACCTTCTTCAATGGTGGATACCCCTTCGTGGACGTCTCGAGCGGCGGGCACGTGAACGGCGTCATCGGTGTCGCGGACCGCGTGCTGGCGGGGTGCAAGCCGACGACGATCATCATCCCGGGACACGGGAGCGTGGCCGACTGTGACGCGCTGCGCCGCTACCGCGACGTCGTGGCCACGGTTCGCGACCGGGTGCAGGCCGAGATGAGGAAGGGGCGCACCCTCGAGCAGATCAAGGCCGCGGGACTGAGCGCGGAGTTCGACGCCACCTGGGGGCGCGGCTTCATCCGCCCGGACGTCTTCGTCGAGCTGACCTACCGCTCGCTCGGCGGCAAGTGACTGCCGGGGTCGACGACACCGCCTCGCGCATCAGGGCCCTGGCCCGCGCGCGCGCGCGTGTGGCAGCGCTCCTGACCGCGACGATGATCGCGATCTATTTCGGATTCATCCTGCTCATCGCCTTCAACCGGGAGCTGCTCGCGCGCCTGGTGGTGCCAGGTCTCAGCCTTGGCATCCTCCTTGGCGCGCTGGTGATCGTGGCGTCGTGGCTGCTCACGTGGGTCTACGTGCGCTGGTGCAACACGCACTATGACGCGCAGATGCGCGACCTCGGCGCGGCGCGGCGATGAACCCGCAAACAGCACAAACAGCGCAAACAGCGATCGGCCAGCCGAACGCGCTCGCGATGGTGTTCTTCTTCCTGTTCATCGCGGTCACCCTGGGCATCACGTGGTGGGCGGCGCGGCGCACGCGCACCACCGAGCAGTTCTACGCGGCGGGGCGCACGATCAGCCCCGCCCAGAACGGCTTCGCGCTCGCGGGGGATTACATGAGTGCCGCGTCCTTCCTCGGCATCGCGGGGCTCGTCTCGACCTCCGGGTTCGACGGCCTCATCTACTCCACCGGGTGGCTGGTGGGGTGGCCGGTGGTGCTGTTCCTCATCGCGGAGCCGCTGCGCAACCTCGGCAAGTACACCTTCGCGGACGTCGTCGCGCTGCGGCTGAAGCAGGTGCCGGTGCGCATCGCGGCCGCGATCGGCACGCTGGCCACGGTGATCCTGTACCTCATCGCGCAGATGGTGGGGGCGGGAGGGCTCATCCGCCTCATGTTCGGACTGTCGTACGAGACGGCGATCATCATCGTCGGCGCGGCGATGATCGCGTACGTGCTCTTCGGCGGGATGATCGCCACGACGTGGGTGCAGATCGTGAAGGCGGTGCTCCTGCTCGGCGGCGCCTTCATCCTCGCGATGCTGGTGCTGGCGCGATTCGGGATGAATCCCGCGGCGCTCTTCCATGCCGCAGCCGAGCGGTATGGGCAGGGGGTGCTCGCTCCCGGAGGGCTGGTGTCGAACCCCTGGGACGCGATCTCGCTCGGGATGGCGCTGATGTTCGGCACCGCCGGCCTGCCGCACATCCTCATGCGCTTCTTCACGGTGCCCGACGCGCGCGCGGCGCGCACCTCCGTGTTCTACGCCACGGGGCTGATCGGCTTCTTCGATCTCATGACCTTCGTGCTCGGCTTCGGCGCGATGGTGTTCATCGGGCCCGACGCCATCCGCGCGGTAGACCGCGGCGGCAACATGGCGGCGCCGCTGCTGGCGGAGTTCCTGGGCGGCACGCCCTTCCTCGGATTCATCGCCGCCGTGGCGTTCGCGACGATCCTCGCGGTCGTGGCAGGGCTCACCCTGGCCGGCGCGTCGGCGCTCTCGCACGACCTCTGGGTGAACGTCGTGCGCGGTGGCCGCGCGAGCGGGCCCGAGGAGCTGCGCGTGGCGCGCGGCGCGACGGTCGTGCTGGGAATCGTCGCCGTCCTGCTCGGCATCACCTTCAAGGGGCAGAACGTCGCGTTCATGGTGTCACTCGCCTTCGCGATCGCCGCCAGCGGCAACTTCCCGGCGCTGCTCATGGCCATCTTCTGGCGACGCTTCAGCACTGCCGGCGCGGTCGCGAGCATCGTGACCGGCACGGTCGGCACCCTGCTGCTCATCTGGCTCTCGCCCACGATCCAGGTGGACCTCCTGGGGCACTCGTCGGCCCTGTTCCCGCTCAAGAACCCCGCGCTGGTGACGATTCCGCTGTCATTCGCAGTTGGAATAGTCGTCTCGCTCATGACCGGCGAGCCCGAGTCCGACGCCACCTATCACGAGCACGAACGCCGCATGCATCTCGGCGAAGCATCGGCGGGAGACTGATCCGCTCACGCGGACGACACGGCTCGCACGGACGACGCGGACACCACTGGAAACCACGGAGAGAGCATGAAGAAGCTTCTGATTGCGAGTGTCCTGGTGAGCACCCCACTCGCGGCACAGATCCCGATCACGAAGGACAACGCGGCCTACGTTGCTCCGGAAGGCTGGACCATCCGCCTGGACGACAAGGACCGCACCGCGCGCCCGGCGGACACGAAGTTCACCACCATGGGCTCCGGCTTTCACGTCACCTCCGGACCCGCCGCGCTCTACTACCGAGTCGCTGACCAGGCAGCCGGCTCGTTCGGCGTGAGCGCGGGGTTCAGCCAGCGGAAGGCGCCCGCGCACCCGGAGGCGTACGGGCTGTTCTTCGGGGGGCGGAATCTCGAGACGCCGCAGCAGGAGTACTTCTACTTCCTCGTGCGGGGAGACGGCAAGTACTACTTCGCGCACCGCGCCGGCCCGGATGTTCACACCGTCGTGCCGTGGACCGATCACGAGGCGGTCAACAAGCAGAACGAGGCGGGCGTCGCGTCCAACGTCGTCGGGGTCGATGTCACGGCCGACTCGGTGCACCTGCTCGTAAACACCAGGCGGGTGAGATCGTTCGGTCGGCTGCAGACCGCCGGCCAGGTGGGGCTGCGGGTGAACCACGGCCTCGACGTCCACATCGGCGACTTCCGGCTCCAGAAGCCCTGAGCGCGCGAGGGGCTGCACTGTCGTCATTCACGGATCTCTTCTCGGGACACGCCGAGGCGTATGCCTCCGCGCGTCCCGGGTATCCGGACGAGCTGTATCGCTGGCTCGCGGGCACAGCCCCGGAACGCGGCGTCGTGTGGGACTGCGCCACCGGGAGCGGGCAAGCCGCGCTGGGTCTGGCCCGCCACTTCCGCCACGTCGTCGCCACCGATGCCAGCGCCTCGCAGGTCGGGCACGCGCCCCGGCTCCCGGGGGTGACCTATCACGTCGCGACGGCCGAGGCGAGCGCGCTGGCGCCGCGGAGCGTTGACCTGGTGACCGTGGCCCAGGCGATTCACTGGTTCGACTTCGAGCGGTTCCACGGGGAAGTGCGCCGCGTCACGGTGCCGGGTGGGGTGCTCGCGGCATGGTCATACGGCGCCTGTCACGCCGGGGATGACGTCGAGTCACTCCTGCGCGACTTCGAGCACCGGGAGGTGGGACCGTACTGGCACTCGAACCGCCGCTGGGTGGATGAGGGTTACGCCACGATCCCGTTTCCCTGGCCCGAGATCGAGGCGCCAGGGCTCCAGTTGCGCGTTCGCTGGACACTGCGCCAATTGGGGTTGTACCTGGGCAGCTGGTCCGCGGTCGCCGCGTACCGGCGTGACCGGGGCGAGGATCCGGTTCCGCGGCTCCTCGACCGCATCGCACATCACTGGGGAGCGCCGGACGTGGTTCGCGACGTCGAATGGCCGCTGGCGCTCCGTGTCGGGAGGGTGGAATGAACGTCGGACGTCGTCTGTTGCTTGCCTGGTTCCTGTTTCCCGCGGCGCTCGCGGCACAGCGCCAGCAGTCGGTCACTCCCGTGCTGCCGGCCCTGCCGGCCGACGCGGAGGCGGCGCTCGATGAGCTGACGCCGAGATACGCCGGCGAGACGGAGCTCGTGCAGGGCTGGTTCCGCGATCGAATGGTGCTGTACTACAACTTCGGCGTCGTCGAGCAACCGGTGACCGTGGGGCGTGTGCTCTGGCCGGTGCACGGTTTCGACGCGCGCGGAAACCCGGTGGCCATGCGCAACCAGCGCCCGATCTTTTCCGCGATCCCGGGGCTGGCCGGGTACAGCGGCCTCTGGCGGCTCTCCTACGTCGTGGTGGCGGACAAGGCGCAGCCCAACGAGCTGCGCACGCTCCAGGGCATCGAGGAGGCGGTGCGGCGGCGTCGCGCGGCGGTTCGCGAGACGGAGCTGACGCTCAACCTGCCGATCGTCCCGCGCGGCCAGCGGCTGGCGCGCGACTCCACGCCGGCGATGGTGGGCTGGTACGAGGGGCGCGAGGTGCAGTTCTTCGACTTCGGCGCGGCCACCGCGGCGCCGGCAGCGATGTGGCGCTTCTCCGCCGGCCGCGACGCATCGGGAGCGCCGCTGTTTCTCGAGTCGCAGAACAGCCTGCTCGACTCGATCCCGGTGGCGCCTGCCTATCCCGACGTGTGGAGCATCCGCATCGTGCGGGTGGATACGGCCTATGCGCCGAACACCATCCGGAGCGCCGCGGCGCTGCGCAGCGCACGCTACGCGGTGGATTCGGCGACGATGACGCGCAACCTTCCCGTGGTGATCGTGGACGGCGCGCGCCTGCCGCGAACGCCGAGCCCACTCACGACGTTCGCCGACCTCCGGTCGCCCTTCCCGCCTGCGTTCACGAAGCCATAGCATGACCGACCGCCCGTGACGACGCTGCGACGCGTCCTCACGGTTCGCGACCTGGTGCTGTTCAACCTCGTCGCGATCATCGGGCTGCGGCATCTCGCCACCTCCGGGAAGGCGGGGGCCGGTGCGCTGGTGCTCTGGCTGCTCGCCGCCGCCTTCTTCTTCGTGCCGCAGGGGCTCACGGTCGCGGAGCTGTCGCGCCGGTTCCCCGACGAGGGCGGGATGTATTCCTGGACGAAGCGCGCCCTCGGTGACGGGCACGCGTTCGTCTGCGGATGGGCGTACTGGATCAGCAACGTGCTGTAGTACCCGAACCTGCTGATGAGCACCGCCGTCATCGCCACGTACGTGTTCGGGCAGGGTGAGGGGGCACTCGCGTCGAGCTGGTGGTACGTCCTGCCCGTGACGCTCGGCGCGCTCTGGCTGGCGGTGCTGCTGAACATCGTGGGACTCGGCACCGGACGGTGGCTCCAGAACGCCGGCGGGATCGGGACATACCTGCCGGGGCTGCTGCTCATCGGCGTTGCCGCGGGCAGCGCGCTCCAGGGAGCCGGACCGGCCAACAGCTTCGCCGCGCGGGATTTCGTTCCCGACCTCACGGATCTCGGCTCGCTGAACCTGTGGGCGTCCATCGCTTTCGCTTTTGGCGGGCTCGAGCTCTCGGCCTCCATGGGTGGCGAGATCGAGCGCCCCGAGCGGTCGCTCCCACGCGCGGTGTTGATCTCCGCACCCCTCATCGCCTTCATGTACCTGCTGGGCACCGCGTCGGTGCTGTGGCTCGTGCCGCTGGGGGAGCTCAGCATCGTGTCCGGATTCCTCCAGGGAATCGCGCGCGGGGTGGAGCAGGTCGTGCCGGGCGCCATGTGGCTGGTGCCCTGCGCGGCGTTCGCCTACTCGGTCGGGAACGTCGGCGGGGTTGGGGCATGGCTCACTGCGCCGGCGCGCGTGGCGTTCGTCATCGGCATCGACCGGTACTTCCCCCCCGCTTTCGGCCGGCTGCATCCGCGCTGGGGCACGCCGTACGTCGCGATCATGGTGCAGGCGTCGCTGGCCAGCGTCGCCCTGCTGTTCTCGGTGCTGGGCCAGGGAACGGGGGTGGAGACCGTATACCTCATCCTGCTCGACACCCAGATCCTCATCTACTTCGTGCCGTTCGTGTACCTGTTCCTCTCCCTGATCGTGCTGAGGCGGCGGGAGCCGGAGCCCGGGCGGGGGGTGGGAGGGGCGCTATTGATCGGGGGCTGCGGGATGGCGGTCACCGTGTTTGCCATGGTCATCGCGACGATCCCCCCGTCAGGAACGGCAAACCCGCTGCTCTTCTTCGTGAAGGTGGTCGGCGGCGCGGCTGCGTTCATTGGCGCCGGCGGCTGGCTCTACCTGCGCAGGCGCTCCACCACCGCCCGGGCCGCCCAGGCCTAGGTGGCGCGCTGCGGCGTGACCCGTGTGTCGAGCTCGCGCTGGATGCGCTCGCACTCTGCCGCCATCTCGTCGGCGTCGAGCGCCGCGTCCGACGGCATCCGGACGAGCACCGCGTTGCGGGTGGCGACGAGCACCGCTTCGAGCGCCTCGATGCCGTCGTCCGTGGCTTCGTAGAAGAGGTCCTGCACGGCGGACTCGGCCCGCTTGAGCTGGTCCACGAGGGCCTTGGCGTGGTTCCGGCCCGGCATCACGCCGCACACCTTCGGCGAGGCGCGGTTGCCGACGGGCCGGTGCAGCACCACGACCGTGCCGCGCTTGCCCGGCTGCATGTAGAACGTCTCCGTTGCCGGCTTCTTTCCCGGTGTTCTTCCGCGACGCGATCCGCGCTTCTTCGGTGCAGGCCGTTGCCTCGCCATATCGCTCGAAAGTCGGAGGTCACCCCAATATAAGAACGGGGGAAAACAGTCGTCCCTGAGAGGACCCCGACCGACCCCTCCGGGTAACTTGAACAGCGCGCAAAGTGCCTTGCCGCGCCCGTTTACCCCTGTTCCCGTCATGCATCGTCTTGCCATCCTGGCGGTTCCCGCCATCCTGTCCGCCCAGAGCCAGCAGCAGGCCCCGTTGGCGCCCCCGGCAGCCCCCCGCGAAGCCCGGGCCCTGTGGGTGGCCACGGTGAACAACATGGACTGGCCTTCGCGGCAGGGACTGCCGGCGGAAGAGCAGCAGCGTGAGCTCCTCGCGATCCTCGACCGGGCGGCGGAGCTCAACATGAACACCATCGTGTTCCAGGTGAGGCCGGAAGCCGACGCGCTCTACCGCTCGGACCTCGAGCCCTGGTCCCGCTACCTCACGGGTGAGCAGGGGCGTTCCCCGGGGTGGGACCCGCTCGCGTTCGCCGTGGCCGAATCGCACAAGCGGGGGCTGGAGCTGCATGCCTGGTTCAACCCGTACCGCGTCGCCTTCCACAAGGAGCGCCCGCGCTCGGGCAGCCACATCAGCCGTCGGCGTCCCGATCTCGTGGTGGAGTACGCGCAGTTCCTCTGGATGGACCCCGCGCTGCCCGAGGTGCGGCAGCTGATGATTCGCGTGATCACGGACGTCGTGCGCCGCTACGACGTGGATGGGGTGCACATCGATGACTACTTCTATCCGTATCCCGCGAGCCGGGACGGACGCCCCCTCCCGTTCCCCGATGCGCGCACCTATCGCTCCTACCGCAACGGAGGCGGGCAGCTCTCGCTCGGCGACTGGCGGCGCCGCAACGTGGACAACCTCGTGCGGGATTTCTACGCCGCCGTGAAGAAGGAGAAGCCGTGGGTGAAGGTCGGGATCAGCCCATTCGGCGTGTGGCGCCCGGGCTACCCCGCCGGCACGACGGCCGGGCTGGATCAGCACGCGGAGCTGTTCGCCGACGTGCGGAAGTGGCTGCATGAAGGATGGCTCGACTACCTCGCGCCGCAGCTGTACTGGCCCACGCGCGGGCCGCAGGCCTTTCCGCTCCTGCTGCAGTGGTGGGTGCAGGAATCGCAGCGCGGCCGGCACGTGTGGCCGGGGCTGGCCCTCTACAAGCTCCCCCTCGACGGATCACGGCGGATGCGCGCCATGGAAATCGCCGAGCAGGTGCAGCTCACGCGGGCCGCGCCGGGCGCCGAGGGCCACATCCACTTCAATGCCCGGATCCTCATGGACAACGTGGATGGCATCGGGGACTACCTTGCGCGCCTCTACGCGGAGCCCGTGCTGCCTCCGGCATTCCCATGGCTCGACAGCATTCCGCCCGCGCGTCCCGAAGCTCGAGTGGCCCGGCAGGGCGGGTCGAGTGTCCTCCACCTGACTCCCACCGGCCAGAAGCGCGTGGCGCACTGGCTGATCCACAGCCGGTCCGGCGACCAGTGGCAGCGGACGGTGCTGCCGGGGGTGGCGCGGGCGCACATATTGGGTGACCGCGTCAGCGCCGAGCTTCTCGCCGTATCGGCGGTGGACCGGTCGGGCAACGTGAGCGACGCCGCCATCCTGCGCCTCGATTCTCCATGACCAGCTTCCGCATCCCGCGTCCCGCCGCCGGGGAGTTCAACCCGTACTACCAGAAGTACGTGGACCTCGTGCCGGAGGGTGACCTGCTCGACACCCTGCAGCGGCAGGGCGGGGAAACCGTCACCCTGTTGCGCGGCCTCGGCGAGGAGCGGTCCACCCACGCCTACGCGCCGGGGAAGTGGACCATCCGCGAGGTGGTGGGGCACCTCACCGACACGGAGCGCGTGTTCACGTACCGCGCACTCACCTTTGCGCGGGCAGACACCAGCGCGCTGCCGTCGTTCGACGAGAACGCCTGGGCGGTGGCATCGAACGCGACGCACCGCGGCATCGAGGATCACATCGACGACTTCATCGCGGTGCGCGCGGCGACGCTCGCGCTGTTCCGCGGTTTCACCCCGCCCGATTTCGCCCGCGCGGGCGTCGCGAGCGGCAACCGGGTGACGGTGCGCGCCCTCGCCTGGATCACCGCTGGTCACGAGCGGCACCATGTGGGGGTGCTGCGCGACAGGTACGGCGTCTGACGGCGCGTTGAGGGGATTGCATGCGCCGTGACGGTCGAGCGCGGCGCGGGAGTTGAATGGGAATGATGCAGCTCTGGCTCACCCGTTTCCTGAAGCCGGCGTCGCAGGCGCCCGGCTTCGCGACGAGCCTCGTGGCGCACGTCATCCTCGTGGGCGCCGCGGTGGTCGCGACGCGACACGACCCGTTCGCCCCGGAGCGCCCGCTGCATCCCAACAGCATCGTGCGCTTCCTCGCGCCCCCCAATCGCGTCA
>Ga0307505_10000306_pt1 | contig 57894 bp, 47 predicted proteins | sample 23_S_MG_FD_202183 | JGI IMG/M metagenome (GOLD analysis project Ga0307505, IMG submission 202183) | Soil microbial communities from Populus trichocarpa stands in riparian zone in the Pacific Northwest, United States - 23_S | ecosystem: Environmental > Terrestrial > Soil > Riparian zone > Trees...
GAAGCCGGGGGGAGAAGGCTCTCGATTTTCGTTCTCGCGATGAACCGCTCCTAATCGCGACGCACCCACACCGAGAGCCTTCTCCCCTCCGCAGAGGGGAGAAGGTGCCGAAGGCGGATGAGGGGTCTCCCTCGTGGCAGGTACGCAGCCTTCTGTTTCTTGCTCTCAAGTGCGCCGCACGCGGCGTGGGCCGGCTCGGGATGACAGGCCAGGGTTGCTTTGGCTGGCTGGCTCCCGGCGCTGTGTTTCTGCGACTCCCTGGGTAGGGTGACTCCCCGAGAGCGGTTCGGACGGGTTCGGTCGTTGGAAGGTGTCGTGCGGGTAGGCTGTTGCGCAACCGACAACCGACAACCGACAACCGACAACCGACAACCGACAACCGACAACCGACAACCGACAACCGGCAACCGGCACAACCGGCACAACGGCAACGAAACTGAAACGCGGAGCGAATTCTCCCGTATAAGGGCCAAGCATGAGTCGCAGAACCAAAATCATTCTCGCCATCGTCGTCGTTCTCGCCATCGCGGGAGTGACCTTCGCCTCGATCTCCTCGAAGAAGAAAGAGGGGCTGCCCGTGACGTTCGCCAAGGTCGAGCGGTCCGACCTGACCAGCAAGGTCACGGCGAACGGCCGCATCGATGCCCAGCGGAAGGTGGACCTGTCCGCCAACGTCATGGGCCAGATCGTCAATCTCGCCATCCGTGAGGGTGACGTGGTCAAGAAGGGCGATTTTCTGCTCCAGATCGACCAGAAGCAGTTGGCCGCTTCCGCGGAAGGCGCGGCTGCTTCGATGCGGGCGCTCTTCTCCGATCGGGATTCCGCCCGGGCCACGCTCCTGGAGGCACAGCGGACCTTCGAGCGGGCTCAGAGCAACTACAGCCAGCAGATCGTCCCGCTGTCCGATCTCGACCGCGCGCGCAGCTCAATGGACTCCGCTCGCGCCAACGTGAGCGCGATCGAGCAGCGCATCGAGCAGGCCCGCGCGAACGTCGCGGCCGCTCGCGATACGCTCTCCAAGACCACCATGACCGCCCCCATGGCCGGCATCATTACCGCCCTGCCGGTCGAGGAGGGGGAGGTCGCGGTCATCGGTACGATGAACAATCCGGGCACCAAGCTCCTCACCATCGCCGACATGAGCATCGTCGAGGCGGTGATGGAGGTCGACGAGACGGACGTCCCGAACGTGAAGGTCGGCCAGCGCGCCACGGTCACGGTCGACGCCTATCCGAACAAGACCTTCGAGGGACTGGTCACCGAGGTGGGCTCCAGCCCGATGACCGGGGCCACGGGCGCTGCCGGCAGCGAGGCCGTCAACTTCGAGGTCAAGATCCAGCTCACCAGCCCTCCTCCGGGCGTGCGTCCCGGATTCTCCGCCTCCGCGGACATCATCACCGGCACACGCACGAAGGCCGTGGCGATTCCGATCCAGGCGCTGGTGGTCCGCGAGAAGCCGGGCAGCCCTGCCGGCAAGGCCGTGGACGAAGAGGGCGTGTACCTGCACAAGGACGGGAAGGCGCTGTTCGTCCCGGTGGTCACCGGACTGGCCGGCGACTCCAACATCGAGATCGTGAAGGGCCTCGACGAAGGAGCGCAGATCGTGACCGGCCCCTTCCGCGCGCTCCGCGACATCAAGGACGGGTCCAAGATCCGCGAGCAGAAGGAAGAGAAGAAGGACGACGAGGCGACGAAGAAGGAGTCGTAGGTCGGAGGCGGTTGTCAGTTGGCGGTTGTCCCGGCGATTTCTTCTGGATGAGAGAACTTGAAACGACGGACACGGGTTAGTCGAGGATGGTTTTCGCCCTGAACGAAAGGCGCAGACAACCGACAACGACTACCGCCAACCGACATACCACAACCGACCAACAACCGAACGGCGCGCACATGGAAACATTACGAATCGCGAGTACCGCGCTGCGCGCCCACAAGCTCCGCAGCTTTCTCACCCTGCTCGGGGTGATCATCGGCGTCATGACCGTGGTCACGGTCGTGTCGATCATCTCGGGACTGAACAACTACATCTCCGAGAAGGTCTTCGCCCTCAATCCTGACGTCTACGCCGTGACGCAGTTCGGCATCATCACCAGCCGCGAGCAGTGGCTGGAAGCGATCAAGCGAAAGAAGATCGACTGGCAGGATTACGAGTCCGTCCGGGAGCGGTGTGGATTGTGTGCGCTCACCGGCGCCTCTCATGACACGAACAGTTCGGTCAAGCGGGGCGCCCAGAAGTTGAACCGCGTGCGAACGTCGGGCGTGACCACGAGCATGTCCGAGCTGAACAGCCTGGACCTGGAGGCGGGACGCTTCTTCACGCCGACCGAGGAAGAGCGGTCGGCGCTGGTGGTGGTCATCGGGTCGGACGTGCGCGAGGAGCTGTTCGGTACGCTCGATCCTGTCGGCAGGGTGGTCCGCGTCGCCAACCAGCCCATGCGCGTCATCGGGTTGCTGCGCAAGCAGGGCTCGGTCCTCGGCGCGAATCAGGACAAGGTCATCTACATCCCGATCACCAGCTTTCGCAAGAGCTTCGGATCGAAGAACACTCTCGACATCTGGGTCAAGGCCAAGAACGGAGTGCCCGGGGTCGACGCCTCCATGGACGAAGTGCGGGTGATTCTCCGCGGACGCCGGCACACGGCATTCCGGGCGGAAGATCCGTTCGCGACCGTCACCGCCGAGGCGCTGCAGATGCTGTGGAAGAGCATCTCCGCGGGACTCTTCTCCCTGATGATCCTGATCTCCGGGATCTCGCTCATCGTCGGTGGAATCGTGATCATGAACATCATGCTGGTCTCGGTGGTGGAGCGCACGCGCGAGATCGGCGTGCGACGGGCCATGGGGGCCACGCGACGCAACATCCTCCGCCAGTTTCTGATGGAGGCGATCCTGCTCTCGCTGGGCGGCGGCATCCTGGGCGTTCTCTTGGGGGTGTCCATCGCCAAGATCATTTCCGTGGCCAGTCCGATGCCCACCCTGGTGCGCCCGGGACTGGTCGTCTCCGGTCTGTTGATCTCGGTGATCATCGGGATCGCGGCGGGTGTGGTGCCGGCCTGGCGTGCCTCGAAGCTCCCCCCGGTCGAAGCGCTGAGGTTCGAATAATGGTCGACATGCTCCTGGCCGCACGCGAGAACGTTCGCTTCGCGAGGATCGCTCTCGCCGCGCACAAGCTCCGTTCCGCCCTCACCGTCCTCGGCATCGTCATCGGCGTGACCACGGTCATCGCCATGGTCTCGATCATCGAGGGATTCAACAACAACATCGTCAAGAATTTCCAGGCCTTCGGGGCCACGCTGGTGCAGTTCCAGAAGTACGACCCGCGCTTCGGGCCGGGTGAGCGCGACGACTCGGAGCGCCAGCGCAAGAACCTCACGTACGAAGACGCGTTGGCTCTCAAGGCCCAGGCCCCGTCCATGCTCGCGGTCTCGCCGGAGCGCTACACCTTCGCCGGCGACGGCGGCATCTCGATCGACACGACGTACGAGGGGAAGGAAGCGACGCCGGACGCGCTGATCGGCACGACCGAGGACTATCCCATCGCGAACAACCACTTCGTGGGCGAGGGCCGCTTCTTCAACGAAGGAGACGTTCGCCGTTCCGCGGATGTGACGGTCGTCGGCCACAGCATCGCCGAGGCGCTGTTCCCGCGGTCCGATCCCATCGGGAAGTGGGTGACCATCGCCGGCCGCAAGTACATGGTGGTGGGCGTGATGGAGAAGCAGGGCTCCACGATGTTCGAGTCCACCGACTCGCACGTCTACCTGCCCCTGACGACCTTCGACAGCACGTTCCCGTCGATCAAGAAAGACCGCGGCGTCAACATCGCCACGATCCCCAGGAAACCGGAGTGGGTGGACCGCATCGTGGAAGAAGGCACGGCCATCCTGCGCACGCGCCGCAAGGTCCCGTTCAACAAGCCGAACGACTTCGGCATCATGACTCCGGACAAGCTCATCGGAAACTTCAAGGCCATCACCGGCGGGATCACGCTGGCCATGCTCTTCATCTCCTCGATCGCACTGCTCGTGGGCGGCGTGGGCGTGATGAACATCATGCTGGTGTCGGTGACCGAGCGCACGCGCGAGATCGGCATCCGCAAGGCCATCGGCGCGGTGCGCCGCGACATCATCCAGCAGTTCCTCATCGAAGCCATGACGCTGTCCGGAATCGGAGGAGTGATCGGCATCGCCCTCGGTCTGGGCATCGCCTGGATCGTTCGCGCCCTCGACCTCCTCGCAACGACGACGCCGCTCTGGTCGATCGTCGTCGGCTTCGTGGTCTCGGTCTCGATCGGCCTGTTCTTCGGAATCTACCCGGCCTACAAAGCGGCCCGGCTCAATCCCGTCGACGCGCTACGGTACGAGTAGGTCGGTTGGCGGTTGGCGGTTGTTGTCAGTGATCGGTTGTCAGTTGTCTGCGCGGTGTGGCCCTTCGTGTCGATTTCGCGAGAGCCGTTCAGGCCAGGAGTCACCGACAACCGCCAACTGACAACCGCCAACCGATTAAGTCCGGAAGCGCACGAACGTGTAGATTCCCTGCGGCTTGTGTCCGTAGATATCCTCCAGATCGCGGGTCTTGGTGCGGTAGTCGATGTTGATGCCGACGCCGAGCTTGTAGCGGGTGTTGGGGACGAAATCGAAGATGTAGCCGGCGGTGTAGTGCGTGGCTGCTTCGACGTCCTGGCCGAAGCGCGGGTTCCGCGGAAAGCCGCCCGGGCGGTCGATGTGCTCGAGGCGGGCCATGAACGTGTTGCGTGAGGCGCGGAGGGCGACTTCGATCCCGTAGGCGGTCGCGGTCTCGCGGACGGGATCGTTCGGAAACGAGCGTGAGGTCCAGAGGGCGGTCAGCGCGGCCCTGGCGCCGGCGTAGGTGATCGAGGCGCTGGTGAGCTCGCGCTCGTTGGTGGCTGGCTGATCGTCGTTCGTGCCCAATTCACCGCGCGAGACCTGAATGGCCAGGTTCGGGAGAGGGGTCAGGGTCACGCGCGCGGAGCGCGAGTCGATGTCTCCGGTGTCGAGCTCCGTGTGATCGCCCGTCGTGGCGCCGTCGCGGAACAGGCTGGCTTCGACGGAGAACAACTGCGTGGCGAAGCCCGCCGTGACCACGCTCGTGGAGTCGTGCATGGTCTCCATGAGCTCGTAGGTGAAGGGCGCTTCCGCGAAGTCGACTCCGGAGGAGCGGAGCTGGGCCGGTGCCGCGCCGAGGGCAGGCTGGCCCACCAGCGCACCATAGATCGAGACCAGGGTGCCGGCAGTCGGGCGATAGCCGGCCTGGACGGCCACTTCTCCGAAGAGATCGTGCGGCCGCATGTGGTCGATCAGTCCGTCTTCGGGCACGTACTGGAAGAACTGCGCGTAGTCGTCTTCGATGGTGTACGGCTCGAGCGAGACTCGCCCTCGCGCCAGCACGAAGGCACGGTCGCCGAGGGCGAACTGTGCGCCGGCAGCGAACCAGTTCGTGGAGAACGTGTCGTTCTCCTGCTCTTCCGGTCCGGTCTGGCTGAGATGCGTCACGTGGACGTCGAAGCCGTGGAAGAACGTCAGGCTTCCGCTGCCGCTACGGATCCACGGCGATGGTCCCGTGCCCGGCGTGGTGCCGGAGAGGTTGTTCAGCGGATCCACCTGCGCGAACGCAGAGGCGGACAGGAGCAAGGAGAGAGCGAGAGCACGAATCCTCATGTCTCGCGCATTGTGCAACAGCTCTGCCTGTTTGCCTTCGGCTGGCGCACGCTTCGTGGTTTTTGGTTGTCGGTTGTCGGTTGTCGGTTGAAGGTTGTCGGGGAGGTGTCGCGGACCGCTCAGGCTCCACGAACCGACAACCGACAACTGACAACCAAAAACCGCCCGCACAAGAAGCTACTCCTCGCGGCCGACCGGATACAGCATGGCCCGGTCGTCGTACCAGGGAGTGCGTTCGTAGAGCCATTGCAGACGTGCGCGTCCGCGGAAGGCGGGCTCGTTCTCCACCTTGGCCTGGAACTCCTCGGCGAGCTTCGGATCCTCGGCGAGCATCCGTTCCGCCATCGGCTCCATGATGTAGCTCTCGACGTATTCGGTGGGGCTGAGGATGGAGTGGAAGAAGCCCCATTGGAACAGGGAGTCGGGGGAGGAAGGCTCGAGGAGGAGGGTGACCAGCGTGCCGAGGGGCTGATCGGTCGAGACGCGCACCGAGCCGGCCGGGAACGTCTCCCGCCGCTTCTCGGGCGTGGCCTTGGCGGTGACCCGGACGTGTCCTTCGAACTGCGGCGTGGTGAAGTCCGGATTGGACAAGCGGAGCATGGTCACCTCGACCTCGCGGGGCGCGGCGAGTCGTTCGTAGGGGATCCCGTGCAGGTCGAGTTTCGCGATCACTTCGCGCCAGGCCGCGGGAACCCAGTAGGCGCGAGCCGGGGCGATGCTCGTCGCGACCTCCGAAGTCCGGACCAGGGGAGCGCGGGTCGCGGTCGGTTGCCCGAGCCACTCCACACGCACGGTTCCGCTGATCGCGGACAGTGTCTTCCGCGAGGTGATGCCGAGGATTTCCACGGTCTCGGGCGTCCCGCCCTCGGGCGCGCGCCAGGTGAGAGGGATCTGCGCGGGGCGGCGCGAGCGTTCGGACTCCACTGCGCGGCGGAGCGAGGCGATCTCCCGTCCGGCCAGCCGCAGCGTGTGCTCGAGGTAGACGTACGTGCCCAGCACTCGCTGGTCGTAAGGCTTGAGGGAATGGTTCTCGATCAGGACGGTCGGGAGATGACGCGCATCGCCATAGCCGTTGGAGAGACGGGCATCGGCCTGGCCGGCGCCGATGCCCGAGAGCGGATCGTCCGTGAAGATGAGCGGACCCGGGATGTGTCCCATGCCGCGAAGGCCCGCGTCGACGGCAGGGCGATAGACCGTGTCCAGCCAGGTCGCGATCGCGGGCGACCAGCCAGCCTGACCGTTCCATCCATAGGTGATGTCGTACTGATAGTCCGCGCCGTCGGTGACGTGGAGGTCGAGGTAGAGATCAGGACTCCATGTCTGCAGCGCGCGCAGCATGACCTGCACTTCTTCCGTGTCCGCTTTCATGTAATCGCGGTTGAGGTTCAGGTTGCGGGGGTTGGTGCGCCAGCCGCCTTCTTCCGGTCCGCGCTGATTGATGCGCGACCAGCGGCTGAAGCGCTCGTGCGCGTCGACGCTGAAGATCGGGACGAAGAGCAGGTTCACCGTGTCGAGCAAGTCGCGCTTGGTGCCTTTGACGGTCATGTCGCGGAGGAGCATGAGCCCGGCATCCTTGCCGTCGATCTCGCCGGAGTGGATGCCGGCCTGAGCGAAGACGATGGCCTTGTTCGTCCGCCGCAGCGCGTCCGGTGTGAACGCGCGCTCCTTCGAGGCGATGACCATCCAGATGTCGCGCCCCTCGGCGCTCTTGCCGAGGGAGACCAGTTTCAGATTCGGTGACGCGGCCACGAGCCGGCGCACGTAGGCCATGGTCTCGTCATACCGGGGAGTGGTGCGAAACCCGGTAGCCTCGGAGGGCGTGACCCAGGGATCCGTGGCCGGCAGCGCCAGCGCGCGGCTGGCCCCGTCCCACGGGATGGCCGGCGGCAGGATGGCGTTGGAAGTCGAGGCGAGAGTGGCGGAGAGGATCAGCGCCGTCAGCATGCCCGGCGATATAGCACAACTACTCGAACAGCTTGCGAATCAGATGTGTGAATCCCCGAGCACGACGTAGGTCACCTGCGCGAGATCCGCGCACGATTGGACGCACGCTGAATTCCGATTTGCCGTTTCTCGCAGAGGCACAGCGCCAGATGCACACGTCAACCGAACGTCGAACGACAACGGTGGAGCGGTGGGCTTTAGCCCGCCGGGCGCTCGCGATGAGTGTGTCGAAGCCGGTGAGGCTCTCGGGACACTCGTGCAGCGTCCCAGGCGAGACGGCAGAGGGGAAGTGCCTCGCGAGAGCCCGGAGGGCTAAAGCCCACCGCTCCACAGCAACCGTCCCGGGCGCAGGCCGCTCTTTGGCTACTGAACTTTGATCGCGGCGCGCTGCGCGCACAACTTCACTGTCATCCTGAGCGGGTGGCGGGTGGATCCTTCGCGCCACCACCCGCCGCCCGCTCAGGATGACAGGCACGTGTGGCGTTGGGTTGGCGGGCGCGGCCTGCGCTATGGCTTTGCGGTGAGAACGCTTTTCCACGAAACGAAAAAGGGCGGCCTCGCGGCCGCCCTTCATTGCAACGAATGCCGGAAACTTACTTCGAGAAAACATCGTCGACGTTGACGATGGTGATGTTGGCCGGCTTGATGTTCAGTTTGTAGGCGCCGATCACCTTGTCCTCGGCCGCGAGCTCGGGCTTCGGGGCGTCGTACTTGATCGAGGACGGAGCGTCGGCGAGCAGGGTGTCCCGCAGGCCCTCGGCGTCCTTGGCGATGATGACCACCTTGAGGTTCTTGGCCGACAGATACTTCTTGATCGCCTTGTTGACGTCGTCGCGCGTGAGCTTCGTGTACGCAGCGCGCATGGTGTCGACGTAGTCGCCCATGCCGTACCACCACGAGTCGAGCGCGTAGCCGAGGCGCTGGTTCTGATTCGCGGTCAGCAGGTAGACGTTCTTCAGCAGATAGCCGCGGGTCTTCTCGAAGTCCGCCTGCGAGAGGCCCTTGTCGATCATCTTCTGCGTCTCGAAGAGCGCGATGCGCGTGGCCATCTGCGCGTTCTCCGGGACCACCGGGCGGATCCAGATCTCGAAGATCTGCGAACGCCGGGCGATGTTCGGGCTCGGGAAGAACTGGTTGCCCGGGCGATTGAAGAACTCGATGTAGGCGTAGTCACCGTAGTTGAGACCGCGCGCCTCGCGGATGCGGTCGTAGAGGTGCGACATCGACGCGCGATGCTCGCCGAGCCAGGCCCGGGCGACGTTCAACGCCGCGAAGTCCGCTGCGTTGCGCGTGACGGGGATGGGGTGCCCCATGGAGATGGCCGTGGCGCGCGTGTCCTTCTTGATGATCTGAATTTCCAGCCCCGAGGGCTGCGCGCCCTTGATGGCCGGAAGCTGGGCCAGGGCCTGCTCTTCCTCGCCTGCGCCCAGGACGGCCAGGTCGCTGGTCAACCTCTTGACCAGCGTGTCGGGATAGTCGCCGGACAGACCGACCACGACGTTCGAGGCGTTGTAGCTGCCGGCGATGTGCTTCTTCACATCGTCGAGCGTGATGGACTGGATGCCGGCGATCGTGCCCAGCACCGTGTGCCCGTACGGCGTGCCCGCGAAGACCACGTTCTGGAGCTGTTCTTTGCCCAGCTCCTCTTCATTGTTGCTGCGCAGATCCTGCCGCAGCGCGTTGAGCTGCTGGTCCTTGAGACGCTGGAAGTCCTCTTCCCGGAAGCCCGGGGAAAGGAGCTGCGGCAGCACCACCGGCAGGAACTTGTCGATGTTGTCGCGGTGGATGACCGCGGTGAAGGTGGTCAGCTCTTTGTCGACGAGGTTGCCGAAGGCCCCGGCGATCGGGTACAGCGCCTTGTTGATCTCGTCGATGCGCAGATCTTTCGAGCCCGCTTCGGTGATCATCGACGCGGCCAACTGGGCCAGGCCTTCCTTCCCCTTCGGATCCGCGGCCGAGCCGGTGGTGAAGAGGAACTTCATCATCACGTTGGGAAGCACCGACTTCTGCTCCACGAAACGGATCTGCACCTGCGGACCGGTGCTCTGAGCCAGAGCGGTGACGGACGGCGCCTTCTCGATGCCCTCGGGCAGGGCCTGCTGCGAGAGCGTGGTCACCACCAGGTTCTTGTCGGTGAAGTACTGCTGCGCGGTCTGCTGCAGGCTGGCCGGAGTGACCGTGGCCAGCTCGCGGAAGTACTTGTTCACCGTGTCGTAGGAACGCTCGAAGTGCGCGAAGCTGGCGATCGTTCCGGCGATGGCGTCGGTGTTGTCGAGAGGACGGACGAAGCCGTAGCGGGCGTTCGTCTTTGCGTCTGCCACGCGCGTGGCGTCGAGTTGCTGCGAGCGGAGCTTGGCGAACGTCTCGAGCACCGCATCCCGGACGTAGACCGTGTCTTTCACGTCCTTGACGCGCGCGAAGACGGTGAAGAGCGTCGGGTCGACGTTCGGTCCGCCGAAGAAGAAGAGCTGATCGACCTTCTGCTCCTGCTCGACGAGGCGCTTGTAAAGGTCGGAGGTCTGGCCGAAGGAGAGGTCGAACAGGACATCGAACGAAGCCTGATCCTTCATCTGGAAAGCGGACGGCCCGTGGAAGGCAACGGTCACCCACGGCAGAGTGGGGGAGGTCCAGGGGACATGCGCATAGACGGGGCCGTTGTGCTCGGGCTCCTGGGGGATCTCGACTGTGAAGGTGCCGCGCTGCCAGTCGCCGAAGTACTTCTCGACGAGTTGGAACACGCGGGCCGGCTCGACGTCGCCGGCCACGATGACCGTGGCCTTCTCGGGACGGTACCAGCGCGAGAAGAAGGTCTTCGCGTATTCGAACTGGTTGGGCATGTCCTCGATGTCTTTGATGAAGCCCATCGTGGTGTGCTTGTAGGGATGGGTGGTGTACGCGTTGTCGCGCTGCACCTCGAGGATCTTGCGGATGGGGCTCTGGGAGTTCTTGTTGTACTCACCCAGCACGGCCCGGGCCTCGGTCTTGAAGGCCTCTTCCGGGTACGAGAGGTTCTTGAAGCGGTCTGCCTCGATCTCCAGGATTTTCTCGAGATCTTCCTTGGCGAAGGTGACGTGATAGTTCGTCAGGTCGTCCGAGGTGTAGGCGTTCTGGCGCGCGCCGGCCTTGGTGATGATCGCGTTGTAGACGTCCGGCGGGTACTGTTTGGTGCCGCGGAACATCATGTGCTCGAAGAAGTGCGCGAAACCGGACTTGCCCGGCTCGACTTCGTTGCGCGAGCCGGTCTGCATGGGGATCTGCAGCGAGACGATGTTCGGGAAGCCGGTCGGGACGACGATGACTTTCAGACCGTTGCCGAGAGTTTTCTCGGAAGCCTTGAACGGCAGGATGTCGGCCACCGTCGTGTCCGCCTGCTGTGCGGCGAGGGGAAGGGCCAGTGCGCACAGCGCGGCCATCAGGATGCGGGATCGAAACATAGTTCTCCTTCTTTTTTTCTTTCTGGGTCAACGCGGTGGGAGCCGCGTTCATTCGAGCCGAATGGGTGATCACTCGACGGCTTGTTCCATTTTCTCGGAACGGAGTGTCCGCTCGCCTCTCCGTTGTCAGTTAACGGTTCTCTGTTCTGGGTGATCCCGTCCGGCGAGGGAAAAGGCGCAGACAACCGATCACCGACCACGGACAACCCGGCCACTGGACACTCGTTACCTCAAGTCTTAGTTCACGTCCGGGACTTTCCGGTTCAGGGTGTCTTCGGGGTCGATCGGGCCTTCCTTGAGGTCTTCCCGGATGATGAGATCGAGGAAGAGCTCGCGGACACCGTTGCGACCCCGCTCACGGTATACGCGCCGGACGTCCGAGGGTTTGAGGCGGATGCCGGTCATGTTCTCCAGGTACTGGCAGAAGACCACGGCCCGGGACCGGAACGAGATGATCAGGATGATCAGCAGGATGCCTGCGGAAATCAGAGGCATCGCTGCCGCCAGCGTATCGATGCGGAAGAGGTTCGTCATCGGACCGCCGGACATGCTACCAGAGGCAGGGCGCAGGGCGCAGGGGGCAGGGGAAGATCTGAGCGCGATGAAGGTGCTGTCATCCCGACGCTTCCAAGAAACTCCCAATGTTTGCGGGGCCAAACTGAACACTCATCGGAGGCTGCATCGCCCCCCTCATCCGGCCGTTGGCCACCTTCTCCCCCCAAGAAGCCGGGGGGAGAAGGCTCTCGATTGAACACTTTCGTGATGAACCCCTCCCGACGCGCGATGAGCATTCAACGAGAGCCTTCTCCCCTCCGCAGAGGGGAGAAGGTGCCGAAGGCGGATGAGGGGTCGCCCTCTTGGCAGGCACGCAGCACGATGTTTCTTTCTCTCAGGTGCGCCGCGCGCGGCGTAGGCCGGCTCGGGATGACAGTACCTTCTGTAAGTTTGCACGAACGCTCCCGTGCGAGGCGTCCCTGCCCCCTGCGCCCTGCGCCCAAGACCATGCCCCCAAGACCCTGTTAAGATCTCCCAGCGATGCCGAAGATCCTCTTCTACGCTGGCACGGCGTTCTGCCTCTTTCTCGCTCTCACCAGCGGGGCGGAAGCGGCTCGCGAGCTCCGCGTGGGCCTGTTGTCCTTCGCCGGACTCCCGGCGGGACCGCGCGCGGGCTGGGCGATGGGTGCGGCCTTTCTCTCCGGGCTGGCGATCGCTGCGCTCTTTCTGCGCATGGCGGCCCTGCTTGCCGCGCGGAACCTTTTTGGCGCGTTCGTGGCGCTGCTCTCGGTGACCGCGGCCACGACCACGCTCGCCGGGGTGCTGTTTCTGCAGTGGCGGATCGTGCTCGCGCCCAGCAATTCGTTGCACGAGCTCCACTTCGCCGCGTTGATGGTGCTGGGCTTCTTCGTCTCGCTCAGCCTGCTCGCGCTGCGGCCCTACTTCAGCATTCAGGCGAGCCGGTTCTTGTCGGCCCTGGTGTTCTTTCCGTTGCCCCTGTTCCTGCTCATCGTCATGCAGGAGATGCTGCAACACGCCTCGAGTGCGCCGCTCCCCGCGGCGTCCCCCGCCTCGCGGGTCTTCTTCGGAGTGCTCTCGGTGTTGTTCGTGTCGATCGCGGTGCACTCCATCCGCCACCGCCATCTCTTCCTGGAAATGACCAACCTCCGCGAGCTCCTCGACTCCCGCGTCGATCCCTCCTCGCGCCACGGACGTCCCATCGGCGGCGTGGCCTTCGACTCGTAGTAGAGCCCCCTGGTTGTCAGTTGTCGGTTCTCAGTTCGTGGTGAGCTATGGCGCGACTGGGTGCAGTAACCGATCACTGACAACTGACAACCCAACCCCTGGAGCTGTACTTCGCTTCAACTCCGCGTCTCGAGCAGTTTCTCCAGGCGGCGGAAGCGCTCCAGCATGTCCGCGTAGATGCGGTCCGTCTTCTCGTGCAGGTGAGCCACTTCCAGCTCGGCCTTGATGTTGATCTCGTACTCGACGTCGGAGCGGACGTGGTCTTTCTCGGCCTGGCGGTTCTGGCTGATGAGCACGAAGCACGACAGGAAGATGGCTTCCAGCGAGACGATCATGGTCAGCAGGCCGAAGGGGAAGGGATCGAAGTGCCGGATGCCCAACGGGAGGGTGTTCACGGCGATCCAGCCCAGGAACCACACGGTGTTGATCAGCAGGAAGGGCATGCTGCCGCTGAACCAGGCAATCCAGTCCGACATGCGCTGGAATCCGCTGAGGCGCTCGACCATTTCGTCGTTGACGTTGCGCGATACGCGCGTGCGCAGCAGGTCGTCGGCCTTGCGGGTCATGTGGCCCATGGCCGCCAGCAAACGCACCGCCGCGTCGGGCGTTTTCTGGAAGAGGAGCAGGAGGTCGTCGCGATCGAGCTCGAGGAGCTCGGTGTCCATCAGGGCTACGGCCGTGGCCGTGCGGCCTCCGCCGTCCAGCAGCGCGAGCTCTCCGAAGATCTGCCCGTCGCCGGCCACGGTGAGCACGATCTTCTGGCCCGTGGTGTCGCGGATGAAGAGCTCGATCTCTCCGGCGACGACGACGAACAGAGACTCGCCCGGTTCGCCAACCTGAAAGAGTGTCTCGCCGGCCGGCAGCTCCCTCCGATCGACCACGCGTGCGAGCCCGGCGCGGTCTTCGGCGGTCAGATGCTCGAATAGCTCGCTTCGGTCGAGCAGTGTCTCATCGCAGGGCATGGGCTCCCCTCATGGCCCTCAGTTTACGCGGGCTGGTTCGTGACGTTGCCATTTCACGTGGGAGAATGCGCGCCGCCGTGGACGCTCTCCGTCTTTTCCTGCTGACGATCTTCTTCCCCCTGCTGGTGGTGGCCATGCTCTGGCGTCGTCCCAGGCGTCCCCTCGGCGAGTGGCTGGCGACGCTGTTCGTGGCGCTGGCCCTGGTGGGGTTCAGCTTTCTGGCCGCGCCCTGGGGCTGGTTCGGGCTGCCCATGCGCTACGCATTGCCGGTGTTGCTGACCCTGGCCGTCGTGCTTTCGCTGCGCCGTCCGGTGCCGGAGGATGCGAAGCCGTCGTCGTCATTGGGCTCGCTGGTGAAAGTGCTCCTGGGTTTCTTCGTCGGGGGCGTTGCATTCGGCGCGCTCCAGGGCAACCAGGTTCCACCGCAGCCGATCGCGCTCGCCTTTCCGCTGCGGGCCGGCTCGTATCTCATCGCGCATGGCGGCAGCACGGGCCCCTCGAACATGCACAACCCGCATGCCGCGCAACGCTACGCGGTGGACATCGTGAAGTTGAACGGCGCCGGCATGCGTGCGCGCGGGCTATACCCGCGAGACCTCACGCGCTACGAGATCTTCGGCGAAGAGGTGTTCAGCCCGTGCAGCGGGACGGTGATCGACGTCGTGGATGGTCTGCCGGACCACGCACCGGGAACGCTCGACGAGCAGCACCTGGCCGGCAATCACGTCGTCCTTCGCTGTGGCGATGCGGACGTGACCGTTGCTCATCTGCGCAAGGGAAGTGTCTCGGTCCGTCCGCGCACTTCGATCGTCGTGGGACAACCGCTCGGCCGCGCCGGCAACTCGGGACAGAGCTCCGAGCCGCACCTGCACGTTCACGCCGAGCGGGAAGGCCAGGCCGTCGCCGCTCGCTTCGACGGAGAGTGGCTGGTCCGAAACGATGTCGTGCGGCGATGACGAATGAAAAGAACGAAGGGGAACGATGACTGACGAACGCGATCCATTTCTCGAGGCGGCCATCGAGGAGGCAAGGAAGGGGCTCGAGGAGGGAGGCATCCCGATCGGATCCGTTCTCGTCCACGAAGGAAGGATCATCGGGCGGGGACACAACCGCCGCATCCAGAGCGGAAGCCCGACCCTGCACGGCGAGATGGACGCGCTCGAGAACGCCGGACGCCTGCCGGCGCGCGTCTATCGCGAGAGCACGATCTACACGACGTTGTCCCCGTGCTCGATGTGCTCCGGGGCCATTCTGCTCTACGGCATCCCCCACGTGATCGCCGGCGAGAACCGCACGTTCCTCGGCGAGGAGGACCTCCTCCGCTCCCGCGGCGTTTCCGTCGAGGTCGTGCAAAACCCCGAGTGCATCGACCTGATGACGACCTTCATCGAGCGCCACCCCGAGCTCTGGAACGAAGACATCGGCGAGTGAGCCGGCACGGCCGGCAGCGCTGGTTGGCATAGCCTTAGGCACGCGGTCGCTCCGAGGCAAACGTTTCCACTGTGCAAATCCGTGCTGCGAGCAGAGCGCCGGCGTCCAGCCGGCTGGCCCGGCGAACCGGACCGCGCAACAGCTCATGCCCAGCCCGGCCCAGCACCGCCAACCGCCAACCGCCAACCGACACGCTAGAATGCGGTCAGCCCCATGTCCTTCGTTCATCTCCACCTCCACACCGAATACTCACTCCTCGACGGTGCCTCGCGGCCGGAGGATCTGGCCAAGCGGGTTGCCAAGCAGGGCATGCCCGCGTGTGCCATCACCGACCACGGCAACATGTTCGGGGCCGTCGAGTTCTACAACGCCATGAAGAAAGAGGGCGTGAAACCGATCATCGGCTGCGAGATGTACGTGGCCTACGGTTCCCGCCATGACAAGGCCGGCGTCGAGGACGGGCAGGCCGATGCCGGCGCCAACAATCACCTCATCGTCCTCGCGCAGAACGACGCCGGGTACAAGAACCTGGTCAAGCTGGTCAGCGCCGGGTATACGGAAGGCTTCTACTACAAGCCGCGCATCGACAAGGAGCTCCTGCGCGAACACCGCGAGGGATTGATCGTCCTGTCCTCGTGCCTCAAAGGCGAGGTCTCGCAGAGCCTGGCCGGCGGGAACTGGCAGAAGGCGAAGGATGCCGCGCTGGCGTACCGAGAGATCCTCGGGCCGGAGAATTTCTTCCTCGAGATCCAGGATCACGGCATCCCTGACCAGCAGAAGATCGTCCCGATGATGGCTCGATTGGGCGAGGAAGTGGGTCTACAGCTCGTAGGAACGAACGACTCCCACTACCTCGACAAGTCCGATGCCTTCGCCCACGAAGTCCTGCTGTGCATCGGCACGGGCAAGACGCTGGGCGACGAGAAGCGGATGAAGTTCTACTCCGACGACTTCTACGTGAAGAGCCCGGAGGAGATGCGCCGCGTCTTCGCCGACTACCCCGAGGCCGCGAACAACACGGTCCGCATCGCGGATCGCATCAACCTCTCCCTCGACGTGAAGGGCTACCACCTGCCGAAGTTCCCGGTGCCTGCGAAGTACGACGCCGCGTCCTACTTCGCCGAGGTGGCGCGCAAAGGGCTGGACCGGCGCCTGGCGATCATGGCTCCGCTGTTCGCCGCGAAGCAGAAGAAGCACGATGTTCGCGAGTACTACGACCGGCTCGAGCGCGAGATCGAGATCATCAAGAACATGGGCTTCCCGGGCTACTTCCTGGTGGTCTGGGATTTCATCAAGTACGCGAAGGACCACGGCATCCCGGTGGGTCCGGGGCGCGGCTCGGCGGCGGGCTCGGTGGTGGCGTGGGCGCTGGAGATCACGAACGTCGATCCGCTCGAGTACGACCTGCTGTTCGAGCGCTTCCTGAATCCCGAGCGGATCTCCATGCCCGACATCGACCTCGACTTCTGCATGAATCGCCGAGGCGAGGTCATCGACTACGTGCGCGACAAGTACGGCAAAGAGAACGTCGCGCAGATCATCACCTTCGGGACCATGGCGGCGAAGTCGGTCGTGCGCGATGTCGGGCGCGTCCTCGGGCACCAGTACGGGTTCGTCGACAAGATCTCCAAGATGATCCCGGGCGGACCGGGCGTGACGCTCACGGACGCCAGGAAGGACTCGCCGCTGCTCGCCGAGGCCATCAAGAACGACGAGGAAGTGCGGAAGATCGTGGAGATCGGCGAGCGGCTGGAAGGGCTTTCGCGCCATGCCGGCATGCACGCCGCGGGTGTGGTCATCACGCCCGAGCCGGTGACCAACTACGTGCCGCTGTATCGGACGAACCGCGATGAAATCGTGACCCAGTTCGACATGCGCGTGGTCGAGAAGATGGGTCTCGTGAAGATGGACTTCCTGGGTCTGCGCACGTTGACGGTGATCGACGACGCGATCAAGTCCGCGAAAGCGGTCGAGGGCGTGGAGATCGACCTCGAGAACATCCCCCTCGACGATCCGGACGTGTTCCGCCTCTTTCAGGAAGGCCGCACCAAGGGCGTGTTCCAGTTCGAGTCGGGCGGCATGGTGGACCTGCTGCGGAAGGCGCGCCCGACCCAGTTCGAGGATCTGGCCGCGCTCAACGCGCTCTATCGCCCGGGCGCGCTGGATGCGGGCATGGTCGACGAGTACGTGAAGCGCAAGAACGGCAAGACCGTGAAGCACCTCGTGCCGGCCATGAAGGACGTGCTCGAGGAGACGTACGGAGTCATCGTCTACCAGGAGCAGGTCATGCAGATCGCGCAGAAGGTCGCGGCCTACTCTCTGGGACAGGCCGACCTGCTGCGCAAGGCCATGGGCAAGAAGGACGTGGCGGTCATGGCCGCCGAGCGCGGAAAGTTCGTCGACGGTGCACTCGGCAACGGCTACGACAAGAAGAAGGCGAACGAGATCTTCGACTACATCGAGCCGTTCGCGCGTTACGGCTTCAACAAGTCGCACTCGGTGGCGTACGCCCTGGTGGCGTATCAGACCGCGTGGCTGAAGGTTCACTATCCGCGGCATTTCATGGCCGCGCTGATGTCGTCGGAAATGGATCGCACGGAGGCGATCGTGAAGTTCATCGGCGAGGCCAAGTCCATGGGCATCGAGGTGCTGCCGCCGGACGTCAACGAGTCGAACATGTTCTTCACGGTGGTCGGTCCGAACATCCGTTTCGGCCTGGGCGCGGTGAAAGGCGTTGGCGAGAGCGCGGTGGAATCCGTGCTGGAGGCGCGGCAGCGGGTGGGCCGCTATTCATCTCTGCTTGGTTTCTGTGAGGAAGTGGATCTGCGCGCGTGCAACAAGAAGGTGCTCGAGGCTCTGATCAAGTCGGGCTCGTTCGATTTCACGGGCGCGTCCCGCAGGGGATTGTTCGAGCAGTTGGAGTCGACCGCCGACTCCGCGCAGCGCGCCAAAGATGAGAAAGAGCGCGGTCAGGTCAGCCTCTTCGGGGGAGGCGGCTTCGGTGCGCCCGTGGGCGGACTCAAACCGCTCGCTCCTCAGGCTCGTGTGGAGTGGCCGGAAGACGAGCGCCTGCGCTTCGAGAAGGAGACCCTCGGCTTTTACATCACCGGCCACCCGCTGAACAATTTCAACGACGAGCTGAAGCTCTTCGCCAACGCCACCACGGACACGCTCTACAAGTTCGTCGACGAGGTCGTCAACATTGGCGGAATCGTGTCGCAGATGAAGAAGTCGAAGATCAAGAAGGGCCCGAACGAGGGGAAGATGATGGCCAAGTTCTTCCTCGACGATCAGGCCGGGTCGGTGGAGGTAGTGGTCTTCTCCGACCTCTATTCGAAGTACACGCGCTGGCTGGACAACGGCGTGGCCGTGCTGGTCACGGCGACCGTGAAGGACACCGGCGGCCAGCAGACAGGCCGGTCCGCTTCGCTGCAGAGCGCCGAGCAGTCCGCGCAGCACATCGACGACGAGTACGGTGGCCATCCGGAGTCCCGTGCGCGCGTCAGCGCGTATGAGCTGCGCCTCGAGGATGCGGAGGACGATCGCGATCCGAAGGAGATCGAGCGCGAAAAGTACGGAGACCGTTCGGCGAACCTGGGTCTCTTCGGCTCCCCCGCCGCTTCAGTCCTCCCCGACGAAGAGGACGTTCCGCCCCCGAGTCCGCTGCTGAGTGAAGCCGACGTCTTCAACGACGCGGTGGAGGCCATCGCGGACGAGCCGCCCGCGGCCGGCTTCGCCGCGCACGCGGCCGCGTTCCATGAGTCGCCGGTGACGCCGGAGCTTTCCGCGTTGGAGATCGTGCCGCTGGACGGAATCCGCGACAAGAAGGTGAAGGAGATCGCGCTGGAAGTTCCATACGCGCGGATGACGGACGAGACCGTCAAGAGGATCCGCGAGATTGTCGAGGAGCACGCGGGAGAGACCCCGGTCACGGTGACAATCATCGACCTCCCGCCCGAGCTCGCCGAGTCGACCGGCCAGCCGCACTTGCGCATGAAGGTGAATCACCACTTCCGCGTCCAGCCCGGCGCCGCGCTCAATCAGGCGCTGGGCGTCGTCCACGCCAGCGCGCGGTACGTTTTCTAGCCTTTGTCGTCGAGTCGTCGAGTCGTCGAGTCGTCGAGTCGTCGAGTCTTCGAGTCGTCGAGTCTTCGAGGGTCTCATAGCGGCGGAGTCTCACAGTCTCATAGGGTCGGTGGCCAAGGCGTCTATGAGACAGTGAGACTTTGTGACTGCGAGACCTTCGTGATGGCACGTAGATGCGAAAGCAGACTCAACGGCTCGACGACTCGAAGACTCGACGACTCGAAGACTCGACGACTCGAAGACCCAGGCCCGACAACAGAGAAGCGGGGGACGAAAAGGGAAGACTCTGTATACTGCCTCGGGTCAAGTTATCTCTAACACTCCAGGGGGAGAGATGGGTGCGATTCGAGCGACGTGTGCCGTATTGCTGATGTTTGTCAGTGCGGTGGCGTCAGCAGCAGACTGCGCCACAGGTGTACGAATCCTGTCGACGCGCGCGAATGTGCCGAATCTCGTCGCCGGCCCTTCCGCGTGGAACGGGACGGGCCTCGCTGTCGCCAAGACGCAGGAAGGTGCTCTTGGGCCTGCCTGGGTGGCTGTTTACGGCGAGGGATTGGAGACACTCACCTCTGACCGGCTCGTGGCCGGGGATGCGCGCGAGCTCATCGCCCTGGTCTGGACCGGTGCCGAGCTGGGACTCTTCTACCGCACCACCAACCAGCGCATTCACCTGCTGCGGCTCACGTCCACGGGAGAGCTGATCAGCACTCCCGTGGTCGTCACGCCGGGGCGGCCGGTGTTCACGGGAGACCGCACCGAGGTGATCTGGAGTGCGGTTCATGACGCCTACGTCGTGGCGCGCTATGTCACGCAGGGAAGCGCCCGTGGCCTCTATCTGACGATGCTCGAAGAAGACGGGTCGCAGCGCTCGGACCGGCCCATTCTGGTCGACCCGGCCACGGCTTCTCCGTTGGCCATCGACGTGACCGACGCCGGCGTGATCGGCGTGTTCTTCAACACCAGTACGGGTTTTCTGGCCATGGCCCGAATCACAGGATCTTCGGACACTCCTGAAGTTCGCGAGGTGGTTCCGGCTGCGGCTGATGAGCTGGTCGTGGCCGCTCGCGCGGAGCAGTTCGTCGTCGCCCGCACCGCCAGCGTCGGGGACCAGTTGTTGATTCGTTGGCTCGTCGTCGACACCGCCCAGCGCGTTGCCAAGTCGGAGACGCTGCTCGTGGAGGGCTCGGGACAGGATGTTCATCCGCAGGCGCTGGTGGTCACGCCAGACGAGATTGCCCTCTCCTACATGGACTCTCCCATTCGCGACCAATCGCTCGACGACATCTTCCACCTGCGGCGCTTCACGATCACGGGCGATCTGATCGGCGACATCGCCTTTGCGCCGACGGATCTCAGCGCGGTTCGCGCCGTGTCGCCACATCCGTTCACCTGGACGGGCACCTCGTATCTCGCACCGCCGGTCCGCTCGTCCTCGGATCGTCTGACGTCGTACCTCGTCCGTTACTGTCCGCTCGAGGCGGCGATTCTCGCGCCGCGCACCGTGCTGGTCGGCGAGACCGTGACTTTCACGCCCGTGCCCGGCGGCGGCGTTCCCGGCTACACGTACGTCTGGACGTTCAGCCACCAGGCCGCACCGGAAAAAAACACGGTCACGCCACAACGCACCTACACGGAGAAGGGGACCTACAGCGCGACCGTGACCGTCACCGACAACGCGGGCGTGAGCACGTCCGCGACGGTCACGTTCGACGTGGTGCATCCGCGACGCCGCGCCGTGAGGCCTTAGATGGGACTTCTGGGACGAATGGGACCTATGGGACGAATGGGAAACCAACAAGTCCCATAAGTCCCATAAGTCCCATACGTCCCATAAGTCCCATAAGTCCCATACGTCCCATAAGTCCCATACGATTCACAGGCCAGCGAGCAGCGCCACGAACTCCTCGGCTGGCAGTGGCCTCGTGATCAGGAATCCCTGGAACTGATCGCAGCCGTTGGCGCGGAGGAACTCCGCTTGACCGGGATTCTCCACCCCTTCGGCGATCACTTTCAGGCGCAGGCTGTGGGCCATGGCGATGATGGCTTGCACGATCGCCGCGGCGTCCGGGTCGGAAGTCGTGTCCTGCACGAACGACTGGTCGATCTTCAGCGTGTCCACGGGGAAGCGCTTGAGGTAGCTCAGCGACGAGTGGCCGGTGCCGAAATCGTCCAGCGAGATGCCGATGCCGAGCTTCTTGAGCTCGTACAGCACGCGGATGCTCGTCTCGGGATTGTGCATCGCGCCGCTCTCGGTGATCTCCAGCTCCAGCCGCGAGGGAGGGAACCCGGTGTCCCGCAGCACCTCGCGGACCGTCTCGACCAGGTCGCTCTGCTGCAGTTGGGTCACCGAGAGATTGACCGCGAGCGACAGCTCGGGGAGTCCGGCGTCGATCCATTCCCTGGCCTGCCGGCAGGCCTGGCGCAGCGCCCATGAGCCGATGGGCACCATGGCCCCGGTGCTCTCCGCGATGGGGATGAAGACCACCGGCGGGATGGAGCCCATCTGAGGATGTTCCCATCGCAGGAGAGCTTCCATCCCGGTGATGCGGTCGGTACGGAAATCGTAGATCGGCTGGTAGTGGACGTGCAGCTCGTCGTTGACCAGGGCCTTGCGCAGCCCGTGCTCGAGGGCGATGCGCTGGAGGGCCTTGGCATTCACGTTGGCGTTGAAGAGCTGGTAGTTGTCGCGACCCAGTTCCTTGGCCTGATACATGGCCGTGTCCGCGTTCTTGATGAGCGTCTCGGCATCGAATCCGTCCTCGGGGAAGACGCTGATGCCGATGCTGGTGGTGATGAAGAACTCGCGCCCTTCGATGTGGAAGGGATAGCGGACGGCCTCGATGATCTTGCTGGCCACGGGAGCCACGTCCTCGGAGTGGTTGAGGCGGGGCAGGAGCACGGTGAACTCATCGCCACCCAGTCTTGCCACCGTGTCGCTGTCGCGGACGCAGGCGGACACGCGCGCGGCCACGGCCTGCAGGAGCTGGTCACCGATGTTGTGGCCGAGCGAGTCGTTGATGACTTTGAAGCGATCGAGGTCGAGAAACAGCACCGCCAGGCGCGAGCTTTCGCGATTGGCATGGGACAGGGCCACGGTCAGCCGGTCCTTGAACAGGAGCCGGTTCGGGAGGTTCGTCAGCGCATCGTGATAGGCGAGGTGTTTGATCTGCTCCTCGGCATACGTCCGCTCGGTGATGTCGCGCACCACGCAGACCATGCTCCCGTCGCCGGAGATGGCCGTCAGAGAGATCTCCTGCGGGAAGTTCACGCCGTCGAGACGGAGCCCGGTGGCCTCACCGCGCCACCGGCTGCGCTGCTGCACGGTAGGCACGATCGAGGTGATGAAGCGCACCTGTTCGTGCGGCTCGTAGAGATCGCATAGGTTGCGACCGATCATCGACTGGGGCGTGGGGTAGCCGAACAACCGGGCCAGCGACTCATTCGCGTACGTGAAGTCCAGCCGCTCGTCCAGGATGCCGATGCCGTCCATCGACGCCGTGACCGCGGCCGACTGCTTGCGCAACATCTCCTCGGCTTTCTTGCGTGCGGTGATGTCCGTGGCCACGTGCAAATAGCCGGTCAGAAGCCCGCTCTCGTCGCGGAGCGCCGTCACGGACACGGAGACGATGAGCGCGTCGCCGTCGCGGCGCAGGTAGTTCCACTCGTGCTCGCCCACCTCGTCGTGCAGGACGACGCCGTTGGCGATGACGTCGGTCATGGCCCTGCGTCCGATCATGGCCGAGGCCGGATAGTCGAGCATCCGTTCCGCGCCCGTGTTGAAAACGGTGATCACCCCCTCGGGGTCCGTGGCGATGATGGACACGCGCATGGCGGCGTCGAGAACGGCTTTGCGTTGCGCATTGGCGGCCCCCACCGACTCGGTGGCGCGCCGGCGCTCCGTGATGTCGTAGACGAATCCCTCGAAGTAGACGATGCCGTGATTGCTGGAGCGCACTGCATGGGCGTTGAGCTGCACCCAGATGGCCGCGCCGTCTTTTCGCCGCCACTGCAGCTCCACGTGGTTGGCGTAGCCGAACGGCTCGAAGCGGCGGATCATCTCCTCGCGCTGGCCGGGGTCGAAGTAGAAATCGCGCTCCAGGTTCAGCGTCAAGAGGTCGTCCGCGGAGTCGTAGCCCAGCATGCGCGCCAGAGTCAGGTTCGCCGTGACGATGTTGCCGTCGCGCGTCGACTGGTAGATGCCCACCGGGGCGTAGTCGAAGATGATCCGGTACTTTTCCTCCGACTGCTGCAGGGCCTGTTCGGTGCGACGACGCTCGGTGATGTCGTTGATGATCGAGTAGAGAAGCTTGCGCCCGCCCACTTCAACGGGTCCGGAGTGAATCTCCACGTCGCGAATCTCGCCGTTGGCTTTCATGTGCCGGAAGTAGAAGAGACTCACTTCCTGCGAGGCCGCGCGAGCCATCTCTTTGCGCACGCCCTCCTCGCCGCGAACGTTGATGTCCCAGACCTTGAGGGCGTGCATCTCTTCGCGGGTGTAGCCGTAGTAGTCGCAGGCGGCCATGTTCGCATCGACCACCGAGCCAGTCTCCGGGTCGATGAGGAGTTGCACGGCCCGCGTGTTCTCGAACATCTGCCGGTAACGGCGTTCACTCTCGCGGAAGGCGTCGTCCTTGCGCTTTTGCTCGACGGCCGAGGCCACGTGCTGGGCCACGAAGACCAGCACTTCCCGGTCCTTCTGCGAGTAGCGCGTCGACTCCGAGTACGATTGCGCGACGATCGCTCCCCAGGTCGTGCCCCCGCTGGTGAGCGGCGCGCCCAGCCAGTCGATGCTGGCCGCTCCGATCGGCTCCACCTCTCCCGTGCCGACCAGGCCCTCGAATACTTCCGGAGTGGCCAGCAGGGGCGTTCCAGTCCGGACCAGGTGAGCCGTCAGCCCGCGACGGCTGGCCTTGGGCGGGATCGGATCGAGCTCGTCGACGAAGTACGGGAACACGAGCTGATCGGAGCCCGCGTCATAGGTCGCGACGTAGAAGTTCTTCGCGTTCATCAGCTCGCCGACCACGCCATGCACCGAGGCGTAGAGAGCGTCGAGACTCTCCGCTTCGTGACTGAGCTGCGAGATGCGAAACAGGGCCGCCTGCAGCCGCTCGGACTTCACGCTCTCGGTGATGTCCCGGAAGTACCAGGCCCGCCCGCGGACTTCGCTGCCCACGATGACCGGGATGGTGGCGCGGGAGAGGATGCGTCCGTCCTTGAGCGGCACCGGATCGTCCATGCGCACTTCGGCCGGGTGCTCGTAGAGATAATTGACGAGCTCGATGAACGCGCCCCAGTCGGCTACCGCCTCCGCGGCGTATCCGAGCAGGCCGTTGTCATCGGCGCGCGAGGCGACCTGCTCGGGAATGCCCCAGATCTCGAGAAAGCGCCGGTTGTAGGACAGGATCCGGCCGCCGTTGTTGACGACCAGGATGCCGTCGAGCGTCGACTCCTGCTGCGCACGCAGGATGGCGATGGCCGTTCGCGACTCCGCGGCCAGACGTCCGCCACGCCGCACGATCCGCGCGAGCAGACGCTTGGCGCGTTGCACGCGGGACCGAACAGCCTCGGCAGGCGGCGTGGTGGCGTCCGTCGGAGGGGTCATTCGCGGATTACTGCTGCCTCGATGGACCGAATTCTAATTCAGTCACCCGGCACGCCATGGCTTCGAAAGTGCTGCCATCTCTGAAAAGCCATGTAGACGAACAGGCCGATGAAGACGGCGATCAGGTATTGCTTGCCGCGAATCATGTAAACGATGACTCCGGCGCCCACCACCATGGCGATCCAGATGGCGATGATGAAGGCTGTTCTCTCGGACAGAAACATGCGAAAGAAGTCCCGCGTGGCGTGCCCGCCATCCAGCGGCGGAACCGGAATCAGGTTGAACAGCGCCCAGAACCAGTTCGCCGCGGCCAGGAGTGGAACGAGCGCGTTGAGCATGGCGTCCGTCTGCAGCAACGCCACGCGCTGATAGGCGATCGCGCACCCAAAGTAGATTCCGAAGCTGGCGATCGGTCCGGCCAGGCTGATGAGCATGTCCTGCCACGGCCGGGCCCGGCGCTGGTTCATGGTCACGCCACCCATGCCCGTCAGCACGATCTGACTGGAGCCGAACCCGAAGATTCCGATCATCGCCGCGTGGGCCAGCTCATGGACCAGCACGCTGAGGAACAGGATCGGGATCCACAGCAACGCGTAGTGAATCCCCAGCGCGGGGTTGTAGTTCATGACCACGAAGAAGAGGACCAGGAAGACGAAGTTGAAGTCGACGTCGATCGAAGTCCCGCGAATGGATCCCAAGTGGAGCATCGAAGCGACGTTACCACAGGGTCCGTACATCGCGTCGCCCAGTTCACCCGGCGCGTCCAACCTTGGCTGTCATCCTGAGCGGGAGGTGGGTGGGCGCGAAGGATCTCGTGCGAAGAACGACGATGTGCGAGCACGAGAACCGAGGTTTCGTCCAACCTGCGCGGGTTTCGCTTGCCGCAGGAGATCCTTCGCGCCCACCCGCCGCCCGCTCAGGATGACAGGTTGGGGAAAGCCGCGGATTTCTGCAAACACTCTCAGGATGACAGGAGGCGGTGTTGCTCACTGCGATGTCATGGAGATCCGACGTCTGGTGCGGGATAAACTGAAACCCCATGCACTTCGAGACGAAAGCCGTTCATGCCGGGATGCACATCGACGAGGAGACGGGGGCGTTGGCGCCGCCGATCCACCTCTCCACGACGTACGAGCGCACCGCGGATGGAGAGCCGTCGCGGGGCTTCAGCTATGTGCGCGACGGCAATCCCACGCAGTCGCGTCTCGAGGAAGCGCTCGCGGCCATCGATGGTGCCGAGGCCGCGCTCGTGTTCGGCTCGGGAATGGGCGCCGGCGCGGCGCTCATGCAGGCGCTGCCGCGCGGCGCGCACGTCCTGCTCCCGGACGACAGCTACTACGGCTACCGCGCGCTGGCTGAGAGCTATCTCGAGCGCTGGGGCATCGCCTACGACCTGATCGGGATGGAGGACCTCGATGCCGTGCGTCGCGCCCTGCGGCCGGAGACGCAAGTGGTGTGGGCCGAGTCGCCGTCGAACCCGCTGATGAAAGTCGTCGAACTGTCCGCGCTCGCGGAGATCGCTCATGCGGCCGGAGCCCGGTTCGTCGTGGACGGCACGTTTGCCACGCCTGCTCTGCAACGCCCCATCGAGCTCGGCGCGGATGTGGTCCTGCACTCGACCACCAAGTACCTGGGCGGCCATACGGACGTGCAAGGCGGCTCGCTGGCCTTCAAGAAGAGCGATGCCTGGTTCGAAGAGGCCGCGCATGTGCGAAAGCTGGTCGGAGGCGTCGCTTCGCCGTTCAACTCCTGGCTCGTGCTCCGCGGCATCCGGACGCTCTCCGCTCGCATGCGCGTCCACAGCGAGAACGCCATGGCCGTGGCCACGTTCCTGGCCGCGCATTCACGTGTCGAGACCGTCTACTACCCCGGCCTCGTCACGCACCCGCGGCATGACGCGGCCCGTCGCCAGATGTCGGCCTTCGGCGGGATGCTGTCCTTCCTCGTCCGAGGAGGACGCGAGGCGGCGCTGGCCGTCACCGCCCGTACGCGCCTGTTCACGAGAGCGACCTCGCTCGGCAGCGTGGAGAGTCTCATCGAGCACCGCAACTCCAGCGAAGGCTCGGGCAGCCAGACCGCCGACAACCTGCTCCGCGTGAGCGTCGGTCTCGAACATCCGGACGATCTGATCGCCGATCTGGCGCAGGCGTTGGGGTGAGTCGCAACTGGTCATCGAGAACCGGCAGCGCATAGAATCGCCCTCGTCATGGCCAAGAACTTCGAGATCACCTGCCCCTGCTGTCAGGCCACGCTCGTCGTGGACCGGATCAGCGGCGAGGTCCTGCTGCACAAGCCGAAAGAGAACAAAGTGACGGGCACACTGGAGTCGATGGTGGCCGGACTGGAAACCCAGAAGACCGAAGCGGCGAAGCGATTCGACCGTCAGATCGAGAGCCAGAAAGACCGCGCCCGCATTCTCGAAGAGCGTTTCAAGGAAGCTCTCGAGCGCGCCGAGAAATCGGACGAGAAGTACGTCAATCCGCTGGACATGGACTGATTCTCGGATCGGTTGGCGGTTGCCGGTTGGCGGTTGTCGGCGCCCTTCTCCACACCGAAGTCGCCTTCAACCGCCAACCGCCAACCGACAACCGACCCACACCATGGCCACCAAGAAGAAAACGATCCTTCCCGCCGATTTCGATCCCGACGCCGCCGCCTCCGCGGAGAGTGGAATCTATGGACTGCCCTTTGCGCCCGAGGACTCGAAGGTGGTCGTCGTGCCCGTGCCGTTCGAGGCTACGACCTCGTATGGCGGTGGCACCTCGAACGGACCGCGTGCCGTCCTCGAGGCCTCGCGGCAAGTGGATCTCTTCGACCACGAGACGGGCCGTCCCTACGCGGTGGGGATCGCCATGCTCGACATTCCGAAGAAGATCGTGCGTTGGAACGTCGAAGCGAAGAAGCTCGCCGCGCCGGTCATCGAAAAGGGAGGCGTCGTCGATCGCGCGACGCGTACCGCCGCGGAGAAGGTCAACGTCATCAGCGAGCGCGTCAACGACTGGGTCTACGAAGAGACCTCCGCACTGATCGAAGCCGGCAAGCTCCCCGTGATCCTCGGCGGCGACCATGCCGTCCCGTTTGGCTCCATCCGCGCCTATGCCGAAAAATATCCTGGCCTGGGCATCCTCCATCTCGACGCGCACGCCGATCTCCGCGACGCCTATGAAGGCTTCACCTGGTCCCACGCCTCCATCTTTCACAACGTGATGACTCGCCTGGACGACGTCGGCCGGCTCGTGCAGGTGGGCGTCCGTGATCTGGGCCAGGCCGAGCGCGCCATGATCGACGGCTCGCAGGGCCGCATCCGCACCTTCTACGACGCCGAGCTCGCCGCGCGGAAAGAGGATGGTGTCCCTTACGCGAAGCTCGCCGACGAGATCGTGGCCGCTCTGCCGGACGACATCTACCTCTCCTGGGACATCGACGGTCTCGATCCCACGCTCTGTCCCGGCACGGGCACTCCGGTCCCGGGCGGACTCTCCTGGAACGAAGCCATCGGCCTCCTCCGCGCCATCCACCGCTCCGGCAAACGCATCGTCGGCCTCGACCTCTGCGAAGTCTCCCCCGGCGAATCCGAGTGGGACGCCAACGTCGGCGCGCGCCTTCTCTACAAGATGATCGGCTTCGCGCTGCTCACGCAAGCGCGCTGAGGCGACTGAGGCACCTCCCGAAGCGGAGCGCCGGCGTCCCGCCGGCGGGCCCGGCGGCGTCTCGCCGCCGGGGGGAGCGTTCCTCAATCAGCCGCCCACCGCTCTCGCGAACTGCACGTTCATCGCTCCGACCCCCACCCGCAGGCGAGGACGCCTGCGCCAGCGCTCCGCTTCGCGCTCGCTCGGTCCGTGGTGTAGTGCCGTGGAGTGCCGGTCCCAACGCCGGCACTCCGCTTGTGGGTCAAGTCTTCCGGAGCCAGAAATGGTACGTGGCCAGACTCCGCCATGGCGCAAAGCGTTCCATCAAGGCACGCGTCTTGGGAGCGTCGACTTTCTCCGCCAGACCGAAGTACGCGCGCAGCGACGCGCTGAGCGCGCTGTCGCCGGCAGGGACGCAGTCCGGGAACGCGCAGCCGCGCATCATCACGTAGTTCGCCGTCCAGGCGCCGATGCCGCGGACGCCGGTGAGTGCGGCCTCGACGGTCTTCGTGTCGAGCGCAGGGAAGGTCTCGAGCGGGAGCTCGCCGGCAGCAATCAAGCGCGCCGTGTCGATCACGTACTGTGCCTTCGAGCGTGAGAACTGTCGCGACGTGAGATCGGCGTGGTCGAGCTCCGCGATCTTCTTCGGCGTGGGATGGGCGCGCAGTCCGTTGCGCACCTTCCGTCCGCACAGCTCGACGAGCACGCGGCGCAGGCGATAGGCGAAGGCCAGGTTGACCTGCTGCCCAACGATGGCCCACATGAGGCTCTCCCACACGGTGGTGGTCTGCGGGAGTCGCGCGCCCTCGTGGCCGCGGACGAGGTCCGGGTGCGCGCGCTCGAACGATGCCGTGTCGTGATGCAACCCGAGGAGGCGTCGGGCCGCGTCGTCGTCGCCTTCGATGTGCGCGCGACGTCCGTCGAGGCGGATGGTGACGGCGGCGGTGAGGATGGTGTTGCCTTCGACGCGCTCGCAGAGGCTGTCCGAGTCGCGGCCGAGGTAGCGGAGGATCAGGTCCGCGCGAAAGTCGGGAGGCAGGTCAACGCGCATTGCGCCGCCGCTGAATCGCGGAGACGATCCGCGGCACGTGGACGTGGCAGTCCTCGACGATGACCTGCACGCGCTTCTGCGGCGAGCCGGCGATGGCCGTGCCGGCCACGAAGACCCCGGGCACATTGCTCTCCATCGTCTCCTCGTCGATCCGAGGTTTGCGGTCGCTGCCCTGCAGGTCGACGCCGAGCAGCTCGAAGAGCGTCGTGTCCTGGTTGTACCCGGTGAGCGCGAGCACGAAGTCGGCGGCAATCTCTTCGCCCGTATCCAGGAGCACCGTGCCCGCGCGGATCTCCACCGGAGCAGTGCGCGGGAGGTGGCGTACGCGCTGGTCCCGGATCATGGAGCGGATCTCGGGGAGCAGCCAGAACTTGACGCTGGCCGGATCGAAGTCCTCGCCGCGATGGCTCAGCGTCACATGCGCGCCCGCGCGCTGGCAGCGCACCGCCGCCTCGACGGCGGAGTTGCGTCCGCCGACGATCAGCAACTGCTTGCCGAAATACGTGTGCGGATCGTGGAAGTAGTGGCTGACGTGCGCCGAGTCTTCGCCGGGGATGCCCAGCAGCTTGGGCATGTGCATCGCGCCGATGGCCAGGACCACTTCGTCCACTTGGTAAATGTGTGGACCATCGACGGCGACCGTGTGCAGCTCGAAGCGGCCATCTTCGGTTCGAAGCACGTTCCGCACGCGCTCGAAGGTGCGCACCGAAAGGTCGAACTGCTGGACCACGGAGCGCAGGTAGGCCAGGAACTCCTCGCGATTCGGCTTCTGCTGATCCGGCACCTGGATGGGCACGCCGGCAATGGCCAGCCGCTCGGCGCTCGAATGGAAGAGCATCTGCAGCGGATACCACTGCATCGTCGCCCCGACCTGTCCCGCATCGAACTGGACATAGTCGAGACCCGCTCGTTTGAGCGCCACGGCCAGCTCGAGCCCGATGGGGCCTGCCCCGATGATGGCGATGCGCCGGCTGTCAGTTGGTGTGTTGGTCGCCACGGTCAACTCTTGCCCATCTCCCTGAGCACTTCGCTCTTGGCTTCGATCATCACGTGATGTTCGAGGCCGAGGAGGTCGGCGAGCTTGCGGACCAGATAATTCTCGTACTCGGTGAGTGTGCCGTCGGAGTAGACCAGACGCCACATCGTCTTCACGATCTCGATGCGGTCGGGCAGAGGCGTGTTCTTGCGGATCGTGTGAGTGAACGAGAAATGATCGACCGTGTGACGGCGGATCTCGTCCGCCGCGTCGATCAGCTCGGCGGTGTCCTCCTGCGAGAGTTGGAAGCGGTCCGTGAGGAAGGAAATCACGTTCCCGTCCTCCGCCGGCGTGAAGGTCCCATCGGCATGGGCGATGTCCAGTAGCACGGCGGCGGTGGCCAATCGGAGAGGGTCGTGGTTGCTGTCGGCCTGCTGCTGGGCCGGCCTTGCCGCGAAGAGGTCGAGGATCTTTGCAATGCTCACCTGCGAAGTCTAATGAAACTTGCGCCGGGCTGGTGCCTTGGGGTGCGACCCGCGCGCTGACCCGCAACCCGCAACCCGCAACCGCACCTGCAACGAGATCCCGGTACACTGGCGCCGCCATGCGCGTAAACATCGACCAGCTCAGCAACGACGCCCACATCTGGATCTTCGGAATCTCACCCTCGCTCGATGCCGCGAAAAGCGACGTCGTCCTCCGTCAGGTCGATGCCTTCCTCGACAACTGGGCTTCGCACGGCACGCCAATTCGCGGCGCGCGCGAGCTCCGCGAGGGCAGCTTCCTCATCATCGCCGCCGACGAACACACCGAGAAATCCGGCTGCAGCATCGACCGCATGTTCGGAACCTTGAAAGGCCTCGAGCGCGAGCTGAACGCGCAGATCCTCGACGGAACCCGCGTCTTCCTCCGCGACGGCGGCGCCGTGCGCGCAGTCCCGCGCCAGACTTTCCGCGAAAGCGCGGACGCGGACACCCCCGTCTTCGACACCACCGCCGAACACCTCGGCGAGGTCCGCTCCGGCCGGTGGGAACGCCCCGCCGCGGAGTCCTGGCACCGGCAGTTGCTGTAGGGTCCGTTCAGCGCGGCGCAGATTCTCGGCTTGCGAGGGATCGGGATCAGGGAGGTATGCTGGTATGGCGAAGACTCGCAAGATCACCGTGGAGGTTCCGGAACTTTTGTTCCAGAGGGCCAAACGGGAGGGTGAAGGCGTGTCTGAAGTTGTTCGGAGCGCTCTCGAGCTTCGCGCCTCACAACAACAAGCATGGCAACGCATGGCCCGTTGGTCAGGAAGGGTGAAGTGGTCCATCAGCCTCGAGGGGCTTCGAGAGGATTGATCGCCATCGACACCAGTTCACTGAGACGGTTTCTTGCCGGCGAGAGCGAGCCGGATGTCGAGTTGGCTCGGGAAGCCATTACCCAGGCGCGTGCGGTTTTGCCACCGGTGGTCGTCAGCGAAATCCTCAGCGATCCCGCCATTTCCCCTGAGCTCATCGAGGACATCGCCGGACTGCCGATACTGGAGGTCTTCGATGGCTATTGGTATCGCGCGGGACTCCTTCGCTCAGGTCTCATCAAGAAGGGCTACAAGTCCAAGCTTGCTGATGTCCTCATTGCACAATCGTGTATCGACCAGCAACTGCCGCTGGTGACCCACGACCGCGACTTTCGCCATTTCACGACAGCGGGCCTTCGTCCATTGCCGAAGTGACGTCGCTTAATTGCGCGAGGGCGGCGGAGAGCATGGGTTGAGGCGTCATCCTGATGAGCGACATGAGCGTGCGGTAGCGTCAGAGTGGTGATGAGTGTCTCCGTGTGAGCAAGACGACGTCGGACCGAAGGCGGTGCTGGCGGCGTATACCTCATAGAGGTATACTGCGGTTCCGCTGTGGCGATTCGGAGCTTTGCTAATGAGGCCGTCAAGACGTTCTTCGAGCGAGGACGGGCCAGTACGCGCGTCGGCTGGAATAACGTTGCCAGCGTCGTTGCTCGCAAACTGGACATGCTCGACTACGCACACGAACTGCGGGACCTCGGCTCGCCACCCGGAAATCGTCTCGAAGCACTGAAGGGGCCCTGGCGCGGATTTCACAGCATCCGAGTGAATGATCAATGGCGTGTGGTTTTTCGCTGGTCCGACCTTGGGCCTGAAGCTGTCGATGTCGTCGACTACCACTAGGCGGCTGATCGGAGGAGGATCGTAGAGAATGAAGAACCGACGAAAGCCAACGACTCCCGGAGAGATTCTGCGGGAGGAGTTTCTCGAACCGCTCCACATGACTCAGAGGCAACTCGCCACCCACATCGGCTGTGATGTCAAAGTGGTCAATCGCATGGTCAACGGGCGTACCTCGGTCACCGCCGAGATGGCGCTCAAACTCGGTGCAACGTTTGGAACCACCCCCGACTTCTGGCTGAATGCTCAGAGAGCCATCGATCTCCATCGAGCCGCATCCCGACTCCGGACTCTTCCGCCGTCGCTTCGAAAAGCGAGCTGAGACGTTTTCGGAAGCACTGAGAACCGACGCGTGGCGACGCGCTCAATCGAGGCGCACCACCTTCGACGGCGGCTCGACCTCATGGCTTTTGAGCGAGCACAGACAGTCACGCTCGATCCCATGACCTTTCGGGTGCTCTCGGAGGGAGCGCCATCAAAGCGAAAGGAACACCCACGAGTTCGTCACATGCGGCACAACTTATGTATAACTATACAGTTATTATGAACAAAGTCAATCAGGCCGCAACGTTGGTGCTCGTTGCCATGCTTCTTGCTGGCACCGCAACCGCCACGCCGGCCGTCGGCGTCCAGAGCTTCGAGGACGGCACGACCACGCTGCCGGTCGAGATGTGGTACTCCCCAGGGTCCGTGACCAATGTTGCCGGAGGCCACCAGGGCACTCGCGCCGTGGCCGCGACCGGTAATGTCCGGATCAAGCTCACCCCGGCGGTGACGGATACGCGGCTGGCGTTCTGGATGAAGTCCAAGCGTGCAGACGCACATCAACGGCAATATCCAGTACTTCAACTCCGCCTGGCAGAGTCTGGCGCAATCCGATCTCGATCTGGCTGCCGATGGAGTATGGCGCGAGCAGGTGATCCGCCTCAATAAGCCGGCCGGTACGACCTACGTGTTCGTGAATATGTGGTTGTCGGGCGGGATCACGGCAACGATCGACGACGTCACGGCGGCGAGGGACAACCCGGCCGGCGCGGTGGAAGGGTTCGAGACCGCGAGCACGGGCAGGTGGAGCACGTGGTACGCGCCCACGACAGTCCTCAACACGAACGCAGACAGCCACGCCGGTGGACGATCGGTGGCCATCAGCGGCAACGTGAAGTTCGGCGCCGAGCCGTTCGTCATTGAAGCGGCGTTCTGGCACCGGCGCGCCAGCGGATCTCTGGCCATGAACTGGGCAATCCAGTACTTCGACAAGAACTGGACGCTGCTCAGCACGAGCAGCACCGGGAGCATCACCAGCAATACCACCTGGCAGCAGAGCGCCATCCCGGTCAGCGCGCCCACGGCCACGCGCTATGTCCTGGTCGGCGTCTGGCCGAACGGCACCGGTGCGGAGGCGACCGTCAACATCGACGACTTCACGACCACGTCCAGCGTGCAACCCGCACTGCGTCCGTTCGCGAATGCGTCATCGTGGAACACTCTCGCCGAGGACCTTCCGTCGACGCTGGTGATTCACTCCGAGCTCGACGACGTGCACTGGTGGGTGAACCTCGGGCAGTACTCGGCTCCCGTCGTGAACAGCGCCAGCGGTGACCCGATGGTGGCCGTGAGCGGCGTGGCCAGTTGGGGCCGTCCCGCAAGCACCGTCAATGTCGGAATTCCGGCCGGAGTGACCGGCGCGGTGGGAACCGACGGACACCTGCAGGTCAACGATCCATCCGGGATCGCGCACAGCTTCTGGCAGTTCGTGCGCGTGACCAACACGACGGCTACCGCCCAGGCATACGGATCGACGCCACTCGATGGCGATGGCTTCACCGATCCGGCCACGGGTCTGAACGCCGGCACGCGCGCGGCCATGGCCAGCACGATGGCGGGCCTGCTCACGGGTCCGGAGATCGCGGCCGGCGAGATCGAGCATGCACTGGCCGTCGGTCTGACGAACAACCTGCTGAAGAGCGGCTGGTCGCCCCGGCGCGGAGCGAGGACAACGGCGGCTCCTCCTCCTACGCGGGATCGATTCCCATGGGCAGCCGCCTCGTCGTCCCGGCGACCGCCTCGATGCCCGCCGGCCTCAGTGCCCTTGGTCAGAAACTCTGGCGCGCGGCACAGCGGTACGGCTTCATTGTCGTCGACCGATCGGGCACTCCCACACTGTACGCCGACCCGCGCACGATGACCTCGGCACAAATCGATGTGCTGCGAGCGTCCTGGTGCCCCATGAACTGCGACGGCACGAGCGACCTCGACCTCATCATTCCGCAGCTCGAGGTGGCTGTGCACTGAGCATTTGGCCTGTCGGGGTAGGGAAGCGGGTTCGCCCTCCCCGACAAGCGTGGTCGTTCATCCGTCAATGGGTAGCGTCCGGGACTCCTGCCGGTGAATAGAGGAGCACACGGACCTCCGGCAGCTCCGCCAGCGCGGATTCGATGCGGGGTCGAACCTCGCTCCAGTTCAAACCGCCGTTGCCGCAGCCGAGCGGCGGAATGGCGATGGAGCCAATTCCCAACCGCTGGATCGTGGCCACGAGATCGGCGAGTCCGGCGTCGATGTCCTTCAATTGACTCTTGGTGCGCCAGTGGCCTTTCGTCGGGAAGTTGATGATCCAGCGCGGGCCACCATTCAGGCCGCCAAGGTCGAAGATATTCATCTTGCCGAGGCGGACCTTGCCCGCCTTGCAGGCCGCTTCGTAGGCGCGAAACATCCGCGGGTAGACCTGTTTGAACTGGAGGGCGATCCCGCGGCCCATGACACCGACCGTGTTCACGGTGTTCACCAGGGCCTCGGCGGGCGCCTGCAACAGATTGCCCTTCGCGGTCTCGATCATGGCCATGATTTTAGAGAGCGTACAGTGGCCGCCGCGTGATGTGGTCATCACCGACGACCGCCGGATCTCGCTCCGACATAGTCTTGTCGGAATGGAGGCCACCGCCCGGCAAGGATGCCGGGAAGGTTCTCCACATCGGCGATGTGGTAGATCAACCTTTCTTCAGGGCGTAGAACGCTCCCGCAGAGCGGTTCTGCCAGCCGATCGTGCCGGCGTCACGGTTCATCGACTCACTCGGCTCGCACGTCCGTCGACTCCGGCCATGCGAGGGCGGCGGCAAAGTCCGGAAGGACCGCCGCCAACTCCTCGGCGTGTTCGCTGGCGACGCCCTCGAGCTCGCGTGAGAGCACGTCGCTGACGGTGGTCTGCTTTTGCCCGGCGAAGTACTCCAGCATCGCCACCTGATACCGAGGAACCCGCGCCCGCAGCACCGCCAGACGAACCGCCTCGGGCAACACGGCCTCCGCATCGTTTCCGAGCGCCTCCTCGATCACCTCGCGCGGCCAGAGCTCGACCGCCTTCGCCATCAACTCGTTGCGCCCGACCCACTTCCCCAGAGGCGTCGTCATCAGCTCAATCTCACCCGCCGCAATCGCGGCGGTCATCTCCGGCCGGGACCAGCCGAGAAGAGTTGTCGCCGAAGAAATGCTGACGTGAGGGCGCGGGTGGAGGAAAATGCGACGGATGCGGTCGATGAAGTCTGGTTCGAGCATGATTCGGTGTCTCGTGAACTTGTACGATACTATAAGTTTGGCGAGACTAAAAAGCAACCGGAAAGTGTCTGCATGACGCGCTCGCGCCAGCCAGAGGGCGAGGTGTTCGGTCAGCGTCTTCGCGAACTGCGACAAGAGCTCGGCGTCACGCAGCGCGCACTTGCGACCGCCTCGGGGCTGACGGAGGCGTACATCAGCAACATGGAGAACGGCTTCGCCGTCCCGAGCCTCACGACAGTACTCCGTCTCGCCCTCGCGCTGAATTGCAAGGTCACGGCGCTCACTTCCGTCTTCGATAAAGTGAACCTGCCGGCGATCCTGCCGAAGTAGCGGAGGGACAGGTGAAACTCAATGCGATCCTTTGCGGCGTAGCGGGCGAATATTTTGTGGCGGCCGAGCTGTCGCGCCGCGGCTATCTTGCTTCCATCACGCTCCGGAACAGCCGCGGCGTGGACATCCTCGCGTCCAACCAAGACGCAACGAAGTCGGTGGCGATCCAGGTCAAGACGAACCAGCGTGGCGCCGCGGAATGGATTCTCAACGAGAAAGTGGAGAAATCCGTTGGCGACGACTCCGTACCAGAGAACCTCTTCTTCGTATTCGTCAACCTGCCGCCGAACGGCGAGGCTCCCAGTTATCACATCATCGCCCGCCGCGAGGTCGCCCGCCTCGCCAGGGAAGGCCACGCTGCGTGGCTCGCGAAGCCAGGACGCGGCGGCAAGGTCCATTCCACCAACAACCCGATCCGCAAGTTCAAGGACGCGGAAGGAAAGTATCGCGACCGGTGGGACTTGCTGGGGTTGTCCTAGCGCCTAGCTAGCTAGCTACTTTCCGGTGCAAAAATCGGTTCTGTGAAATTTCGTCGCCACGAGTGAGGCGGAGCGCGAATCACATCAACCAATCGTCGGCGTGAAGTTCCTTTCGCTGTTTTCCACAGGCGGTTGGCGCATTCTGCTGCCTCATTTCCTCTTCTTTGCTCTGTGATTCCCGATCACGATCAAGTTATTCGCAATTACGCCCAGTCCCACCCATCGCTCCATTCCGTTCGGGCCTTTATTCCGACACCGCTCCAGCCCGTGCCGTCTCTTCAATACGCTGATGCGACCCTCGCAGCCAACCCGCCATCGCTGGCTGCGTTTGAACCAACGCTCGCGCTGGTGCTTGACGCGCGCCGGAGAACGCGTGCGTCGGTTTGGAATCGAAACCTTTTTCACGCCCGCTTTCGTGGCCCCTCTCTCGTTCTCGGCGCTATAAAAGCCGGCATCGGCAGCGACCAGCTCTGGCACCTGGCCAAACTGCTCGCGGTGTTTCTCAATCGCGGGCAGCAGCAACTCCGTGTCCGCCGGCCGCTCTTCATACACTTCATAGTCGGTGATGAGCTGGTTCTCGGCTTCCTGAACCTTGATCATCTTCCCGAATTCAGTCGGCTTGGATGCCTTCCCTTTCCGGATGATCTCGGTCTCCGGCTCGAACACGCTCACCAGCTTTCCTTCAAAGTGAGTGTCGCCGTCCATCACTCGCGCTTTGGTCTGCGCGATTACACGATCGGCTAAGCAGCTCATGCGCTCGGTCTCGGCAATCAACTGCTCGGCAACTGCACGGCGGATCGGGTCAGCCATGGTGGCCACCTGCGCCTTCGCACGCGTGAGTACTCGCGCCGCTTCCCGCACCACTGTGCGGGTCGTTCCGATCAGCTTCTCGTACAGTGTGCGCATCCGGCTTTGTCCCTGCACCGTCCGGCTTCGCGAGGTCCGCGCAATCTCGATCACGCGACGACCGACGGACCGCATCCGGTTGCGAAAGGTCCCCACCGCTCCCCCCACTTCATGCTGAATCTTCTTGATCGTCCTGGTGATGACCCGTGCTGCATCACCCATGATCGAGCTATCGGTCGGATAGTGAATGTTCGTCTCCACCACCGTCGTGTCCACGCGCATCTTTTTGCCGCGGGCCACCTTTTCCTTGCCTGCCAGCACCTGCACTCGCTCATGAATCTTCCGGATCGTCTCCGGTCCCAGAGTGTTCGCCAGCCGCAGGATCGTCTTCGCGTCCGGCACCTTCTCCATGCCGATGCGCGTGAACTGGCGGTAGACCAGATTGGCGCGAACCTCACGCTCGAGAACCTCGTAGCTCCAATCCCTCAAATGCTTCAGGACCATCAGCCGCAACACCACTTCCGACGGCGTCGACTTCCGCCCCCGCGTCCCGCTCTGTTTCCGCCTTCTGCCGAGCGCTTGATGCACGAGCTCGATCAGTTCCTCGTCTTCCAGAACGGCGTCCACTTCGCGCAGCCATGGTTCCCACAAGAGATTCTCGTGATCGGGGATCAGATTGCGGCAGAGCGACTCATAGATGCTTTGCTGCTGGTGCCGGAAGACGTTCATGCAGGTACTCCCTAAGCTATCACTGCACGATTATACTACGTGTTATTAGATACTATATATCATCACTGTTTCAGGGCAGACCGACGGCCATCCAGGCCGCTCGCGACGATCCGTCACGAACCGACGCCACGCATGGCGTCAAATCAAGCCGATTTCGGTGATTTTTGCACCGGAAAGTAGCTAGCGAGCTAGCCTTAATCCAAACATCGGTAATATCATGCTTTACTCAGCGGTCAAGAAACGCCATGCTGACCCGGCTCTCTTGATTCGCGCGCTCGTCTCCGGCGTTGCGGAGCCGCTACCGGCTATTGATGCTACAGGTATTCATTGACGACAGTGGTCGCGGCCAAGGCCCCGCATTCGTGCTCAGCGGATATCTCGCTTCGCCGGAGGTATGGGAGAGGTTTTCGCGCGAGTGGCACGCCGAGCTGGCAACCGAACCGTCCGTCAAGTATTTCAAGATGAAAGAGGCGGCGAGCAGGACTGGCGAATTCGCTGGCCACAAGCGGGAACTTGTCGAGTTTCGTGTGAGTAATCTCGTCGGCATAATTGAGCGCAACGGGTTAAAGGGGGTGACTGTCGCGGTAGATCGCGAAGCGTTCGCCGACATCGTTGTTCCTTATGCGAATACGCTTCCGGACCATCCGAAGGCGATCAAGATGTTCGCCAACCCCTACTTTCTGTGCTTCTACTATCTGATCGTGATGCTTCTCTACGCGCAGAAGAACCTTGGAGCAGTAGAGCCGGTTGACTTTATCTTTGATGAGCAAGGCAAGGAAGGCCGTGCCATCCGGGATTATTGGTCCGTTTTACGGGCCATGGTGCCGGAAGACGACGTTAGGGACACGATGATGGCAGCGGAGCCGGTATTTCGTGATGACAAGACCTTCTTGCCGTTACAGGCTGCGGACCTGGCTGCATGGCAGATTAGGAATCTGCTGAACACTGTTGTCGAAAGTCAGGCCGACCGTATTGAGCTGAACCCTATTATGACGCGGCTGGCGGCTATCCCGCACCTCGAATACATGATTGACCGTAAGCGGGTGCGCTCATTCATACAACAGTATGACCAAATGAATTGGGCCGAGCTGGAATCGCTGCTCTGACTTCGACACCCTCCCCGAACCCGGTCGAGCACCGTGCTCCAGCGTGACACGGAACTGATCTTTGTGCGCCGGGTCGCCTGTGCTGAACACATCCCCGACCAGCACCACCCGCCCGGCGAGCAGCCCGCACGCATCGGTAATCCGCTTCGCGGTGGTGAGCATGGGGACCATCTCCCGTGACGAAGGAGCAGGAGGCGCTGTCGGCTGATTCTGAGGCGGTCGCTTTCGGCGTCCACCTGGCCACCGCGTCAGCCCCGATGCTCGCGGCGACACGGGCCTCGTGAAGTCGTTCTCCCCGGGATTAGAGTAGAAGCGACTGTTCATCCAGCGAGGCAAACATGCAATTCTTTTTCGATGAGTCTGGCGACTTCAGCATTCCTCGTGATGCCGGACCACGTCGCGCAGGAGTAGTTGCGGGTCTCGTCGTGCCCGATCACGTTGCCCCCGAACTTGAGAGAAAGTATCGAGACTTTGCGTCGACGCTCGAACCCAAGGAACGCGTAAAGGGCGAACCGAAGGGTTCCCGCCTCTGCTACCGCCACAGGAAGCAATTCGCCGAACTTCTCGGTCGCTTCATCTATCGCATTGCGCTCGCCCCGTTCACTTTCGACCTTTCAAGTCTCGAAGGCGACCATGCCAATCCAAACGCCAGAAGCGCTGAGGCAATCCGTGAGTGGATTCCGAAGATGGAGCATGAAGAGTCGAGGAAACGTCTGGAGTTGCTCGCGAGACAGTTCGAACATCTCAGCGTGAACCAGGCTCACCGGCTCTATTCGCTTGCCAACGGCTTTCGAGAAGCGATATGGGCCGCGGTCCAGTTCTTCGCCACGGGCCCGAACGAGGCGTCGTGGGAGAAACTGCATTTCGAGGTTGACCGCGTCCATACACAGCCGAACAACCGCGAAGAACAGGTCTTCTCCGGACTGATCGGAGCCTGGCTCTATGCCTGGAGCGAGGTCATCCCGCTTCAAATGATCGCTGAGATTCACACGCCAAACCTTCTACTGTTCAAGAAGTACGGCAAGGGCGGTCACATTGACCTCAATCCAATGCTCGTGGGAAACATCCAATTCGTGAATTCCGCCGACAGCTGGGGGGTCCAGTTGGCCGACATATCTGCGGCCATCATCGGCGACGCCGTACGCAATCCAACAAGGTATCAATCGGTTTTGCCGTACGTGAAGCTCATGCGAGCGTGCCCCTACATTACCGCCAGAGGACCGGGGCTCCTCGTTGCAGACAAGAGCGATGCCGAAGTCTTGAAGTGGTATGAGCCGCTCAGCAAGGCCGTCGCGGCGGATCGGAAGCGCTTCTACTCCTGACCTATCCCCGGCTCCCTGAATGGAACACGGTCCTCACGACACGGCTGACCCAGCGGCAGAGCGTGCAAGTCCCGCTCATGAGAGCTACCCGGAAGACCCACCTCGCCGGCTCCGAACCCCAGGACATCTATTTCGAAAACCTCGACAACGACGCCCGGAAAGAGCTGGTCATGAACGATTGGTGGAAGCACGTCACGGAGCGCTCCCGGGTCGAAATGTTGGGCGAGATCGACAGAAGCAGGGCTTCATGTACGACCCGAGCTTCCGGAAGCTGAACATACTCTCCGGACGACTCTGACTCGAGTGGCGGCGCGGGACGCCGCCACATCAGCCGCCGGGACGGATGGCGGTCCGCTACGGATCACCTCATGGCGCTACGGGAGGCTCGTTCGCAGCGCAGCTTACGCCGCGATGTCGATTATGTCGGTGCCCGGTACGTCGGCTGGCGGATTGAGGAGAACGTGGACATCGGCGTTCCATTGCGCGTTTCTAACTCTAACTCTCACCCCAACGCACGCTCCACTAACGCCTTCTGCTGATCGTCGTGCCGGTGATGCGATCCCGTCGCCGGCGCTGCGGCCAAAGGCCTTCCCACGTAGTGCAACTTCTGTTCGGAGGTGAGCAGTGATTGCAGTCGTTCGTGGAGGAAGGGCCAGGCTCCCATGTTGCGGGGCTCTTCCTGGACCCAGACCACTTCCGTGGCGCCGGGGTATTGCGCGAGGGCGGCGGAGAGCATGGGTTGGGGGAAGGGGTAGAACTGTTCGAGGCGGAGGATGGCCACGTTGGCGCTGGTCTTCTCGCGGGCCTGGCGGAGGTCGTAGTAGACCTTGCCGGAGGTGATGATCACGCGCTTGACCTCGGGGCTGGTGGCGATGTCGTGGAGGACGGGCTCGAAGCGTCCGCTGAGCAGTTCGTCGACGGGCGAGGTGGCCAACGGATGGCGCAGGAGTGATTTGGGGGAGATGACGATCAGTGGCTTGCGGGGGTTGTTCTTCATCTGCCGGCGCAAGGCGTGTGCGTATTGCGCGGGCGTGGTGGGATAGATGACCTGCATGTTGCCTTCGGCACACAGCGTGAGGAAGCGTTCCAGGCGCGCCGATGAGTGTTCGGGGCCTTGGCCTTCGTAGCCGTGCGGCAGAAGGAGCACCAGGCCGCTGTGCTGGCCCCACTTCTCCTCGGCAGAGGAGAGGAACTGGTCGATGATGATCTGCGCGCCGTTCATGAAGTCGCCGAACTGCGCTTCCCAAAGCACGAGCGCGCCGGGATCGGCGACTGAGTAGCCGTATTCGAATCCCAGCACGCCGTACTCGGAAAGCAGCGAGTCGTAAACGGCCAGACTCACTTCCGCCTCCGGATGATTGACGGTCTCGGTCAGGGCGTTGTGGATGACCACGGGATCGGCCACCGGCGAGGCCTTCGACTCGCGCGCGAGCGCATTCAGTGGAACGTAGGGCTGACCGGTGGCGTAGTCGTGCACGACCGCGTGCCGGTGCGAGAAGGTTCCGCGGCCGACGTCCTGTCCGGAGAGTCGGACGCGGAAGCCGTCGACGAGGAGCGTGCCGAAGGCGAGCTGCTCGGCGGTTCCCCAGTCCATCGGCTCTTTTCCTGCGGCCATCGCTGCGCGCTTGGCCAGAACCGGCTTGAGCTTGGGATGCGCGGTGAAGGTGTCGGGCACGCGCGTGAGCGCTTCACGCACGCGATCCAGAACTTCGCGCGTCACGGACGTATCGGGCGAAGGCTCCTTCTGATAGCCAGTCACTTCCTCGTCGGTCCAGAGGGGATCGCGCTGCGTGGTCGGATGTTCCTGTTCCTTCGTGCGGTCGAACGCGTCCTGCAGTTTGGACTGATAATGGTTGAGCCACTGCTCGGCTTCCTGCGGATCGATGTCGGCCTTGCGGAGCAGTTGCTCCGTGTAGATCTTCCGCACGGAGCGGTGCTCTTTGATGAGCTTGTACATCTTGGGCTGCGTGAGCGAGGGCTCGTCGCCTTCGTTATGGCCGTGCCGGCGGTAGCAGACCAGGTCGATGACTACGTCTTTGTGAAACTGCTGGCGGAAGTCGTAGGCGAGCTTCATGGCCCGGATGCACGCCTCGGGGTCGTCGCCGTTCACGTGGAAGATCGGCGCCTGGACCATCTTGGCGACGTCGGTGGCGTACGTCGACGAGCGTGCGGACTCGGGGCCGGTGGTGAAGCCGATCTGGTTGTTGATGACGACGTGGACCGTTCCGCCCGTGCGGTAGCCGCTGAGCTGGGAGAAGTTCAACGTTTCCGCCACGACGCCCTGGCCCGCGAAGGCGGCGTCGCCGTGCAGGAGGACGGGGATGACCAGGGAGCGGTTCTTGTCCCCGATGAGCAGTTGCTTGGCGCGAGCCATGCCTTCGACGATCGGGTCGACGGCTTCGAGGTGGGACGGGTTCGAGGCCAGGGTGAGCTGCATGGTGGTTCCGTCCGGCGCCTCGTGGACGCCGTCGGCGCCGAGGTGGTACTTCACGTCGCCGGAGCCTTCGCGGGAGTTCGGGTCGATGTCGCCTTCGAACTCGCGGAAGATTTGCTCGTAGGACTTGCCGAGGGTGTTGGCGAGGACGTTCAGGCGACCGCGGTGAGCCATGCCGATGACGCCTTCCACGACGCCGTCTCCCGCGGCTTCATTGAAGAGGTAGTCGAGCATGGGGATGAGCGTCTCGGCTCCTTCGAGGGAGAAGCGTTTGTGCCCGACGTACTTGGTATGCAGGAAGCGCTCGAACGACTCAGCATCGTTGAGCTTCTGAAGGATGCGTCGTTTGGTCGCGCCGTCGAGGGGCTGCTTGTTGCGCAACGGCTCCATGCGGGCCTGCAGCCAGCGTTTCTGATCGGTGTCCTGAATGTGCATGTACTCGGGGCCGATCTTCGCGCTGTAGGTTTCGCGGAGGGTGTCCAGGATGTCGCGGAGCTTGGCCTGTTGCTTCCCACACAGTCCGCCGCAGACGAAGTGGCGGTCGAGGTCCCACAGCGTGAAGCCGTAGAAGGAAGGATCGAGCTCGGCGTGCCTGGATACTTTGTACTCCAGCGGGTCGAGGTCCGCGAGGATGTGACCGCGCACGCGGTAGGCGTTGATCATCTGCAGTGCGGCGGCTTCGCGCGCGACGATTTCGTCGGGATCGGTCGTGCCCAGGTGCAGGCGGTGGCGGTCTTTGGCCCAGTGCACGGGCTCGTAGGGGATGCGCAGATCGCGGTAGATGTCGTCGTAGAAGGCGTCCGCGCCGATGAGGAGCTCGTGGACGCGGGCCAGGAACGCGCCGGACTCGGCTCCCTGGATGATGCGATGGTCGTAGGTCGAGGTCATGGTCATGACCTTGGAGATGCCGAGGTCGGCCAGCACCGCGGGATCGGCGGCGGAGTATTCGGCGGAGTAGTCGATCTGGCCGGTGGCGATGATGGTGCCCTGCGAGGGCATGAGGCGTGGCACGGAGGCCACGGTGCCGATGGTGCCGGGGTTGGTCAGGGAGAGCGTGGTCGCTTCGAAGTCGGCGATCTCGAGGGCGTTGTTGCGGGCCTTGCGCACGACGTCGTTGTAGGCCTTGAGGAACTGCGCGAAGTCCAGGGCCTGGGCGCGCTTGATGTTCGGGACCAGCAGGGAACGGGTACCGTCTTTTTTCTCGATGTCGATGGCGATGCCGAGGTTGACGTCCTCGCGGTCGATGCGCGAAGGCGTACCGTCCTGCACGGAGAACGCGGCGTTCATGCGGGGCTGGGTCTTCACGGCCTGGACGATGGCCCAGGCGATGACGTGCGTGAAGGACGCCTTGGACTGGCCCATGAGGGCCAGGTGGTTGTTGATGACGCGCCGGTTCTCCTCGAGGGCCTTGACCGGAATGTTGCGGAGGGACGTCGCGGTGGGGACGGTGAGCGACGCCTCCATGTTGGAGACGATCTTCGAGGCGGCGCCGCGCAGCGCCACGACTTTGCCGGCCGGCGCAGGCGCCGGTGCGGGACGGGGAGCGGGGGCCACAGGCGCGGGCGCCGGTTGAGGTGCCGAGGGAGCAGGCGTGATCGGGGCGACGGCCGCACCGGCGGAGACGGCGGCGACGCGCTGCTCGGCCAGTTCTTCCGCGTCCTCTTCGTCGGTCTGCGGGTCGTAGTCCTGGAAGAACTCACGCCAGCTCGGACTCACCGAGGAGGGATCGGTCTTGAACTTCTCGTAGAGCTCTTCGATGAAGGCGATGTTGGCGCCGAATGCTACGGATGACATTTTGAGTGTCCTTCAGTGACGGGTGCTGGGTGCTGAGTGCTGAGTGCTGAGTGCTGGGTGCTCGCTCGATTCTTTGTTGTCGGTTGTCAGTTCTCGGTTTTGGGCGATCTCTCCGTTGCGCGAATGGGCGCAGTCAACCGACAACCGACAACTGACAACCAATTTCCACGGGACGGTCAGCACTACTCGTTGTCGGGATCGGTGGCTTCGACGGCCGTGTGCATGAGGGACGTCAGTCCCAGCCAGCCGAAGCCGGCGGCGAAGCCCCCCAGCACGTCGGACGGGAAGTGTACGCCGAAGTACACGCGGGAGAACCCGACGCTGAGGACGAGCATGCCCGTGAGCGTATGCGCCACGGCCTGCACGGGGAGGGAGTGCCTTTCCACGAGGTGGTGCACGACGATCGGGTACGTGGCTGCGGAGAGCAGCGAGTGGCCGCTGGGGAAGCTGTGCGATCGCGGGAGCTGGATGCGTCTGGCCATCTCGATCGGGCGCTGGCGCCGGAAGATTTTCTTGAGGATGGTATTGATGGCCATGGCCCCGCCAGTGGACACGATGACGGTCCAGGCGTCGTGACGCCGGCCTCGGCGGAGCATCATCACCGCGGTCAGACCCGCGGCGGCGCCGATGGCCCAGTGCGAGCCGAGCTGCGTGATGGCGTCCATGGTCCGGTGCATGGGGACGTTGTCGATGCGATGAACGGACTCCATGATCGCCAGGTCGTATTTGTCCGCATCTCCCTCGACGACCTGTTCCGCCTGCTTCTTGAAGAACCAGAGCGCGAGGGCTGCCAGCACCACTCCGCCGCTCCGGCCGATGGCCAGGGGGAGGAAGTGTTGCCGGCGCGTTCTACGCGGTCGCAGAGTCGGCTTTTGTGAGGGCTTTTTCACGGCGCGGAGTCTATGGCTGAGCCTTTTCAAACGCAATGAACCGATGTGCCGGTTTCGCGCCACAGCACTTGTCGTAGAAGGGGAGTGCGTCGGTCCAAGGAATGACGGCGCGATCGAAGCCCAGGCGCCTCAGGTCGGCAAGTGACGAGCGCAGCAATGCGCAGCCCAGTCCGCGCCCGCGCATCGCGTTCGCGACTCCAGTCGGACCGAAGAAGCCGAGGCCGCGGTTGTTGACGTCGTGCGCGGCGAAACCGGTCACGTCGCCTGCATCCTCGGTGATGAAAATCTGAGGGAGGCCGGTGTCGAAGGCCTTGGCTGCCTCGAAGCGCCAGATGCGCCCGAACTCGCGCTCGATGAACGCGAGCACTCGCGAGCCTTCTGCGTGCGAGGGTCGGCGCGGCGCGGCGTCTTCTGCTGCGGTCGCCGAGAACTTGGAGAGAGTCGTCGAGTCGTCGAGTCGTCGAGTCTTCGAGTGGCCTGAGACAACGTCCTCTCCTCGGCGACTCGACGACTCGACGACTCGACGACTTTCTCCGGCACGAAGGCTCGCCTCCAGATTCCACGTGGACGCTTTCTCGGTGTAGCCACGCGCGCGGACGAACGCCTGTGTCGCCGAGTCACTCACGCCGGGAGTGAAGTAGTTGCCTGGCTCGGCAGCGATCACGCGGGCACCACGGGACTCGGCGTCTGCGAGGAGCGCGCTGCCCACACCGCGCCGGCGCGAATCACGATCGACGATCAGGAGGCGCACGTGCTTCCCGCAAGTGATCGCCGCGCCCTCCCTCGCGCCGAAGACGCGCACCATCGGTGCCCCGGCCACGCCCTCTCCGAAGCACTTTTCCTCCGCTACCACGGCAAGGTCATACGGCTCTTCATTGGAGCGCGCAAAGAGCGTGCGCAGAGAGGGGAGGTCTTCGGGGGTGGCGGTGCGGATCACGCGGGCGAGTGTAATGGGAATGGGACTTCTGGGACGAATGGGACGAATGGGACGAATGGGACTTCTGGGACGAATGGGACGAATGGGACGAATGGGAAAGTCATTCGTTGTTTCGTCCCATAGGTCCCATTCGTCCCATAGGTCCCATAAGTCCCATAAGTCCCATTCGTCCCAAAAAACTCACGGCTGCATCACGAACGTCGCATCCCCCGTGTCGTTGCGGACGATCGACGCATACGCGTACACCACCGCGTCGGACGCAACCACGCGGATCATGGCTGCGTTCAGGGGGCCGGCCTGGAAGGCGCTGAAGATGTCGTTGAATTGGCGGTAGGAGCGTGCCGGGATGCCGGTCGCGAAGGAGCCGCGGGAGAGGCCGGACGTGTCGAACAGCTCGATCCAGACGAGCGTGTCCTGAGCGGTCGGATTGGAGACGCCGATGTTGGTGCGGTTGCCGTTGACTCCCGACAGACCGGGGAGGAAGTGTTCGGAAACCAGTTTGGAGGTCTCCACGCCCGGCACCGACTGCCCGTACTCGCCGTGCTCCCCGACGTTGTAGATGCGCGCGCGGGCGATGATGCGCACGTTCGGCTGGTCGTCCCAGGTCACGCGCACGATGCCGCCTCCCTCGTCGACGCTGAACCAGTCGCGCACGGCGTCCGGCACGGCGATGACTTCCTTCGGAGTGAGAGGCATGGTCACCTGCTGGGACTGACCGTTGTCGCGATGGAAGTGGATCGTGGTCTGGACCGGGAAGGTGTTGTCGGCGGAGATGTTCGACACGACGATCTCCGAGCGCCACAGCGTGTCGTTTGCGCCGGCGCCGCGATAGACGGCCGGGATGAGCACTTCACCGCCCAGCGCGGATGACGCTGTGAGACCGAGAAAGAGAATCCAACTCAGAGCTTTCAAGAAAACCTCATTCGGGTAATGTCCGCGAAGCCGAGGACGAAAAATGGAGTCGGCCGGCTGATTGTCGACGACCGGCGAGAACGGACCACAGCGCGGGAGACGCCAAGGCTACGCCCGCAACCCAGCAATGCATCTCGAAGTCTGCGGTGCGAGTGAAGAATTTCGAAGTCATGCAATACGGACTCATGTCCGTTCTCCTGTTGGCGCAAAGGATTCGCCTCGCCTACTTACCACGTGCTTACGGGTGGTTGGCGCTCGGCCTGAGGCGAAATTGCAACGACAGCGGGAGCCGCCCGTGGCAATCCTCGCTTCGTGGCCGTCCCGCTGCTCAATCGGATGGAACCAGTTTCGCAATCGTCCGGCTCGATGGATGGGACGATCGTCAAATGCACCTCTTGCGGACAGGCCAACCGCGTTCCCGCCGTGGGGAGCGGAAAGAAAGCGGTTTGCGGCAAGTGCAAGACTCCTCTGGTCGAAGCCGCCGGTGGTGGGGAGGGACGGCCCCTCATTCTCACGGACGGGACCTTCGAACAGGTCACGGCTGGGGGAGCCTTCGTCGTCGACTTCTGGGCGGCCTGGTGCGGGCCCTGCCGCACCATCGCGCCGGTCATCGACGAGCTTGCCGCGGAGAGGAAGGATGTTCGTTTCGGCAAGTTGAACGTGGACGAGAACCCCCGCACCGCGGCCAGGTTTCAGGTGCAAGGGATTCCCCTCCTGGTGTTTCTGCGCAACGGCAAGGAGACTGGCCGGCTGACCGGAGCCGTGCCGAGGGGACAGATCGAGGCCGCGATCTCGCGGTACCTGGGGTCCTGACGCGTGGCGAACTCTCGACCGGCCGGTTCTGCCCGCGGAGAGCTGGACCTCTTCACCCGCAAGATCCTCATCGTCCTCGGCGTGGCCATGGCGGTCGTGCTCCTCTGGTTCGCGCGCGGCGTGGTCCTCGTGGTCTTCATCGCCGCCGTGCTGGCCGCGGGCATCGCTCCCGCCGTACGCAGGGTTCGCGTGCTCTGGCGATACCAGTTCCGCCGCCAACTCTCACGTGGCACGGCGGTGATGATCGTTTACCTGCCCCTGCTCCTGGCGGTCCTGGTGGTCGGCGTCCTCATCGTGCCGCGTTTCATCGCCGACACTCGCGAGCTGGGCAAGCACCTGCCGGTGCTCATCGAGCAGAACATCCTCGCGCCCATCGAGCGCTACGTGCCCATTGGGGCGATTCGCGAAGAGCTCCGCGGTGGAATCGAGCTTCCCCGTTCCCGGGTGTTCGCGTACATGCGGAGCGCGGCCGCGGGCATCGCCGCGGTGTTCGCGATTCTGTTCATGGTCGCCTACATGCTGATCGATGCCGAGCGGCTGCGGAACCTGTTCCTGCTGATCTATCCACCGGAGGTGCGAGGGAGCCGCAGACGCACGCTCAATCGCATCGCCAAACGTATGAGCGCCTGGCTCTCCGCGCAGTTGATCCTATGTCTGATCATCGGCGTGGCCACCTTCGTCGGACTGACCCTGCTGGGGATTCCGTACGCGCTGCCTCTGGCGATCATCGCCGCGGTCGGCGAGCTGATTCCCGCCATCGGACCCACCGTCGGCGCGGTGCCGGCCTTGATCGTGGCGCTGCTCACCTCCCCCTGGCAGTTCTGGGCGGTGCTGCTTTTCGCCATCCTCCTGCAGAAAGTGGAGAACTACCTGATCGTGCCGCGGGTGATGGCGCGCAAGGTCTCCATCTCGCCGCTCGGCGTATTCATCGCCTTCATGATCGGAGCCGCGCTGCTCGGGGTGATGGGCGCCATCATGGCCATCCCCGTCGCGGCCATCGTGCAGGTGGCCTTCGATGAAGCCTTCGTGGCACGAAGGGAACGCCGGCAAGACAGCGAACGCTCAGGCACATTGGTGCGCAAAGCAGATTAGAATTCGCGCATGCGGTTCAAGCTTTTCCCCGTCGTCGCGTCGCTCATCGTCTGTCTTCCACTCTCCGCGCAGGACACGTGGACCTGGGGTCATCGTCTCGACCTCCGCGCGGACTATCGATGGAGCGACGACGATTCGCACCCCGTGGGAACGTTCCCACCCGGCGCGCGGATGTCGACTCCGGACCCCGGTAGCAACCTCGAGCTGAATGTCGTGGACGTGCAGTTGGACGGTGGCTATGGCGAGTGGTTCGCGGTTCGGGCGAAGGTGCACTTCCAGGGGCTGCACCGCCGCAATCCCACCTCCACGGACAAGAAGATCGACGCCGACGAGCTCTTCGTCCGCATCGGCCCCTACCCGGAGTTCCTGGCGCGGCCGGCCGGCACGACCGTCTTCCTGCAGGCAGGGAAGTTTCCGAAGATGGAGCGGCAGCCAGTTCGCTTACTCGAGAGCTACGGTCTCGCCGCGACCTCGTTCAATCGCTTCGAGGACGTGCAAGTGCTCGTCGGCGGGACGATCGGGCGCAGCTTGTACTGGCGCGCCGTGGCAGCCAATGGCAACCCGCTCTTCTTTCGCGATCCGAACGCGCTGGCCGGCGACAACGGGACGCGCGAGAGCGTGACTCCCGGCGCCGTACCCAAATTCGGTTCCGGCTTCCCGATTCTCTACAACGCAGAGACCGAGGACCTGTTCTTCAACACCGACCACGTGCAAATCGGCGAGGCCCTCGGCTATCGCTGGCAACGTGAGGACCAAACCCTCGGCTTTGATGCCATGGTCTTTCACTACGAGCGCGACATGGCCGATCGCGAGGAGCTGACGGGAACCGTCTACGGTGGTGACCTCGATCTCCTTTCGCTGGATGCACAAGACACCGGACTTCCCGGGATCGTTCCCCGCGGGCTGCCCCTCGACGGCCGGAAGAAGCGCGAGTATGGCACGCGCATCTTTGCGGAGTGGCATGCCGCGACCGTGATCGGACAGTTCACCAAGCAGAGCATTGCGGGGCTCCAGCGCGAGGGATGGGAGATCGAGGCGGGATACCGGATTCCCCTCGCGGTGGGTCCAATCGAATCGATCCAGCCTGCCGTCCGCTACAGCGGGATCGCGAACCGGTTCGGACCGGTGGCCGGGTTTCCGGCGCCCAGCATCTGGTGGAACTGGGCAAAGTACGACGCCGGTGTTCGCGTGGGATTCAAGCGGGGCCTGGATGTGACCGTGGAGTACACCCGGCATCACGTGGCCAGCCGGTTTCCTTTGAACCTGCGCGAGGCTCTGGTGACCGTTCGCTGGCGTATGTAGGATCGAGTCGGAGATAAGGACTGCTGAAATCCGCGGCTTCAGCCTGTCATCCAGCCTGTCATCCTGAGCGGGTGGCGGGTGGGTGCGAAGGATCCCCTGCGGTAAACGATGTCCCGTGCAGATGAGAGAAGACTACGGTCCTCGTACCTGCGTGCTCATTGTTCCCCGCACGAGATCCTTCGCCGCCCACTCCACCGCCCGCTCAGGATGACAGGATTGGGAGCGCCTGATTTTCTGCACAACCTCTGAGCCGCGTAGACGGGCGAAGGATCTCGTGCGAAGAACGACCAGCGAACGGGACGCCGTTTCTTTTTTCGGGTTGAAACGTCTCACACGCATCGGAGCAGTTTCGGAATTTAGCCCTGAGGGGCCGGGTTCGGAACGCTGCCGAACCGGTACGCGGGCGCAACTCGCGGAGACTCAACACTTAAACTCGAAACGAGGCACCTTCACGGATGAGCGTTCTCTCGCCGAAACGAGCGATTCTGTTCGTCGTTGCATCCTTCTTGGGCACGGCGCTGTACGCCAATCACCCGTCGCCGCGTGTTTACCCGGCCATGGCCTTTGACGAGCAGGCGGGCACTGGCGTTCTCTTTGGAGGCCGCGGCCTCGACGACCCCGCCACCGGGTTGGTTCACGCCACGAACGAGACCTGGCTCTGGGTGTCCGGCCAATGGGTCCAGCAGTTCCTCGAGACCCTGCCTCCCGCGCGCTCGTCCCACGCCATGACCTACGACTCCCAGCGGGAGCGGGTGATCCTTTTTGGCGGACGCAAGGAGGCCACCATTCCCCGCGAGCCGTGGACGTATTACGGCGACACCTGGGTCTATAAGAACGGCCAATGGCAACAGCTCGAGACGGCCACTGCTCCGCCGCCGCGTGAGTTCGGCGCGATGACCTACGATCGTGAACGCGACAAGGTGCTCCTCTTCGGCGGCTTTACCTACAACACGGATGGCAAGACCATCAAGCAGTTGACGGACACCTGGGAGTTCGATGGCGTGAGCTGGGCCGAGGTCTCGAGTTCGGGCCCTGCGGTCGCCAAGCCTCTGGTTTCCTTCGATGCCGCACGCCACGAGACGATCATGCTCGGCGTCGGAACCACCCTCGAGACGCTGATGCACCGCTGGGTCCCGGATTCCAGGACGTGGATCAGGGAAACCCCGACCACGCTGCCCACTTGCGTCAACGAGGCCGGCCTGACGTATCAGGTGCACAACCAGCGGCTGGCGCTCGTCGGAGGCCTCTGCAGCGGGACGACGCCGTCGGTGGATGAAACCTGGGAGTGGGACGGCGATAACTGGACCAAGCTCGAGACCAGTCTCACGACGCGTTTCACGGGGGCCGCAGTGGCCTACGACGTGACGGCCGGCAGGCTGGTGCGTTACGGCGGGCTGGCGGCATTTGCAAGCGCACCGGACTCCTCCACGTACACCTACAGGAACCTGATCTGGCGCTTCAACTCGGCCGCCGCGAATCCGGCGGCCCGCTCCCTGCTCGTGCTTCGCGCCGATCCGGTGCGGAACACCCTTTGGCTGATGGGCGGCCTGAGTGAGTTCAGCATCGCGAACACCATCTTCTACAACGACGATTTCTGGCGTTTCCAGAACGGGCAGTGGTATGAGGAAGTCCGCGTCCCCGATCTTCCGCTGCAGTGTGCCACTCCGCTTTCCGCCTTCGACTCCGATCGGAGCGTGATGGTGGTGGTCTGCGGCGACGGCGGAGTGTTCGAGTGGAACGGCTCGGCCTGGAAGTCGTTCTCCGGCTTGCAGGACACCCCGGATCCTCGCCGCTTCGCAGGTCTGGCTTACGACGCCAACCTGAAGAAGACCGTGTACTTCGGCGGCTACGACGGAGTGAACTACCGCGACGACACCTGGACCTGGAACGGCACCGGCTGGACCGAGGTCAAGCCGAAGGACGAACCGGAGAATCGCGGGCAAATGGCCATGTGGTACGACCCTCTGGCCAAGAAGACCATTCTCTTCAGTGGTGTCGGCCGGCCGAACATTGATGAGAAGGTCACCCGCTTCAACGACATGTGGTCCTTCGACGGTACGAACTGGACCACCATGGCGGTCACGCAGACGCCAGGAATCCGCTTCGGCTCGCAGGTGGCAGTCGACCCGCGCGACAGCAAGGTGCTCCTTTTCGGCGGCCTTCGGGCCACCGTGGAAGGGAAGATCGTCGAACAGTTCTACGGCAACGATCTCTGGCAGTGGGATGGAGCAACCAGCCGGTGGACCGAGATCGTCGTCCCGGGTGGTCCGAGCCCTCGCCAGAATGTCGGCTTCGACTTCGATCCGAGCCTCGGCAAGTTCGTGCTCTTCGGAGGCTTTGCCGGCAACTTCTATCACTCCGACGTCTGGACCTGGGACGGCTCCACCTGGACCGTGCTGCCCGACCGCGTGACCTTCCGCCGCCGCCGTTCCGCCAACCCTTGAGTTGCTGAGCGCAAGCTCAGCAACTCGCTTCTTTCGCCGCCTACGGCGGCGAAAGCGGAGCGCCGGCTGGCCGGGGGGCGTCCTCGCCCCGCCGGCGTCCCGCCGCGGGCGGTGGTCATTCGAAGCCGAAATCCAGCATCGGACGCCGGCGCTCCTCGGCTCGATACGGCGGCTCAAAGGTGTCAAACTCCAGGCAATCCCTCCGGGGTGCAACGCATGGGGGCGGCTGCAACCGGTGGCGGCGCGCCTGCGGCGCTTGCCACCGGCTAATCTCCGCAACGCCTTCGGCGTTCTCCGCGTGATGCCCGAATGGCGAGGGCGTGCCGGCGACAACCGCCAACCGACAACCAACCGACCACTCCGCGACTTTAGCCCTTTAGTGCTACCTTATCGCTCCCTATGTCGGAAGCTCTGATCCATCACGGCCCCGGCTCGTTCTCTCCCGCGCTGTTTCGCCGCAGCCTCGGCGATGCGTTGGAGATGGCCCATGGCGTCGATGCCGTGGCCGCCGAAGAGCGGGCTGCGTCGCTCGCCAAACGCTCGCTCAAGAAAGAGTCCAAGGTCTGGGGCCTCAAGCTGGCCATCAGCATGATGGACCTGACCACCCTGGAGGGGAAAGACACTCCGGGCAAGGTCCACGCTCTTTGTCAGAAGGCGATGCGACCGGATCCGTCGGATCCGACCATTCCTCACGTCGGCGCCATCTGCGTCTATCCGACCATGGTCCCGTTCGTGCGTCAGGCGCTCAAGGGCAGCGGTGTGCATGTGGCTTCCGTGGCCACCGGCTTTCCCAGCGGACAGACCTTCACCGAGATCAAGGTGAAGGAGACCCGCGACACAGTCGCCGCGGGCGCGGACGAGATCGACATGGTCATCGATCGCGGTGCCTTCCTCACCGGGAACTATCAGAAAGTCTTCGACGAGATCGCCGAGATCAAGGAAGCGTGCGGTCCGGCTCACCTCAAAGTCATCCTCGAGACCGGAGAGCTGGCGAATTACGACCAGGTTCGCCGCGCGTCGATGATCGCCATGTTCGCAGGCGCGGACTTCATCAAGACTTCCACCGGCAAGGTCGCGGTCAATGCCACCCTTCCCGTGACCCTGGTCATGCTCGAGGCCATCCGCGATTTCCATCACGCCACCGGGAAGAAGATCGGGATGAAGCCGGCTGGCGGCATCGCCACAGCCAAGTTGGCCCTCTCGTACCTGGTAGTCCTCTACGAGACCCTCGGCGGCGACTGGATGAACCCCGACCTCTTCCGCTTCGGCGCTTCGTCCCTGCTCAACGACGTGCTCATGCAGCTCCGGAAGGAGCGCACGGGGGCGTATCAGAGTGGCGACTACTTCACGCTCGACTAGGCATACAAGACTGGCCATGACCATCACCACTGAGATCGAAACCCGCGAGCGACTCCTCCCCGGCCCCGCTTCTTCGGCATTGGTGTGGGAGTACTCCCCATCGCTCGAGTCCACAGACCACGTGCGCATCGCGCCGCGCTACAACCTCTTCATTGGCGGCAAGTTCGTCGAGCCGCACTCGAAGAAATGGTTCGCGAGCATCAATCCGGCCACCGAGGACCAGCTCAGCGAGATCGCGGAGGCGGATGCGGAAGATGTCGATCGCGCCGTTCGCGAGGCGCGCCGCGCTTATGAGAAGGTGTGGCGGAAGATCGCTCCGTCCGAGCGAGCCAAGTACATCTTCCGGATCGCACGTCTGATTCAGGAGAAGGCGCGCGCTCTCGCCGTGGCGGAGACTCTCGACGGTGGTAAACCGATCAAAGAATCCAGAGACATCGACATCCCCCTGGCCGCCGCGCACTTCTTTTATTACGCGGGCTGGGCCGACAAGCTCGAGTACGCCTTCCCCAATCGCCACGTGGCGCCCCTGGGTGTGGCCGGGCAAGTCATTCCCTGGAACTTCCCTCTGCTGATGGCGGCGTGGAAGCTCGCTCCCGCGCTCGCTGCGGGCAACACGATCGTTCTCAAGCCCGCCGAGACCACGTCCGTCACGGCCATGATGCTCGCCGAAATCATCCAGGAAGCCGACCTCCCGCCGGGAGTCGTCAACATCGTCACCGGTGCCGGCGCCACGGGCGCGGCTCTGGTGTCCCATCCGGACGTCGACAAGATCGCGTTCACCGGTTCGACCGACGTGGGCAAACGAATCCAGCGCGCTTTGGCCGGTACCAAGAAAAGGCTCACGCTCGAGCTCGGCGGCAAGGCTCCGAACATCGTTTTCGACGACGCGCCCATCGATCAGGCCGTTGAAGGGATCATCAACGGCATCTACTTCAACCAGGGACACGTCTGCTGTGCCGGCTCGCGCCTCTTCGTGCAGGAATCGATCGTGGAGCCGGTGATCCGGAAACTGCGCGAGCGCATCCAGACGCTGAGGGTCGGCAATCCGCTCGACAAAAACACCGACGTCGGAGCCATCAACTCGGCCGCCCAACTCGAGCGGATCCGGGAGATGGTCGAGAGTGGTGTGGAAGAAGGGGCGGAGATCTTCCAGTCCTCCTGTTCCCTGCCCGCGCGCGGCTACTGGTTCGCACCCACGTTCTTCACTGGCGTATCGCAGTCCAATCGCATCGCGCAGGAAGAGATCTTCGGGCCGGTGCTCTCCGTGCTGACTTTCCGCACACCCGAAGAGGCCATCGAGAAGGCCAACAACACTCCCTACGGACTGTCCGCCGGGATCTGGACGGAGAAGGGCTCGCGCATTCTCAAGATGGCGCAGAAGCTCCGGGCCGGAGTGGTGTGGGCGAACACATACAACAAGTTCGACCCGACTTCGCCTTTCGGCGGCTACAAGGAATCGGGTTTCGGTCGCGAGGGTGGGCAGCACGGGCTCGCGCCGTATGTGGTGCTGTCATGAGCGCGCGTCTCAACATCCGCAAAACCTACAAGCTGTACATCAACGGTGAGTTCCCGCGCACCGAATCGGGCCGTTCTTATGCGGTGTCCGGCAAGGGGGGAGAGTTGCTCGCGAACGCCTGCCGTGGCTCGAGAAAAGACCTGCGCAACGCCGTGGCCGCCGCGCGGAAAGCGTTCGGCGGTTGGAGCGGCAAGACCGCCTACAACCGAGGCCAGATCCTCTATCGGATCGCCGAGGTGTGCGAGTCGCGCGCGGCGGAGCTCGCCGATGAGTTGCGGCGGCAGGGATCGACCGCGAGCCAGGCCCGGCGCGAGGTCGACAGCGTCATTGACCGGTGGGTCTATTACGCCGGCTGGAGCGACAAGTACCCGCAGATCTTCGGCTCGGTCAATCCCGTTGCCGGTCCGTATTACAACTTCACCGTGCCGGAGCCCACCGGCGTGGTCGGCGTCGTCGCGCCGGAGCAGCCGGCGCTGCTGGGTCTGGTCAGCCGGATTGCGCCCGCGCTCGTGGGCGGCAATACCGTCGTGGCCTTGACCTCGGAGCAGCGCCCCCTGGCTGCCGTGACGTTAGGGGAAGTCTTTCAGACCTCGGATGTGCCCGCCGGAGTCATCAACCTGATCTCGGGTCTCAAGAGCGAGCTCGTGCCGTGGCTGGCAGCGCACATGGACGTCAACGCGCTGGACACGACTGGCGTGGCCGCGGAATCGATCCGGACGGTGCAGCAGACCGCGGCGGAGAACGTCAAGCGCATCGTGCATTTCGACGGAGAGGCCATCGGCTGGGACGACGCCCGGAAGTCGCAGAGTCCCTACGCCATCTTCGAGTTTCAGGAGTCGAAGACGGTGTGGCATCCGATCGGGATGTAGGTGAAGTCGCGGCGAGTGTTCACCCCGAAACCGTAAACTTTCTGCACGATCCTGGAATGTCTGTGACGGGGATGCGTTATCCCGAGTCCGCGCCCGAAACCTCGGCGGCCTCAGCGGGAAAAGTGGTGGGGCTGAAATACGACGCGGATCTTTCCAGTTAGCAGCAGTTCCCGAGGCGGGAGCTCGCCAGCGAGCGAGGCAGTAAGCCCTGAAATAACAAGTGGTTGCGTGAGGTTGTGAGTAATCCCGACGGGAGACCTGAGGGAAGCCGGATGGACGGTGAGCGCGAAGCGGCACGAGTCGCGCTCAGCATCGATCCGACGCGATCAGCAGCCGGTTCCTTGACAACTGAATAGGAAAGCAACGAAGGCAAACGTGATTCCTTTGAGCGTTCGCGAGAGCGAAGCTCAACAGAAACAAACTAAGAAGTATCCGAATAAGCAACAGTCGTTTTTGACTGGTGCTAGA
>Ga0307505_10000307_pt1 | contig 57787 bp, 48 predicted proteins | sample 23_S_MG_FD_202183 | JGI IMG/M metagenome (GOLD analysis project Ga0307505, IMG submission 202183) | Soil microbial communities from Populus trichocarpa stands in riparian zone in the Pacific Northwest, United States - 23_S | ecosystem: Environmental > Terrestrial > Soil > Riparian zone > Trees...
TGTCAACTATGCCTTCGTCGCGAAATCGCCGTTCGACTCGCATCCAGGCCACTCTCGGCTGTCTCGCGACGAAGGGCTGTGAGAAATGCGGGCTAGCCTGTCATCCTGAGCGGGTGGCGGGTGGGTGCGAAGGATCCCCTGCGGTCAACGATGCTCGCGCAGACAGGAGAAGACAGCAGTTTCGTACTCACACGCTGATCGTTCTTCGCACGAGATCCTTCGCACCCACCCACCACCGCTTCCAAGAAACTCCCAGTGTTTGCACGGTCAGAATGCAAACTCATCGGAGGCTGCAAAGCCCCCCTCATCTGGCCGATGGCCACCTTCTCCCCCCAAGAAGCCGGGGGGAGAAGGCTCTCGATGGAACACTCTCGCGAGGAACCAGTTCAACGAATGATGAACCCAGCTCGCGATGAGCACACACCGAGAGCCTTCTCCCCTCCGCAGAGGGGAGAAGGTGCCGAAGGCGGATGAGGGGTCGCCCTCGTGGCAGGTACGCAGCTTCTGTTTCTTTCTCTCAGGCGCGCCGCTGCGCGGCGTGGGGCGGCTCAGGATGACAGGCGGGAAGCTGCGGAGCTCAGCACACGCTCAATGGGACGCGCTCATCCGCGTGTGATGAAGGGGAGCAGGAAGAGCAGGGAGAGCAACAGCGCGAGCCAGCGTTCCAACCGATAGTTCGATGTCTGTTCCATGACTCGCTCATTGAGCACCCGCTCCGCGTCCATCTCGCGGCCCGATGAAGGAATCTCGTTGCACAGAATGTGGCGGGATTGAGGCTGCGAGCCATGACTCTGGGTGGTAGAAACAAAATTGGCCTCGGAGCGACCGCACGTGCCTAACTAAGGCTATGCCAACCAGCGCTGCCGGCCGTGCCGGCCTCAGCGGCGCGCACGAAAGCCTGTTGGCGTTTCTTCCACGCGGACGAACCCGGCGGCTTCGAGTGCGCGTCCGGCTTCCGAGGTCAATGGCGTGCCGATGGCCTCCACGACGTCGTAACGCAAGTGCAGGGAAATCTGGGCGAGCAGTGCGTCCCAGCCCAGCGGGCGGAACAACGTCACCGAGATGTGAGGCCACTCGGTGGCCGCGCGCCACGCCTCCTCGGCCGCTGCCCGGTTGGCGGGAGTGTCGGTCATCCACACCGGGGTGTGGAACGCCACTCGCTCGAGCGAGCTCGAGTAGTCGTCGTCGAACACGATGGCCACGCTGCGAGGCATGGGTCGAGATGGGTCGGTTGGCGCAGGCTCGTCGACGGTTGCCGGTTCCCCGGCAACCGCAACAGGCTCAGCTCACCAGCCGCACTGCTTTCCCTTGTTCTGCTCGTTCAGCCAGACCGCCAACGGTTGGAAGTAGTCGACGATCGCCGTCGCGTCCATCTGCCGCTGACCCGTCAGCGCTTCCAGGGCGTCCGGCCATGGCCGGCTCGCGCCCATCTCGAGCGTCTTCGCGAGGCGCTCGCCCGCTTCCTTGTTGCCATAGATCGAGCAGCGGTTCAGTGGACCCGTGTAGCCGCTCGTCTCGCACAGCGCGCGATGGAACTGGAACTGGAGGATGCGCGCCAGGAAGTAGCGGGCATAGGGCACGTTCGCGGGGATGTGGTACTTCGCGCCCGGGTCGAACGACTCTTCTCCACGCACGCCGGTGGGAGCGATGCCCTGATACTGCGTGCGGAGCTGCCACCAGGCCTTGTTGTAGTCCGCCGGCGAGGTCTCTCCGGAGAAGACTCCCCAGCGCCACTTGTCCATCATCAGGCCGAAGGGGAGGAAGGCGATCTTGTCGAGCGCGTCGCGCAGGAGCAGCGGGATGTCCGCCGAGGCGGGAGGCTCTTTGTCGAGCAGGCCCATCTTCACCAGATACGCGGGCGTGACTGACAGCGCGATCGTGTCTCCGATCGCCTCGTGGAAGCCGTCGTTCGCGCTGTTCTTGTAAAGGTAAGGCTGGTTCTTGTAGGCGCGCTGGTAGAAGTTGTGCCCAAGTTCGTGATGGACCGTGGTGAAGTCCTCGGCCGTTTTCTCGATGCACATCTTGAGACGAAGGTCGTCCTGGTTGTCGATGTCCCACGCGCTGGCGTGGCAGACCACCTCGCGGTCGCGGGGCTGCACGAACATCGAGCGCTCCCAGAAGGACGGGGGCAGTTTGTCGAATCCGAGGGAGGTGAAGAAGCCTTCGCCCGTGCGCACCATCGACAGCGCGTCGATGTCCTTGCGCTTCTGCAGAATGCTGGTGAGGTCATAGCCCGCGTTCGACTTCGGTGGAGCGACGACGTCGTAGACGTTGCCCCACTCCTGTGCCCAGATGTTGCCGAGGAGGTGCGCGGGGATGGGGCCGGTGGGAGAGACGACACTGGTGCCGTACTTCTTCGAGAGGTTCGCGCGCACGTAACAGTGCAGGGAGTCGTAGAGCGGCTTGACCTGAAGCCAGAGCCGGTCCATCTCCGCCGCGAATGCGTCCGGAGCCATGTCGTAGTTCGAACGCCACATGGCGCCGGTGTCGGGATAGCCGAGCTCACGGGCGCCCTGGTTCATGATGGACACGAAGCGCGTGTACTTCTCGCGCATCGGCGGCGAGATGGTGTGCCACCCCTGCCAGACCTCGAGCAGCTTCTTCGGGTCGCGGCTCGTGCGCATGATGTTGGAGATCTCGCTGATGTCGAGACAGTCGTCACCGGACTTGCCCGGAGGACAGTACTTGCCGGCGCCGTACTCGGCCTCCAGCTCCGCGGCGATACGGGCCAGTTCCGAGGTCAATGCTGGATCGGAGGGACCCGGCGAGACCAGGCCGAGCTTGATGAGGTTGAGCTTGCGGCGCACGTCGTAGGGCAGCTCGAGGCTGTCGAAGCGGGCCGCGCCCTTGGCCAGCTCGACGCCGGCGTTGATCAGCCGCTCGTTCTCGCGGGCGGCGATCAGTTGCGTGTCGTACGTGATGTACGTCGACTGCACCCACGCGGCCCGCTGCTGGTCGATGTTGAGCTGCTCGAGACGGACCTCCGCATCGCGAACGAACTGCGTGGCGTCCTCTACGGTGGGTCCGGCGTCAGCCGGAGCGGTGGTGGATGGAGCTTCGGTCGAGATCATCGGTTGTGTGGACTCCGCCGTCACTGCGGTTTCCACCGCCGGCTCGGGAGCGCTGACTGGGATGTTCGTCGTAGTGCAAGCCGCGGCAAGCAGCAGAGCCGCGGCAGCGGTGAACGTTGGGAAACGCATGAGACCTCCGGATGAGTTTGGGCGGCCCGCCCAGCGGAAATCCGTCTCTGCACGCAGACGGCCATTGGAGTATATCGATCGTGACGTTTGCTTGCATTGCTGCGTATAACGTTGGAGGGCAGGTGTTACCATCGCGCAACCAGCGCGGCGGCCCGTCCCGACGCACTTCCAAGACTCGAGGAGATCGATGAATCCCGCCAAGCTCCGCAATTTTCTTGCCTTCGCCGCCCTCGTGGCGCTCGTTCTCGCTGTTCCCGCGCACGCCGCCAAGCGGCGGGCTGTCACGCATCCCGGTCCCGGCGTTCCGATCTCGGTGGCCACCCTCACGGGCGTCGTGCTCGACGCGGCCACCAGCCAGCCAGTCCGTGCCATGACCGTCTTCGTGGGCACGCGGAGCACGGCCACGGACGATCAGGGCCGCTTCGAGCTCAAGAACACCAGCGGGGTCGACGCTCTGCTCCTGCAGACCGATCGTTCCGGCTACCAGCCATCGAGCACTCGCATCGGCCCCAATGATCCCAAGGACGTGACGTTGCGGATCGCGCCGACTCCGACCGTGACCGTCCGGCGCACGAACGGAGAGACCACGAGCGTGGATCTGGAGTCGCTGAAGTTCGGCTACCCGGTTCCGTTCAGCGGCTATCGCGAATCGGAATTCGAGGACTTCTGCAGGGCCAACGGGACGAAGTTGAACGTCCACCGCTCGCAGTTCAAGCGGCTGGTGGGCCCGGGCGTCCAGACGGCCAGCGGTCCCTGCTGCCCGTCCGGCAATGCCACGCGCATGTCCGTGACTCTGCGCACGGGCGTGACCGAGGATCTCTTCTTCACCGACACGTGCGAAAATCGCTACTTCGTCGACCTCGGCGCGCGCGATCACCTCAGCGGCGGCTTCGTACACATCCCCATCACGGAGATCGCCGAGATCGTCTTCCCATAGCCGGCACAGGATTCACGACGAATACGCTGACAGGCAAACGTTGTCTGGGTTGGCGGACGCAGCCCGCTGTACTACTAACCTCGAAATTCTTCGCGCGGTGCGCACAACCTCCTGTCATCCTGAGCGGGTGGCGGGTGGGTGCGAAGGATCCCCTGCCGACGGAGCGAGTGTCGTGCTTCGGCAGGGGATCCTTCGCACCCACCCATCCCACCGCCCGCTCAGGATGACAGGCCTGTGCTGCGTTGGGTTGGCTGGGCGCAGCCCGCGCTGTGTTTTTACCGCGGCCGCCCAAGTTGCTTTTGGCGCTCAGGCTCTTAGACTGAGCGTGTGAGCACTGTTCCGCTAACAGCCCCGCGTGAGGCCGATCCCGTGCTCGAAGCGGAGATCGCGCGGATCTACGATCTCCAGCAGAGCAAGCGTGCCGCGGTGGGAGCGACCACGGCGGCGGAGCGCATCGAGAAACTGCGCCGCCTGCACGACGCTGTCCTCGCCCGCGCGGACGAGATCCGCTCCGCAATGTGGGACGACTACCGCAAGCCCGCGTCGGAAGTCGATCTCTCCGAGATCTATCCCGTGGTCGGCGAGGCCCGTCACGCCATCCGCCACCTGGGCCGCTGGATGAGGCCGAAACGCGTGCCGACCCGGCTCGCGCTCATGGGCTCCACCTCGTCCATCCGCTACGAACCGAAGGGCGTCGTGCTGATCATCTCGCCCTGGAACTTCCCCTTCAATCTCACCCTCGGGCCGCTCGTGGCCGCGATCGCTGCCGGCAATTGCGTCATCCTCAAGCCGTCCGAGATGACGCCGGCTTCGACCGCGTGCATGAAGCGCATCCTCACCGACCTCTTCGACGAGAGCGAGGTGGCCGTCGTGGAAGGCGACGTGCGAGCGTCCGAGGCTCTGCTGCGGAAGAAGTGGGACCACATCTTCTTCACGGGAAGCCCGGCGGTGGGGAAAGTGATCATGAGGGCGGCGGCTGACCATCTGACCTCGGTCACATTAGAGCTGGGTGGCAAGTCCCCGGTGATCGTCGACAGGACCGCGAATCTCGACGAAGCGGCGAGAAAGATCGCCTGGGGCAAGTTCTTCAACTCCGGCCAGGTCTGCATCGCGCCCGACTATCTGCTCGTGGACGAGGCTGTCCGCGCGCCGTTCCTGGAGAAACTGCGGGCCTCCATCACGGCACTGGGAAATGATGGCTCGCGCAGCGTCATCGTCAACGATCGTCATGCCGCTCGCGTGAAGAGGCTCGTCGACGACGCCGTCCGTCAGGGTGCGGAGATCGCGTATGGAGGCGAGGGTGAAGGTCGCGAGCTCCAGCCGACCGTGCTCACCGGAGTCGCACCCGAAGCCGCGGTGATGCAGGAAGAGATCTTCGGCCCGGTCCTGCCGCTCCTCACGTATCGAACGCTGGACGAGGCGTTCGCGCTCATCGAGAGCAAAGAGAAGCCGCTGGTTCTCTACGCGTTCAGCCGTGACCGCGGTGTCGTGCGCAGGATCCTGGCGCGCACCCGCGCCGGCGGCACGACCATCAACCACACGCTCATCCACTTCTATCACCTGAACCTGCCTTTCGGCGGCGTCGGCAACAGCGGCGTCGGCAAGGGTCACGGCTTCTACGGATTCGAAGCCTTCTCGAACCCCCGCGGCGTCCTCGACCAACGCCTCCCTTTCAGCGCCATCGAAATGCTGTTCCCGCCCTACAAGGGCAAGCTCAAGAAGTTCCTCATCGACTTCACCGTGCGGTGGCTCTAGCCCGCATTTCTCACAGCCCTTCGTCGCGAGACAGCCGAGAGTGGCTTGGATGCGAGTCGAACGGCGATTTCGCGACGAAGGCATAGTTGACACTATGTTGAGGAGCGAAATCGTCGTTCGGCGAAGCAGACAGGCCGCTATCGGCTGTCGTAGCAGAAGGGCTGTGAGAAATGCGGGCTAGGAGCCTGCGCGGCAGAAGTGCGTTAGCCTCGGAGCGACCGCACGTGACCAAGGCTAGGCCAACCAGCGCCGCCGGTCGTACCGGCTAGATCGGCGGTGTGGTTCCTCGGCGAGATCCCCAGAAAGCGACAATCTCGATCGACTCCGGAGATCCCACGATTCTGTAGTAGACGTCGTAGTGTATCCGTTCGAGATGGATGCGGCGGACGCCAGGCAGGCGGAGATTGGTGGCTCGTGCGCCGAGATGAGGCCGGGAGGCAATCAGAGTACCGATGCGCTCGAGCTCTTCACGAATTGCGTTCGGAGCCTTGAGTCGGTTGAGGCGCCACCAGGGCCGCTTCTCGGATCTGGAGGTCGGCGAGGTCGCTGACCTCGGATGGGTAGCGGGCTACTCACCCGCGACTGCGTAGCTCCGCGAGAACGCTGGCGAACGGCAGGGTCTGACCCCGTTCACACTGCGCGATCGACTCGAGCAGCATCTTTTCGGTCTCCTCGTCGACCTCGAAAGTCTCGTCGCCTTCGGAAAGAAGAACCGTGACCGCAGCGCCTTCAGGAAGTTCGGCGCCGAGGAGGTCAACGTGCCCGTCGATCACACGACCAGAAGCAACTCGCATCGCGGCATTCTAACGCGGATTTGGCAAGGCGATCATCGACCAGCTCGCGATGCCCTACTGCCGCAGCATCATCACTTCGCGCCAGGACGTTCTCCCGGACTCGAAGTCGACCACCGCGCGGAGGTTCAGCGGTTCGGTGATGGTGGTTCCGCGCAGGGCGGTGGCGCGCGAGAAGATGTTCACGCGCTTGGTCTCGCCGGGCTGGATCGTTTCGTTGAGCTCGCGACCGCCTCGGTCGAGGGTGTACTGCTGCATGCCCGGCGCGTCGATGACGATGCGGCGCACGACGATGGGCATCTTGGCCCGGTTCGCGATGCGCACCTCGATGGTCGCCGGTGCCGTGGTGCCGCCCCCGAAGAAGAGTGCCTGCACGAGGCGGGCGTCGATCTCCGGTTGAGGAATCGAGGCGGGACGGGACGACGACGCAGTGGCGCAGCCGAGGGCCAGCGTGAGAAGGATTAGCAACGAAACCATACGACGCATTGAAGAGCCTCCCAATCCATGTTATGCAGCCACGCCATGAAAAGACTGATCATACTTCTCGCACTCGCCGCGATGGCGGGGAATGCCTTGGGACAGGATAAGTTGACGCGACTGTTGCGTCAGCCGGATATTCACGGCGACGCGGTCGCGTTCGTCTACGCCGGCGATCTCTGGCTCGCTTCGGCCAAAGGCGGCGACGCGCGCCGGCTCACTTCCGACGCGGGCATGGAGTACTTTCCGAAGTTCTCTCCCGACGGGCGCTGGATCGCCTTTACCGGAGACTACAGCGGCAGCCGCCAGGTCTTCGTCATCAGCGTCGACGGCGGCGCGCCCCGGCAACTGACTTTCTACAACGATGTCGGCAACCTTCCCCCGCGCGGCGGAATCGACAACCGCGTCCTCGACTGGACCCCGGACGGCAGGAACATCCTCTTCCTCCCGCACCGCGTGCCCTGGAGCGATCGCATGGCACGACCGTACGTCGTCCCGTTCGCGGGCGGCATGGAGACGCCCCTGGCCATCCCGGAGGCGGGCGGCGGCGCGTACTCTCCGGACGGGACGAAGCTCGTCTACACGCCGATCGAGCGCGAGTTCCGCACCTGGAAGCGCTACCGCGGCGGACGCGCGCAGGAAGTCTGGATCTACGATCTGGTCGCCAACCGGGCCGAGCAGATCACGGACAATCCCTACACCGACAACCAGCCGGTCTGGATCGGCAACACGATCTACTTCACCTCCGACCGCCCGTCGGAGCCGGGGCAGACCACGGCCGGGAAACTGAACCTCTGGTCGTATGACTCCGCCAGCAAGCAGACGCGCCGTGTCACGACGCACGCCGACTACGACGTACTCTGGCCCAGCGCGGACCGCACGCAGGTCGTCTACGAGAGCGGCGGCTACCTCCATCGTTTCGACTCCGCGACGCAGAAGAGTGAGCGCATTCCCATCCGCGTCTATGGCGACTTCCGCAACACGCTGCCGTACTTCCGCGACGTGAAGGACAACATCGAGGCGTACTCGCTCTCGCCGAGCGGCGCACGGGCGTTGTTCGTCGCGCGCGGCGACGTCTTCACCGTGCCCGCCAAAGACGGTGAGATTCGCAACGTCACCCAGACTCCGGGAATCCGTGAGCGCGACGCCTCGTGGTCGCCGGACGGTCGGTGGCTGGTCTACCTGAGCGACCGGTCCGGCGAATACGAGATCGTGATCCGTCCCGCGGATGGAACGGGCGAGGAGCGTCAGGTCAGCACGGCAGGAAAGGCCTGGCGACTGGCGCCGCTCTGGTCGCCCGATTCCAAATCGCTCGCCTTCGCCGACAAGGACCTCGCACTCCACGTCCTCGACGTAGCGAGCGGAAAGGTCACCACCGCCGACAGGGACGAGTACAACGGCATCAACCAGTACCGTTGGTCCCCCGACTCGCGCTGGCTCGCCTACACGAAGCTCAACGAGGCCGGTTTCAACTCGATCTACGTCCACAACCTGGGCGAAGGCCGTTCCTCGCGGCTCACCAGCGGACTCACCGACGACACCGAGCCGGTGTTCGATCCCAAGGGCCGCTACCTCTACTTCACGTCGAACCGCGACTTCAATCTCACGTTCAGCGCGTGGGAGTTCAACTACGTTTACACCGATCCGACGCGCGTCTACGTCGGCGTGCTTTCCGCGGACGGCCCGGCTCTTTTCCTCCCGCAGAGCGATGAAGAGAACAGTGCGCCGCCAGCGCCCACGCCGGCCGCCGCTCCCGCGGCCGAGCCCGCGAAGAAGGACGCCGCGACTCCTTCGAAAGTGACGGTCAAGATCGATCCGGCGGGCTTCGAGAACCGCGTCCGCGCCATCCCCGGCTCGCCCGGAGCCTACGGCTCGCTCACCCCGGTGGCCAACGGCGTTCTGTACATCAAGGGCACGGGCGAAGGCCGGTCGCTGAAGCTGTACAACATCGACGATCGCAAGGAAGAGACGATCCTGGAGTCGCTCCGCTCCTACGACGTGGCGGCGAATGGCGAGAAGCTCATCGCCGCGATCGGTCCCAACTACACGATCATCGCGGCGAAGGCGGGGCAGAAGCCGAACGAGTCGCTGCTCAAGCTCGACCACCTGGAGATGCGTGTCGACCCGCGTGCGGAGTGGGCGCAGGAGTTCACCGACGCCTGGCGCATCCTCCGCGACTGGTTCTATGACCCGAACATGCACGGTCAGGACTGGAACGCCATCCGGGAAAGCTACGCACAACTGGTCCCGTTCGTGGCCCACCGCGCCGATCTCGATTACATCCTCAGCGAGCTTGCCGGCGAGTTGAATGCCGGCCACGTCTACGTCGGACCTCCCTCCGACCTCAATCGCCCTCGGGTCGAGAACGGCCTTCTGGGCGCGGAGATCGTCGCCGGCTCCGGCGTCTTCCGCATCGCGAAGATCTTCCCCGGCGAGAACTGGCACGAGTCGTTCCGTTCTCCGCTCACCGAGCCCGGCGTGAACGTCCGGCAGGGCGACTACATCCTCGCGGTCGACGGCGTCCCGACCAAGGGCGTCGACAACTTCTACCGGCTCCTCGAGAACAAGGCCGATCGCGTGGTGACGTTGCGCGTCAACTCCACCGCCTCCACCACCGGTTCGCGTGAGGAGAAGGTGCGACCCGTGAAGCGCGAGACGAACTTGCGCTACCTGGACTGGGTGGCTTCGCGGCGAGCCTACGTCGACAAGGCCTCCGCGGGCCGCATCGGTTACATGCATCTGCCGAACACGGGGCAGGAAGGAAATCGCGAGCTGTTCAAGGCCTTCTACCCGCAGGTGGACAAGGAAGCGATGATCATTGACGACCGCTACAACGGCGGCGGATTCATTCCGGATCGGATGATCGAGCTTCTCGACCGTCCGGTGCTCAACTACTGGGCGCGCCGAGGCGTGAAGCCCGGCTCCACACCCGCGTACGCGCACTCGGGTCCGAAGGTGATGCTCATCAACGGCTATTCGGCCTCAGGCGGCGACGCGCTTCCGTACTATTTCCGCAAGCGCGGTCTCGGCACGATCATCGGCACGCGCACCTGGGGAGGCCTCATCGGCATCTCCGGCAATCCGGATCTGATGGACGGAGGAAGCGTGACCGCGCCGCAGTTCCGGTTCTTCGACACCGAGGGCATGTGGGCGGTCGAAGGAGTCGGCGTGGCCCCGGACATCGAAGTCGTCGACCGACCGGACCTCGTCGCCGCCGGCCAGGATCCCTCGCTCGAAGCGGCCGTCAAGCTGCTCCTCGAGCAATTGGCGAAGAATCCGAAGAAGCCGGTCGTCGTGCCGCCGGTTTCCGTCGAGCGGTAGTTTTTGGGTGCTGCGCGGTGAGGAAACCGCGCAGCATCCACAGCCGAGGAGAGAAACAAAGAAGCGACTCTGTGTGGAGCGGTGGGCTTTAGCCCTCCGAGCTCTCGCGATGCAGGTGCCGAAGGCGTGTGAGGCTCTCGGGCCACGCGTGCCAAGAGCCGCGCCGGCAAGGGGAAGTTTCCGGCGAGAGCCCGGAGGGCTAAAGCCCACCGCTCCACAGGAACTGGCGCCCGACACTAACGCGCAACCTTCCAGCGGAACACCTTCAAGTCGATCCGCCCTCGAGCGTCGATGCGAACGCCTTCGGCCTCGAGGAGGTGCCGTTGGAGCTCGTGGGAGTCGCCGGCGCTGCGGGGGCTGATCTCGCCCTTTGCGTTGATGACGCGGTGCCAGGGGATGTCGTTCTTTTCCGGGAGGTTGTGCAGGGCGTAGCCGACCTGGCGGGCGTGTCCGTCGAGGCCGGCCAGCTCGGCGATCTGGCCGTACGTGGCGACGCGTCCGCGGGGGATGCGTTTCACCATGGAACAGATCCGTTCGTAGCGTTTCACCGGTCCGCATTGTAAGATTGCACACGATTCTGGGCACGGTCCGCGCTTCGGATAAAGAGTTCCCGGGACCCGTTGAATCACCCTATTTGAGGAGTGTCTTCACCATGCCGCGTGCCATTGCCTCCGCTCAGATCGCTTTCGGACTCGTGTCCATCCCCGTGAAGCTGTTCTCCGCCGCGGAATCCTCGGAGAAGATCTCGTTCAACATGCTCCACCGCGACTGCGGGAGCCGCGTCCAGCAGCAACTGTTCTGCCCCAAGGACGAGCGCAACATCGACCGCACGGAAGTCGTGAAGGGGTATGAGTTCTCACGCGGCCAGTACGTGCTCTTCAATGACGAAGAGCTCAAGCAGCTCGAGGAGAAGGCCACCCAGCAGATCGAGATCACGGAGTTCGTGAAATCCGACCTCATCGACCCGATCTATTTCGCGAAGCCCTTCTACATCGGTCCGGACAAGGGCGGTCCACGCGCCTACGCGTTGCTCGCGCGTGCGCTCCAGGAGACAGGGCGCTGGGCCCTCGGCAAGTACGCGGCGCGGGGCAAGGGATACCTGGTGATCATCCGGCCGCTCGGCAAGGGGCTGGTGATGCAACAGCTCTACTACCCGAACGAGATCCGGGCCATCGACGAGCTCGACCTCGGAGACGTGGAGGTCAAGGACAACGAGCTGAAGATGGCCATCCAGCTCGCCGAGATGAGCGCCAGCGACACGTTTCAGCCCGAGCAATACCGCGATGAAGTGCGCGAGCGCATCCGCGGTCTGATCCAGAAGAAGATCGAAGGCGAGGAGATCACCGGCGCACTGGCCGACGAGCCGAAGGCGGAGGTGATCGACCTCATGGAAGCACTGCGCCGCAGTCTCGGTGGTTCGGCGGCGCCCTCCAAACCGACTCCCGTCGCCAAGGCGGCAGCGCCCCCCCGCGCCAGCGCAAGCAAGGTCGCAAAGATGCCGGACAAGGCAAAGGCGGAACGGAAGGATCCCAAGCAGGCTCCCCGCGAAGTGGCTCCCAAGGCCGCCAAACGGGCGCGGTGATCTCTGGCGTAAGCAGCCGAACTCCTCATACACTCGCTTCGCAATGTCTTACTCCGTCGGAGAAGTCTCGGCGATGCTGGGGTTGTCGCCGGCTCAGATTCGCGCTTACGCGACGGAGGGTTTTCTCGATCCGGAGCGTGGAGACCGAGGGGAGTTGCGGTTCGGGTTTCGGGACCTGATCATCCTGCGGACGGCGGGTGAGCTGGCCGCGGCGAAGATTCCGCCGCGGAAGGTCAAGCGCGTGCTCGAGCGCCTGCGCGAGCAGCTTCCGGACCGGCGCTCGCTGACGAGTGTACGCATCACCGCCGACGGCGATCACGTGGTCGTGCGTGACGGCGAGGCGGTCTGGAATCCGGAGTCCGGACAGTCTCTGTTCGACTTCGCCGTTTCCGATCTCGCGGAGAAGGCCACGCCGCTCTTGATGCGAGCCGCCGAGGACGCGCGCCGGCGCTCGGATGAGCTCACCGCCGGCGAGTGGTACGAGCTTGCCTGCGAGCTGGAGATGACCTCCCTTGAAGAAGCGAAGGACGCCTACGAGCGCTCGCTCCGCGCCAATCCGCACCACGCCGACGCCCACGTGAACCTCGGCCGGCTGCGCCATGAAGAGGGAGCTCCCGCTCTCGCGGAGGCGCACTACCGATTGGCCCTCGAAGCCAACCCCGAGCACGAGACCGCCGCCTTCAATCTCGGCGTGGCCCTCGAGGATCTCGGCCGCGTCGACGACGCTGCCGCAGCCTACCAGCGCGCCATCGACCTCGACCCTGCCAACGCCGACGCCCACTACAACCTGGCCGGCATCTACGAGCTGCGCGGCGACAAGCAGAGCGCGCTGCGGCATCTCAAGACCTACAAAGGCATCGTCCAGTCCTGACCATGGAGATCCGAAAGGCGTGGACGAGGGTCGTGTCGTCAGAGCGAACAGTTGCTGTGGAGCGGTGGGCTTTAGCCCTCCGGGCTCTCGCGAGGCACGTCCCCTCTGCCGTCTCGGCTTGGACGCTGCGCGCGGCTCTCGGCACGAGTGTCCCGAGAGCCTCACCTGGCTTCGGCGCACTCCTCGCGAGCGCCCGGAGGGCTAAAGCCCACCGCTCCACGGTTGCAACTCAGCGCTGTATCTCTGTGGTGAAGGTCGAATGATGAGTGAGCCCGACAAGCCTCGCGGTCGCATCCCGGCGCTGGATGGATTCCGCGGCGCCACTGTGGCGGCGATGCTCCTGGTCAACAACCCCGGAACCTGGAGCGCGATCTGGTGGCCGCTGGCTCACGCCGAGTGGCACGGGTGGACGCCCACGGACCTGATCTTTCCGTTCTTCCTGTTCATCGTCGGCATCACCACCGAGTTGTCGCGCAAGGAGCCGAAGGGCATTCTCCGGCGCGGATTCCTGATCATCGGCTGCGGCTTGCTGCTGCATCTCTTTCCGTACTTTCGTTTCGACACGTTGCGCGTCATGGGGGTGCTGCAGCGCATCGGCATCGTCTACATCCTCGCGGCGCTGATCGCCTGGAAGGCGTCGCGGCGCACCATCGTGCTGATGACGCTGGCCATCCTCTTCGGCTACTGGGCCGTGCTGGCGCAGGGTCCTCTCGAGCCGGGGCCGGCGACGATCGCCGCGCAGGTGGATCGCGCGCTGATCCCCGAGGCGCATCTCTGGAAGCAGGCCAAGACCTGGGATCCGGAAGGGCCGCTGTCGACGATCCCCGCGGTGGCCACGGCGCTCCTCGGCGTGCTGGCCACGGGGTGGGTGCGCGAGCAGAACGTCAAGCTGTTGACCATCGCCGGCCTGCTGGGTATCGCCGCAGGATCTGCATGGGGCCTGGTCTTTCCCATCAACAAGAGTCTGTGGACCAGTTCCTATGTCGTGTTCACGGCGGGATGGGCCTGCGTGATCCTGGCCCTCTGGATTCGTTTCCTGCCGGCCCGGCCGTTTTCCGTCTTCGGCGTGAACGCTCTCATCGCCTTCGTCGGTTCGGGCGCGATGGCGCGCATGCTCGGAGTCGTCAAAGTCGATGGCGTCTCACTGCAGGCCCTCAGCTATCGCACGTTCTTCAAGCCTTACTTCGAGCCGCAACTGGCTTCGTTCCTCTGGGCCCTCTCCTTCGTGCTCCTCTGGTACGGCATCTTATGGGTGCTCGACCGCCGCGGGATCCGCCTGAAGGTGTAGTCGGGTTGTCAGTTGTCAGTTGTCTGCACCCTTATTGGCCTCGGAGCTGCCGCACGTGCCCAAGGCTATGCCAACCAGCGCTGCCGGTCGTACCGGCCATCAGAACTGCCAGCGGAGCTCGAGGGCGAGGCTGTGGCCGGTGGTGGAGGGATCGAATCCGTACTGTTGTGCGGCGGCGCGATCGCCGGTCACCTGCGTGAACTCGGCGCCCGCGCGCAGATGCGGGATCACGTCCACCAGCCAGGTGAGGGTCCAGGCGCGGCCGGACTCGTCGTTGTTCTCGGCCGCGCTGTGGTCCTGGTCGTCCGTGCTGAAGAGCTCGTAGCGAGCGGACCAGCGGTTCCGCCCGTACTTCTCGGACGCGAGAAAGTACGTGGACTGAAACTTCGCCGCGACGAACGGAGTGCCGACGCCCATGTAGGTGTCGCCGCTCATGTGCTCCGCGGCGATGACGAAGCCTGTCTCGGGATTGCCGAGCTCCGCTCCGAGCAGATGAAAGCGGGTCTGCCACGAATACTGATCGCCGTAGAGCTCGCGGTCACCCGCGTTGTCGAGGTAGGTGTATTGAACGTTTCCACGGCCGGGAACCGCGAAGCGGAGGCGGGCCGAGTAACCGGTGCGGCCGTCGAGGTCTTTGCCGAAGGGCTGCGTCCCGTCGTCGCGTTGCTTCCAGAACGGTCCGTCGTCGTCGAGCGAGCGGAGTGGTGGGAGGGGCAGGATCTCGCCGAAAGGGGAGAGGCGGTCGCCGATGGCCCAGCCGCGCCAGCCGAGGATCGTGCCCATCGTGTCATTGCCGCGAAATGCGGTCGCGCCACCGGTGATCGTGTGGCCTGCATTCGTCGTATGGCGGAACTGGAGATCGGCACCCATCGGCCGGACTTCTTCGCCGATCCAGGTGTTCAGGGTCGAGAAGTGGATGGTGTAGGGCGACGACCAGTTGTCGCCTTTGTTCTCCTTCGAGGTGGGAAGAAAGAACCAGCCGGCGCGGACTTGCAGCTCGCCCAAGCCGATCTCCTTGCGAACGGTGGCGTGAGCCTCGATGAGTCCGGCCTGCTCGTCGCGCGCGGCGCCGCTGGCATGAAGCTCCAGCCACGACGCCGGACGCCAATCCACACCGAGATGCGCGACACCGTCGAAGACGTCGCGATCTCCGCCGGTCTCGAGACGCCCGAAGCCACCATCGAGCCATGAGTCCGGCCCGGTGGCATTGATCCCGCGAGCCGCGACGTAGCCGGTCCAGTCGAAGTTCTGTCCGGACGCCACGGTTGTTGTTGCCAGCACGAGGAGGAGCAGGAGGCGCATCCGAGCATTATCGCCTCACGCGCCGCGAGTCAAGGAGCCAGCGGTGTCCGCGGGTCTCTCCACAAGCCCACGACGCGCTGGCCGTAGTCGATGGTCACGAGGAAGTGGGAGAGGAGTCGGTTGCCGATGCGGGCCTGGGCGACGTTGGCGTATTGCACGTCGATCGTGCCGAAGTCCGTACTGCCGATGGTGACGGTCGCGTTGCGGCGCTCGCTCGAGGGTCCGGGCAGGACGAGCGTGTCCGGGCTGGTCGTGTCGACGATGGCCGAGATCGCGCGACCGTCGACCATCACATTGATCTTCGGCGCGGCGTCATAGCGGTAGATGTTCATGAGACCGTCGCGGATGCCGTCCTTCTGATACGTGACCAGTCCGCTGCGATAGTCGATGCTGATGGCGTTCGAGCCCCAGGCCTCGCTGCCGATGATGGCATCGGCCACGCCGCGCAGATCGTGCTGGGCGGGCTGGATGCGCAGCGTCTGCTTCTCGCTGATCTGGATCACGTGGCGCCCAAAAGACCGCCGGAGTGGGAACTGTGGATCGACGATGCTCTGAGGGGCGGCCGTGCCGAGGAGGAATCGCCCGGGACGGTTGTCGAGGCGCACGGTGTCGAGCCGCATGAGGTTCCCATCCATGGTGAATGCGAAGTTGACCTCTTTGGCGACCGGCTCGCGATTCCAGGGCGAGGAGCACGACGCGGCCAGGACGCTGAGCGCCACCGCGGTTGCTCTTACTGCTGATTTCGATAAGATTCGCATCCCTTACGCACCGCGCGTGTCACGCGCCCGCCCTTACGAGGGCGCTGGGGGCAGGGCGCAGGGGGCAGGAACACGGTGAATTTTCCTCGTGGCCTTCCCTCTGCTCCCTGCGCTCGGACGTAACGTAGCAATCCGGACGCCTGAAAGGAACGACATGTCCACCCTGCCCGAGTTTCGCAACGAAGCACTGACTGACTTCTCTACGCCGGAGAACGCGGCCGCCATGGAGCTCGCTCTCGCGAAAGTGGCGGGCGAGACCGGCCAGGAGCACCCGCTGGTCATCGGCGGCGAGCGCATTACCGGTCTCAAAACCTTCGAATCGGTCAACCCGGCCTTCAAGGATCGCGTGGTCGGCAAGTTCCAGAAAGGCGGCAAGGAACACGTCGAGCGCGCCATCGAGGCAGCTTGGACTGCCTTTGAGAGCTGGAAGCGCCAGCCCGTCGACGTCCGCGCGGGACTGCTCCTGAAGGCCGCAAAGATCATGCGGGACCGGAAGCACGAGTTCTCCGCGGTGATGGTCCTGGAGGTCGGCAAGACCTGGGCAGAGGCCGACGCCGACACCGCCGAGGCCATCGACTTCCTGGAGTTCTATGCGCGCGAGGCCTATCGGTACGCGGGCGAGCAGGCGATCGTGAAGATCGCGTCCGAGGACAACGACCTCGTCTACATCCCGCTGGGAGTGGGTGCGGTCATCCCGCCCTGGAACTTCCCGCTGGCCATCATGGCCGGCATGACCACCGCGGCCGTCGCCGCGGGCAACACCATCGTGCTCAAGCCTTCCTCGGATTCCCCGTGGATCGCCTACCGCTTCATCGAACTGCTCGAAGAAGCGGGCATGCCTCCCGGGGTCGTGAACTACGTGAGCGGTGGCGGCGGCGAGGTCGGCGATCCGCTCATTCAGCATCCGCGCATCCGCTTCATCTCCTTCACCGGTTCGATGGAAGTGGGTCTGCACATCAATGCCGAAGCGGCCAAGCCGCGCGAAGGCCAGCGCTGGATCAAGCGCGTCGTGGCTGAGATGGGCGGCAAGGACGCGATCATCGTCGACCGCGAGTGGAAGAATCTCGACGAGGCCGCAACCGCCGTCGTGGCTTCCGCGTTCGGCTTCCAGGGTCAGAAGTGCTCGGCCTGCTCGCGGGCCATCCTCGACGAGGCCATCTACGACCAGATCGTCCCGTTGATCGTGGAGAAGACCCGGAACCTGCGCATCGGCGATCCGTCCACCGCGGAGGCGCAGATCGGTCCGGTGGTCAACGAGAAGTCCATGCGCACGATCAAGGCCTACATCGATCGCGGCACGAACGAGGGAGGCACGCTCCTGGCGGGCGGTCACATCGATCCGCAGAGCGGCTTCTTCGTGGAGCCGACGGTCATCGGCGACGTCGACCCGAAGGGAACGATCGCGCAGGAAGAGATCTTCGGCCCGGTGCTCGCCCTCATCAAGGCCAAAGATTTCGACGACGCGCTGCACATCGCGAACGACACGCAGTTCGGGTTGACCGGCGCGGTCTTCACCGAGAACGAGGCCAAGCTCGAGCGCGCGCGCGAAGAGTTCTTCGTCGGCAATCTCTACCTCAATCGCAAGTGCACCGGCGCACTGGTCGGCGTCCATCCCTTCGGCGGCTTCAACATGTCCGGCACGGATTCCAAAGCCGGAGGCCGCGACTACCTCGGTCTCTTCCTGCAGGCCAAGGCGATCTCGCGCAAGGTGTGACGTTCTTCGGAGTTGCGAGTTGCGAGAGTCGAGTTGCGAGTGTCGAGTGCGGGTTGCGAGTAGCGAGTGGCGAGATCTCAAGCAGGATGTGAGCTCGAGTTGGGCTTTCTACAACCCGCAACCCGCAACTCGCAACTCGCAACCCGCAACTCGCAACCCGCAACTCAACGCAGACATTGGCCTGTCATCCCTCGCTCGACGCTTCCAAGAAACTCCCAATGTTTGGAAGGTCAAACTGCACACTCATCGGAGGCTGCCTCGCCCCCCTCATCCGGCCTTCAGCCACCTTCTCCCCCCAAGAAGCCGGGGGGAGAAGGCTCTCGATGGAACATCTCGCGATGAACCAGTTCAACTAATGATGAACCCAGCTCGCGATGCACACACACCGAGAGCCTTCTCCCCTCCGCAGAGGGGAGAAGGTGCCGAAGGCGGATGAGGGGTCGCTCTCGTGGCAGGTACGCAGCCTTTGTTTCTTCCTGTCAGGCGCGCCGCGCGCGGCGTGGGCCGGCTCGGGATGATGACACCCACTTCATCTCGGCGTTTTCACGTACGATCACGGAACATGCGCTGGATCGCCCCGTTGCTCCTTCTGTTGACCGGCTGCGCCTCGACGACGCAACCAATCCCGACGGCCTGGACCTCCGTGCCGGAAGCGGCGCGGATCCGCGCCGTCGCTTTGGATGCCGAGGGGAAGGTCGAGCAACCGGGATTGCCTCCGTTGAAGCCGGGGCCGATCCGCGTGGAAGGCAATCGCCTGATGAACGGGGACCAGGCCATCAGCGAAGTCTTTCAGGCCATCGACTCGTTCGACTTCTCCGAGTCGCGCGGGGAGGTGATCGTTTCCGCGAAACGCGGGGCGAGCTTCGACATCGGAGTCGTGGCCGCCGATGGCAGCGTCACGAACTGGGTGCCTGCCGATCCCTCGGATGAAGTTCGCGTGGAGTGGGCTCCCCGAGGAAGCAAGGTCAGCTACATCGTGCGCGCGCCGCTCGGCGACCTCGTTCGCACGTTTCACGTCCCCACGTCCTACCAGTACGCGCTCGATTTTGGCCCCGCCACGGTGCACGCATTGGGATGGGACCCGCAGGCGGAGCGTTTCGCGCTGGCGTACTCGACCATCGATGCGTCGGACCGCGTGGAAATCATGCGCTACGACGGTACGGACCGGCGAATGGCCAATCCTCCTGCCGAGAGCGTCGCCGCCGATGTGCTGCCGTTTGCGGCGCACACGCTGGCGTTGAGGCCGCGGGATCTGCTGTACGAGGAGCGGCTGCCGGTCGCGATCTGGCTGAGCGATCGATTCGGATGGAGCGATGCGCGTGCGGCGCTGCTGCGAAGCGGGCGAGGGGCACTGCTCGTGACCACGAGGCCGCCCGGGGACGATCTGTGGAAGGTGTTGCGCGCAACGCCGTGGATCGACGCCTCGCGCATTTACGTCGTCGGCGCGCTGGCCCCGGAAGGGGTCAGCATCGTCGGAGATGCTTCCATCCCGGCCGGACGCTACCGGCGGACGGGCAACGTCGTGGCGGTTGCGCCTGCTGCTATACAATCCTTTGCCGCGGGCTTCATCGCGGAACAGTGGAAGGGGACCCGCCCCACGAATGGCAGCAGCCGATGAGAGCCGGAAGAGGAAGTCGACGGTCCGCGAGTATTACGAAGCGCTGTTGATCGCGATCATCTTCGTCAACTTCGCCAAGATCTTCGCCTTCCAGGCTTTCAAGATCCCCAGTCCATCCATGGAGGACAATCTCCTCACGGGCGATCACATCATCGTCAACAAGTTCATCTACGGACCGACGAATCCGGACGCGCCTCGCCTGCTGCCGCTGCGCGACCCCGAGAGGGGCGACGTGGTGGTCTTCCGCTATCCGAGGAACCCGCGCGAGGATTACGTGAAGCGGGTGATCGGTCTGCCCGGCGAGACGGTGACCATCCGAGCCAAGAAGGTCTTCATCAACGGAGCACGAATCCCGGAACCCTACGCATTCTTCGACGACACGCGCACGTATCCGGAGGGCGGCTTCCTTCCGGAGCCGTACCGCTCCCGCGACCACTTCGGCCCCTATGTGGTGCCTGGGGACTCGTATTTCGTGATGGGTGACAACCGCGACCATTCGTACGACTCGCGCTGGTGGGGCCCGGTCCGCCGGTCGGTGATCAAAGGACGCGCGTTCATGGTCTACTGGTCTTTCGACATCCCACCGCCCCTCGGCACCACCATGGGGGACCGGCTTGGAGAACTGGGCAGGGTCGGCAGGCATTTCTTCTCGAAGACGCGCTGGGACCGAACGTTTTTCGTGGTCGACAGCACCTACCACTACACGCCCGGCCTGACGAAAATGACGACTACGGATGGAAATGACTGACGAACATGAGGACGCCGGAATCATTCCGGCGGTGAACGAGCATGCCGGCGGGGACGTCATCGACCGCGCCGCGCATTCGATTTCGCGGCGCAGCATCCCCGAGAACGTCCTGAAGGTGCTGTACCGGCTGCACCGCAGCGGATACCGGGCCTATCTGTGTGGCGGGAGTGTCCGCGATCTGCTGATGACCCGCACGCCGAAGGACTTCGACGTGGTCACGGACGCACATCCGTCCGAAGTGCGGAGGCTGTTCCGCAACAGCCGCATCATCGGGCGCCGCTTTCGTCTGGTGCACATCATCTTTCAGGATCAAGTGGTGGAAGTGGCCACGTTCCGGCGGGAGCCGGATCGCGCGGTGGTCGCGCCCGAGGATGAGAGCGCGGAAGACTTCCTGATCACGGACGACAACACGTTCGGATCGCCGCTGCAGGACGCGCGGCGCCGCGACTTCACCATCAACGCGCTGTTTTACAACATCTCGGACTTCTCCGTGATCGACTACGTGGGCGGCATCGAGGATCTCCGCCAGGGCCGTGTGCGAGTCATCGGCGATCCCGATCTGCGCTTCCGCGAGGATCCGGTGCGGATGATGCGGGCCATCGAGTTCGCCTCGCGCCTCGGCTTCGAGATCGAGGAGGCCACGTATCAGGGCATCCTCCGCCACCGCGGCGACATCCTCAAGGCTTCGCCTCCTCGCGTGTCGGAAGAGATTCTGGAATTGCTGCGACGGGGCTGGTCCCGCGGTGCGATCCGCCTCATGGTGGACACGGCCCTGCTCGAGCCGCTCCTCCCGGAGATCTACAATGCGATTCGAACCGATCGCGCGCCGTACTTCTGGAAAATGCTGGAAGTGCTGGACCGCACGGTCCAGTCCGGGCGCAGGGTCTCGGACGCGGTGCTGCTTTCCGTGCTGATGCTGCCGTGGGTGATCGAGGAGATCGAGGTGGAGGAGCACCGCCGCGACCAGCGCATGCGCATCGGCGAGGTGATCGTGTTCATCCGCGACCTGACACAGCCACTGTGCGTGCGCATGGCCCTGGCGGCGGGGACGCGTCATCAGATCGAGCAGGCTCTGGAGACGCTCTGGCGTTTGCTCGAACCGCCCGCCGACCGGCGCTCTCAGTTCCGGGCCATCTACCGCGAGCCCTTCAACGACGCCCTCTCCCTGCTCGAGCTCTACGCTCTCTCCTCCGGCCGTTACGTCGACGTGTTCCGCCAATGGCAAGCCTTCGCGTTGCGCGTCCGGCGCGCCCAGGAGGAAGGAGAGCAGGCGGTGAAGACCCGACGTCGGAGGAAGAGGTAGCGTCCCCTCGTCCCCTTCGTCTTCGCGTCGTCGGGTCTTCGTGCGCAGAATCCGCGGCTTACCCAACCTGTCATCCTGAGCGGGCGGCGCGGTGGGGGGCGAAGGATCCCCTGCCGAAGCACGACGCACGCTCCGTTGACAGGGGATCCTTCGCGCCCGCCACCACGCGCTTCAGAGGTTGTGCGGAAATCCGGACGCTTCCCAAGCCTGTCAAGGATCTCGTTCGAAGAACGGCGAACGTGCGAGCACGAGAAACCGCGGTCTCGTCCAACCTGCGCGGGTGTCGCTTACCGCAGGAGATCCTTCGCACCCACCCGCCACCCGCTCAGGATGACAGGCGGCTGGGAAGCCGCGGATTTCTGCACACACTCGCAGGATGACAGCGGGTTGTTCGCCTTCACGCCTGTCGTCTCTATGAGACTATGAAACTGTCGAAGACGAGGGGACCAAGACCGTGCCGGACGTCATCTACGTCGACCATCACGCCACCACTCCCTGTGATCCGCGGGTGGTGGAGAGGATGTTGCCGTATTTCACGGAGCACTTCGGCAATGCGGCCTCCATCACTCATGCCCATGGGCGCAAGGCGTCGATGGCGGTGGAGGATGCGCGCATCTCCATCGCGCGATTCTTCGGTGTGTTGCCTCCGGAGATCACGTTCACGGCCGGGGCCACCGAGTCCAACAGTCTCGCCCTGAACCTCCTGCAGCCGGGTCAGCACTTCATCACCAGCCCGCTCGAGCACAAGTCGATTCTGGCTCCGGCCGAACGGCTGGCGAAGCTCGGCGTGGAGGTGACCTATCTGACGCCGGACCGGGAAGGCCGCATTCATCCCGAGACCCTTCGTGCGGCGTTGCGGCCGGAGACGCGGCTCGTGTCCATCGAGGCGGCGAATGGCGAGATCGGCACGGTGCAGGCGATTGCGGAGCTGGGCGCGATCTGCCGCGAGCATGGAGTGCTGTTCCACACCGATGCCACGCAAGCCGCGGGGAAGGTTCCGCTCGATCTCACGAACATCGACCTGGCCTCTTTCTCCGCGCACAAGTTGTACGGACCGAAAGGCATCGGAGCGCTGTTCGTGCGACGCGGGGTCCGTGTTCCGCCGCTGATCGTGGGCGGTGGACAGGAACGGGGTTTGCGCTCAGGAACGGTCAATGTTCCGGGCGTCATCGGCTTCGCGGCGGCGTTGGGGTTGGGCGCCGAAGAGATGGGCGAGGAGGCGCCGCGCCTCGCCGAGCTGCGGGACCGGTTGCGCGACGGACTCCTCGAAGCCATCCCGGGCGTTTCGGTGAATGGACCTCGGGAGGTAAGATTGCCGGGAAACCTCAACCTGAGCTTCGAGCGCATCGAGGCGGAGTCATTGATCCTGGGGATGAAACGCTTTTCGCTGTCGTCCGGCTCTGCCTGCAGTTCAGGTGAAAAGGGGCCGTCACGTGCGTTGAAGGCGATCGGTGTGAGCGACGAGAGGGCAATGGGATCGATCCGCATCGGACTCGGAAGATCGAACACCGCGGAGCACGTGGAGTTGCTCATCGCGGATCTGAATCGCGCCGTGCGGCGGCTGCGGGAGATCACTCCGATATGAGCTCGAATCTGGCCGGACGGATCCTGCTGGTCGATCACTCCCGAGGAGCATTGCTCTTTCAGGAGACCATTCTCCGGCGCCGGGACATGTTGATCATGACCTCTTTGGCGGGCTCGGACGGCATGCTCAAGGCACGCCAGGAGTTGCCGAACCTGATCATCTTCGGCTACGACCTCTTCGACATGACCGCCCCCGAGTTCTGCCGCGAGATCCGCACGCACGAAGAGACCCGGGGCATCTCGCTCCTGCTGGTCTGCGAACGCGGCGCGCCCGATCACGGCGATCTCAGCATCGCCGCCGGATGCAACGACGTGATCTTCCGCCCATTGCACAAGCCCGAGCTCGACGAGAAGGTGGAGCGGCTGACCAGCATCCCCGTGCGCCGGCAACTTCGCACCATCACCAAGATCGAAGTCTCCCTCGAAAAGCACGGCCGGTTCATCCTCGGGCGCAGCATGAACATCTCTTCCAACGGGATGCTCCTGGAGGTCCAGCGCATGCTCCCGCAGGACGGACCCATGCGCCTGCATTTCTACCTGCCGGGCGATCCCAAGCCGTTGCAGGTGATGGCGGAGATTCTTCGAGCCGAGTTCACCGGCGCCATGTCCAAGTACGGGATGCGCTTCGTGAGCCCCACCGACGACGACCGCGAAAGGATCTCGCGATACGTGCACCGCCTACGCTCGCGCGAAACGATCTGATGCCCAACCTCGACGAAGCCATCCAGGCAGCCCGTAACGAGGACTTCCTCCGCGCGTTGACTCTCTTTCTCGACATCTACGGCACGGAGGAAGCACCACCCATCCGCACGCCGAAAGACGCCAGCGGACTCTCCTACTTCGGACTGTGTCTGGCGCTGGTGCCCAAGAAACTGAAGCCGGCCATCGATCTCTGCAAGCGCGCCATCGAACTGGAGTTCTACAACGGCGACCACTACGCCAACCTTGCTCGCGTCTACACCGCGGCCGGGAATCGCCGCAAGGCACTGGAGACGGTCGCGCAGGGGCTCAAGCTGGTGCCCGAGCACGACTACCTCATCGACGTGCGCCATCAACTGGGTGTGCGCGCGCGCCCAGCGGTCCCCTTCCTCGATCGCGCCAACCCCATCAACGTCTCCCTCGGTCAATCGCGCCACGCGAAGCAGGTGGCCGACAAGGAGAGGAAGAAGTAGCCGCGAAGGCCATGAACATCATCATTCCGGACGACTACCAGGGTCGGAGCTCACGCGCGCCCGCAAGGTGAGCGAGGTGACGAACGCCATCGGAATGAGCGGCCGCGCCTTCATCGAGACCTTTCGCCGCGTGACCGGGTACACACCCAAAGTCTTCGCCCGCGTGCAGCGCTTCCAGTTACGTAGCGAGCGGCGAAGCGGAGCGCCGGCGTCCCGCCGGCTGGCCGGGGGGCGTCCTCGCCCCGGCGGGGGAGCGCGCCTTGCGAGAAGGAAGCTCGTCTCGCGATGCTGGGTTTCCGCTCGAATGCCCCCGCCCGCGGCGGGACGCCGCTTGGCCAGGCGGCGGGGACGCCGGCGCTCCTCGGCTCCCTTCAAGTCAGATTTTTCCAATACGGCGCCTCGGCGCGGAATGCATGATTGAGATGGAGCGGCGCGCGAAGGAACAGATGAAGTAACGCTGCAGCTCACTTCCGGTACCACGCGGCCAGTCGCTCCGGGGCGATGCCGAGGTGGAAGCCGGCGATGATGAGCCAATTGAGGATGGAGGTTCGGACGACGCCTTTCGCGAGAAAGCGCCGTCCGGACGTCCTGACTTTCAGCGGCAGAATGGCCACGCGCTTCATCCGTCTCGAGAGTGCGTAGTCCTCCATGATCGGAATCTCGGGATAGCCCGGGAAGGACTCGCGCCGGAAGAAGTGGGCCTGATCGCCCCAGGGCGCCCGCGTGAGTCTCGTCCGCGTGTTGATCATGAACGCGACGTAGGCCAGACGCGGTCCTCCTTCGACGAACTCCACGAGAAATCCGCCGCAGTCGTGGCCTTCGTCGAGAGAGCGCGTGACTGCCTCCGCGGCACTCGCGGGCAGGAGCGTGTCAGCGTGGAGGAAGATCAGCGTGTCGTGCGACGCCGCTTCCGCGCCGCGATTGAGTTGTCGCGCCCGCATGCGCTCACCGGCGATCACCCGCGCGCCGTGAGCCGCGGCGATGGTCGCGGTCGCGTCAGTGCTCCCTCCATCCGTGACGAGGATCTCCGCCGCTCCCGCCGCGCGTGCAGCGTCGATGGTCGCGCCGATCCGCGCCTCCTCATTCAAGGTCGGAATGATCACGGACACGAGCATCGGCATGACGAGGATTGTAGTCATCCTGAGCCACTTCACTGCGCGCGCTGAACCGAAGGGAAGTCTCTGTGGAGCGGTGGGCTTTAGCCCTCCGGGCACTCGCGAAGGATGAGCCGAAGCCGTGTGAGGCTCTCGGGAAACTCATGCCGAGAGCCGCGACCGGCAAGGGGAAGTTTCTCGCGAGAGCCCGGAGGGCTAAAGCCCACCGCTCCACAGGATTCCGTGCCGAGCTCCAGCTTCTTCGCTCAGGATGAGAGACTGGACACAGTTGAGATCACTCGAGCATTCAACGCGCGGGCAACTGATACCTTGTCTGCGATGAATGCCTACATCCTCGCCGGGGGGCGCTCCGTGCGCATGGGAGTGTCGAAGGTGGAGCTGTTTCTCGAGCGGATCGTCGCGGCGGCGCGGCCGGTCTTCGAAGAGGTCCTCGCCGTGCAGCGTCTGGGCGGAGACGCGCTCGCTATCCCAACGATTTTCGAGGAGCCACACGAAGACGACGCGGTGGTGTTCGGAGTGGTGGCGGCGCTGCGTCACGCGGCGGCGCCGTGCTTCGTGCTGGCCGTCGACTATCCACTGCTGACAGCGGAGGTTCTCCGGTTCATTCGCGATCGCGGAGGGGTGCCTTGCTGGAACGGAAGGCCGCAACCGCTGTGTGCGGTCTGGACCCCCGAGGCGCTCCCGCGAATCGAGGCGCGCATCGCGGCCGGTGCATTGGATTTGCACGGCGTGATCGGACGGGAGATGATCCCCGAGGGCGAGTTGCGCGCGCGTTTCCGAGGCGAGCCGCTGATGAACGTCAACACGCGCGCGGAGCTCGAGGAAGCTGAGAGACTGAATGGCGAAGGATTTTTCCCATCTCGATGAAACCGGCGGCATCTCCATGGTGGATGTCGGCGCGAAGAGGACCACTCAACGCGAGGCCGTAGCCACGGCCACGGTGAGGATGACACCCGTCACGTTGAAGAAGCTCGCCGACCGCGCGCTTCCTAAAGGGGATGTGCTCACCACCGCCAAAGTGGCCGGCGTGCTGGCGGCAAAGCAGACTCCGGCCTTGATCCCGCTCGCGCATCCGTTGGCGCTGGACTCGGTCGACATCACCTTCGACCTCGATCCGGACGGAGGCACGATCGAGATCCGCGCCATCGTCCGCTGTGACGCCAAGACCGGCGTGGAGATGGAGGCCATGACCGCCTGCGCCATCGCCGCGCTGACGATCTACGACATGTGCAAGAGCGCCGAGAAAGGCATCGTCATCGAGGGCCTCCAACTCATGCGCAAGTCGGGAGGCAAGTCGGGGACGTGGGAGCGATGAAATTCGGCTAGGTACACCGCCGCGGAGGAGAGTGTCCGGTGGCTGGGTTGTCAGTTGTCGGTGGTTGTCTGCGCCCGATCGCGCCGTGGGATCACCTCCCAACTGAGAACCGACAACTGACAACAGCGTCGGGCGGACACTCACCTCCGGGGCGTTGTACTAAGGCCGCTGCCATGGCAGTCCGCGGTCGTTCACGCGTGGAGGTTCACTGGCGCGTTGGGCCTCCTGGTCGGCGGCGACGAGTTGCTTGCGGATCGTGCCGAGCATGCGGGCGTCGGTGGCGATGGCCAGCTCGACGAGTTTCTGGCGCTCCTTGTAGCCGTTGAAGGCGATGACGAAGCGGTCGATGCGGAAGGCCACGGCCCGTCCCAGATAGCGATCCTCGCCGGTGAAGTTGTCTTCGCCGAGGTTGGAGATGGGATCGAGGAGCTTCCCGTTGCGGACGTAGAGTGCCTTGTAGCCGTTGAGGATGCGCGTGGCCGCGGCGCGGTCCGCGGCGGGGATGATCAGGCCCTCCATCACGTCGCCGGCGATGTCGAAGCGTGCCTGGAATGAGTTGCCGAGGATGGCCTGGCCGAAACCGATGTCCGCGGAATAGCGCTCGCTGTTGGGCACGCGCGTGTCGGTCGGGAAGAAGTTGAACACGGCCGGCTTCGAGGGCGCGGGCGGCATCCGCTCCGCGACGAAAGTGGCCAGGCTGGTCAGGGCTTCGAACGCATTCTGCGCTCCGCCCGTCACGCGCACGTAGAACGGACCTCGCCAGAGGTGGACGGCGAACTTGCTGACGTAGGCTTCGTTGTCGATCGGCAGAAAGCGCCGGGCCGCGTCCTTGCGCATCGAGTAGGCGCCGAACGCTTTCACGAAGTCGGGGAAGCGGAAGATCTCCACGGTCGCGAACCCTTTGCCGTCCAGACCGATGTACTTGCCGGCCGTGACGTCCACGAGCTCGTAGCGGGAAAAGTGCTGGCCGTCCGGCCCGAGGTAGGTGGCGATTTGCTCGCCGGGCACCACCATCGGGTCTTCCTCCAGTCGCCAGCCCTGGGCCTCCTCGTGTCGCGGGAGGAACTGGAGGCTGGGGGAGTCGATGACGGTGAAGTCGATCTCCGGCTCGGCGGGAGGCGGAGGGGCCGCGGCCTTGCTCTCACTGCGTGAGCAGGCCGCGCCCAGGAGGAGCAGCAGGGTCAGAGCGAGCGCAGGAAGTCGATGGTCACGCGGACCCCGGCGCCGTTCGCGCCGCGCGCTTCCCGAGGTGTCTCGCACTCCGCGTACGCGGTTCCAGCAATATCCAGATGCGCCCAAGACGGACAATCGACGAACTCCTTCAGAAACACGGCCGCGGTGATGGCGCCGCCCCAGCGGCCGCCCGAGTTCTTCATGTCGGCCCACTCGGAACGGATCAGTTCTTTGTACTCGTCCCAGGCAGGCATTCTCCAGAGACGCTCCCCAACGCGCTCCCCCGACTCAATCAACTTCTGCGCCAGCTCGTCGTTGTTGCTGAAGAGGCCCGCGGCCTCGCCGCCCAGGGCCACCACGCAGGCGCCGGTGAGCGTCGCGTAGTCGAGGATGTGATCGGGCTTGAGTGAGGACGCATAGTGGAGGGCGTCCGCCAGGATCATCCGTCCCTCGGCGTCGGTATTCACGACCTCCACCGTCTTGCCGCTCATCATGGTGATGATCTCACTGGGCTTGTACGCGCTGCCGCTGGGGACGTTGTCTGTAGTGACGAAGATCCCGGTGACTTTCACCGGCAGCTTCAGCTTCGCCGCTGCCTCGACGATCCCGATGACCGCGGCCGCGCCACACATGTCGAACTTCATCTCCTCCATCTTCTCGGCCGGCTTGAGGGAGATGCCGCCGGAGTCGAAGGTGATGCCCTTGCCGACCAGGGCCACGTGTTTCTTGGCCTTGGGCGGCGCGTACTCGAGCACGACGAAGCGGGGCTCTTCCACCGAGCCGCGGTTCACCGCCAGAAGGCCGCCCATCTTGAGGCGAACGATGTCCCGCTTGTTGTGGACCGTGCACTTCACGCCCACGCGCTTGGCCATCTCCTGCGCTTTGCTGGCGAGCTCGGACGGCGTGATCACGTTCGGGGGCGCATTGCCGAGGTCCCGGACCGTCTGAATCGCTTCGCTCATGGCCCGCGCGGTGGCGGTGAGCTTCTTGGCGTCCACGCCGGGAGCGATCACGCTGCCGTGCATGGCGATGCGCTTCTGTTCCTTCTTGACTGTGATGAACGGGTCGTACTTGTAGTCGCTCTGCGCGAGCGCATCAGCCACTGCCAGGGCCGTTTGCGATTCGTCGAGGCCGGGCAGGCTGTAGGGGAAGAGCAGCGCGATGTTCGCGTCGCGATGTTTCTTGCCGATCCGGCCGGCCGCGGTGATGGCCGCGCGCACTCCGCGATGGGTCAGAGCCTCGTGCTTGCCGAGTCCGATCAGCGTGAGTTTGCGCGGCGCGGTGCCGAGCACGGTGATGGACTCATCCGCGCGACCTTCGAACTTCGCGTCACGCAGGGCTTTCTGCACGGATTCGGGAAGTGCAACGTCCACCTTCCCCTCGGCGAGGAGGACGAACAGATGATCGATCCTGGAGAGTTTCGGTTCGCGAACGACGTCGATTTGCATGCGCCGGGCATCATAGCGTGCCGCATCGACCCGTTGGGGGGGAGCGACGCACTTGTGACAAGGGAAGGAGGCGGCTGAGAGCCGTCCGGCTACTCGGGGAGGGTGAAAGGCTCGTCCGCGTCGGTGTTGTCGCGGTGAGGGGGCTGGCCATGATGCTCGCTCATCAGGTCGTGCCAGCGCTGATACTGGTCCGCGGAAAGAGGGCGCAAATCGCGGGCACGTTCGAGTGCCTGGATGTCGGCCTCGGTCAGAGGCATGTCCCGTTCGAAATCGAGGTCGAACGGATCAGCGGCGACGGTCTTTTTCGAGCTCATCGTAGATTTTCAACAACCCGTGTTGCGTAAAGTACTCCCGAACGCGGTCCCGGTCGATGCCCGGCAACGACAGGAGGAAGGCGATGTCCGGCGCATCGATCAAGACTCGCATGGGCGCGTTCTTCATCGCCTGGACTTTCATCGCGATCAGATGCTCCGGGGAGGACCGGAAGGTCGATTCCGGCGCGATCCTTCCGAGTTGCGGCGGCGAAGAGCGCGTCTGCTGTCTGTCCGTAGACATAGAGGAAGTCCACATGCCCCATGGCCGAGCTTGGATGATGGTGGTTGGAGAAAGCCTCGGAAGCGAAGGTCGTGGCGTATCCCAGCGATTCGGCGTGCGCAATGATGCGAAGGCGTTGTGTGCCGTCGACCGCGAAATCCACGTCGTAGGTGAGGCGTTGGTGCCCCCACGCTACGAGCGCGTTCCCTCCTGCAAGAGCGTAGCGAAATTTCTCGCGCTCGAAAAAATCGGCGAAAGTCCGCAGAACCTCTTCGAACTGCATCCTCCGAGGATACCTCGGGGGACTCTCCTATAAACTGGCCGCACTCATGCAGCGAGCGGGGGGTTGATGCCGTATCGAATTCTGGTCATTGACGACGAAACGGGGATCCGGGAAGCCATCCGGATGACCCTGGAGTACGAGGGCTACAAAATCGACGAGGCGCGCTCGGGCCAGGACGGGCTCGACAAGGCCGGCAAAGTGGCCTACGACGCCATCCTTTTGGACATCAAGATGCCTGTGCTGGACGGCATCGAGGTTCTGGAGAACCTCCGCGAGCAGAAGATCATGACGCCCGTGGTGATGGTCTCCGGCCACGGCGACGTGCACACGGCGGTGGAGTGTACGAAGCGCGGGGCGTACGATTTTCTCGAGAAGCCCCTGAACCGGGACAAGCTCCTCCTCACGGTCCGCAACGCGGTCCGGCAGCGCTCGCTGGAGGAAGAGAACACCGAGCTCAAGGAAAAGAAAGAGAAGGAGTACCAGCTCGTCGGCCAGTCGCCTCTCATGGCCGACCTCAAGTCCCAGATCGATCGCGCAGCGCCGACGAAGGCCACGGTGTTGATCACGGGCGAGTCGGGCACGGGCAAGGAGTTGGTGGCGCGCGAGATCCACCGCAGCTCGGCGAGATCGAACCAGCCGTTCATCCAGGTCAACTGCGCGGCCATCCCCGAGGAGCTCATCGAGTCGGAGTTGTTCGGCCATGAGAAGGGCTCGTTCACGGGTGCGGTGCGCAAGCAGACCGGCAAATTCGTGTCCGCGGATGGCGGCACGATCTTCCTCGACGAGATTGGGGACATGTCCCTGCGCACACAGGCCAAGGTGTTGCGCGTGCTCCAGGAAGGGGACGTGGAGCCGGTGGGCTCCGCGGCCGTGGTGAAAGTGGATGTGCGCGTCATCGCCGCCACGAACAAAGACCTCACCGAAGAGATCCGCAACGGACGGTTTCGCGAGGATCTTTATTACCGGCTGAACGTGATCCCCATTCGCACGCCGCCGCTGCGCGAGCGCCGCGACGACGTGTCGGTGCTCGCCCAACACTTCGCGCGCCTCTTCTCCGAAGAGCACAACTATCACCCCAAGAAGTTCACGCCGAATGCGCTCAAGGCCCTCAGCGACGCGCCCTGGCGTGGCAACGTCCGGGAGTTGCGGAACATGATCGAGCGGCTGGTGATCATGGTTCCGGCGGACTCGATCGACGTCACGGATCTGCCCGCGGAGTTTTTCCGCACGCCCGTGGACATCATCAGCACGGCCATGCGCCTCTCGACGCTGCAGGACTTCAAGGACGAAGCGGAGAAGGCCTTCATCGTCGCGAAGTTGCGCGAGCATGGATGGAATGTGTCGAAGACCGCCGAAGCGATCGACACTCCGCGCTCCAACCTCTACAAGAAGATCGAGCAGTACAACATCAAGCGCGAGACCGGCGGCAGCGTCACCGCGGAGCGGATTGAGGATTGATAGTGTGTGCAGCATCCGCAGTTTTCCGGCCTGTCATCCTGAGCCGCGTAGACGGCGAAGGATCTCGTGCAAAGAACGACGAGCGTGCGGACACGAGAACTGCCGTCCTCTCACAATCTGCGCGGGCTTCGTTTGCCGCATGGGATCCTTCGCGCCCACCCGCCACCCGCTCAGGATGACAGGTTGGCAAGCGCCCGGCCGGCTGCACAACCTCTGAGGATGAAGGTTTGAGGAACAGCCAGAAGAACGGAAAGGGTGAGGATGTCGGAGCATCCTCAATCCGCGAAGCGTCCCTGCGTGCGAGCGACGGTCCCATCGGAGTGTTCGACTCCGGAGTGGGCGGGCTGACCGTGTTTCGGGAAGTGGCTCGTGCGTTGCCTCGCGAGCCACTGGTCTACCTCGGCGATTCGGCACGCGTGCCGTACGGGACGAAGTCGCCGGAGACGATCGTTCGCTACTCGCTCGAGGCGGCGCATCATCTGATGTCGCTGGGCGTGAAGATGCTCGTCGTGGCGTGCAACACAGCCACGGCCGCGGCGCTGCCGATTCTCCGCGAGACGCTGTCCATCCCCGTCATCGGCGTCGTCGAGCCGGGCGCCCGCGCGGCGGTGGAGCGCACCTCCGGCGTGGTCGGAGTCATCGCCACGGAAGGGACCGTCCGCTCGAAGGCCTACACCCGCGCGATCCACGCGCTCGACCCGGACATCGAGGTCATCGAGTCCGCCGCGCCCCTGTTCGTGCCGCTGGCCGAGGAGGGTTGGGCCAACACGCATGTGGCGAGGGAAGTCGCGGAGATTTATCTCGAGCCGCTGATCGACGCGGGCATCGACACGCTGGTGCTGGGCTGCACGCACTATCCGATTCTGCGCGGCACGATCGAGCTGGTGGTGGGCGACTCGGTGTACATCGTGGACAGCGCCGAGACCACCGCTGAGCTCGTGAAACTCACCCTCGGCCCCTCCAAAGGCGTCACGGACCCCATCCACCACTTCCTCGTCACCGACGCCGAGGAACGCTTCCGCCGCATCGCTGGCGAGTTTCTCGAACGCGAGATCTCGTTCCTCGAGCTCATCTCGCTACCGTGACGTTGCGTCATCGGTAAAAACGGTTCGCGAAAGCGGAGCGCCGGCGTCCCGCCGGCTGGCCGGGGGGCGTCCTCGCCCCGGGCGGGGGAGCACGCCTTTCGCGAAGGACGCTCGTCTCGCGCTGCTGGCTTTCGGCTCGAATGCCCACCCCCTGCGGCGGGACGCCGCAGGGCCAGCCGGCGGGACGCCGGCGCTCCTCGGCATCCCTCGTACCGGCTACCAGACCTCGCAGCGCTTTGCTTCGGGCCGCACCATCGGGGAGTCGGGTTTGCAGCCGAAGGCGGTGGCGAATTGGGGCATGTTCGAAACGGGGCCGATGACGCGGAACTCGCCCGTGGGATGGGGGCCGCCCTGGACCATCACGCGCTTGCTCTCGGGGCGGATCTCGTCGCCGCGGAACTGACCCCAGGCGATGAAGAACTGCTGATCGGGGGTGAAGCCGTCCAGAGTCGCGGCGGGCTTGGTCTGCTGCGCTTTCTGGAAGCCGAGGTACGCGATCTTCGCGCCGGCCAGATCACCGATCGACTCGCCGAGGACGAGCTTGCCGTTGTGATGGATGCCGGGCTCGATGAAGTAGGTCTCGAATTGATCGACGACACACTGCGCGCGCTCGAGGAACAGCTTGCGGTCGTCGTCGGTCCACCAGTTCCGGAGGCGTCCCTGCGCATCGAACTGCGAGCCCTGGTCGTCGAAGCCGTGGCTGATCTCGTGACCGATGACCACACCGATGGCTCCGTAGTTGACCGCGTCGGCGGCGTTCACGTCGAAGCCGGGAGCCTGCAGAATGCCCGCGGGGAAGACGATCTCGTTGAGGAGGGGGTTGTAGTAGGCGTTGGAGGTCGGGGGAGTCATGCCCCAGCGTCCGCGGTCGAGCGGCTTGCCGATCTGCGAGCGATCGTCGCGCACTCCGAAGCGCAGGCCGGCCAGGACGTTGTCCATGTACGAGTCGCGCGAGACGGCCACGGAGCTGTAGTCGATCCACTGGTCGGGATAGCCGACCTTGGGCGTGAAGGTGGACAGTTTGGCCAGGGCTTGTTCTTTGGTGCGAGGGCTCATCCACTCCAGTCCGCGGATGGTGTCGCCCATGGCGGCCAGGAGGTTCTTGACCATGTCCTGCATGCGGGCTTTGGCTTGGGGCGGGAAGTGGCGGTCGACGTAGCGCTGGCCGAGGGCCTCGCCGAGGAGTTGGTCCTCGGTTTGGACGCAGCGTTTCCACCGCGGTTGCATTTCTTTCGAGCCGCGCAGGTAACGGCTGTAGAACTCGAAGTTCTGGTTGGCGAAGGCCGTGGACAGGTGGTCCGCTGCTCCGTTGAGGACGTTCCAGCGCAGGTAGGTGCGCCATGCGCTGAGCGGGGTCGAGGCCAGCTCGCGGTCGACGGCCTGCATGAAGAGCGGCTGCTCGAGGTTGAGCTCCTCGATCCTGACGCCGGCGTGGTCGAGGTAGCGCGTCCAGTCGAAGTGCGGGGTGATCTTCTGGATCGTGCCCACGAGATATTTGTGATCGGTGGCGTTCGGATTGCGCAGCGAAACGTTGTCGAGCTGCATCTTCGCCAGGCGTGTCTCGAGCTCGAAGATCGTGCCGGCGGCGCTCTTCGCGTTGGCCTTGGACGAGCCGGCCAGCACGAACATCTTCGCGATGTGCTCCTTGTACTTCTCACGTGCCTCGGCGAAGCGTGGTTCGGGCTTGAGGTAGTAGTCCCGGTCGGGGAGGCCGAGACCGGAGGCGAAGACGGTGGCGATCACCTGCGAGGGATTGTCATTGTCGGGCGTGGATCGCATGCCGAAGGGTACGAAGAGCTGCAGGTCGTGCAACTCGGCGATGACTGCCTGGAGTGCGGCCCGCGAGTCGATCCGATCGATCCTGGACAGGAGCGGCTGGATGGGGCGGATGCCCAGCGCGTCGATGCTCTTCTCGTCCATGCAGGAGCCATAGAAGTCGGCGATCTGCTGGTCGATCGAGCCCTTGGGCCAGTCGCGACGCTGGGAGACCTCGTCGAGGATGGCGCGGAGTTGCTCCTTGCTCAGCTCGCCGGAAGCCCACCGGCGGCTCCATCGATTCATCGTCGGAGGGATCGGGTTCGCCGCACGCCACGCCCCGTTGGCGTAGTCGAAGAAGTTCGTGCAGGCGTTCACGTTGCGATCGATGTCCTCGGCGAATACCCCGCGCTCCTGGGCGAAGGCAGTTCCGGACAGCATGAGGGCGAGCAGGCAGGTCGCGATGCGCATGGCTGGCGAGTATACGGTCCGACCTGAGGGGGAGTGAGTCGACAGTTTGTGACTGTTGCGCGGAAAGTTGGACCGGCGGCCGGCAGTTTTTCTCGAATGGCGCGCCCAAGCGGACACTCACTTACGGGAAGCTTACCCAACCGCGCCGCGGCCGTGCCGGCGCGCGTCGCGGGAGAATACGAATACAATCCGCCCCGCATGGCTGACCGGACCGAACGGACGTTTGCGCCTGACGCGCGTGAGCCTTCCCGCAGGCGATTCATGATCGCGGGGGAGCACGTGATCCTGCGTGCGTTCGAGCGCGACGACGCCGAGCGGTGTTACCGGTGGATGAACGATCCGAGCATCGTGCGCACTCTGAAGACGCGGTATCCGATCGCGTTTCAGAACGAGAGCGAGTGGTTGGAGCGGGCCATGAACGCCCACGCCACGGAACGCCATTTCGCCATCGAGCGGAAAGACGACCGCTCTCACATCGGCAACGCCTCGATTCACGAGATCGAGTGGGTGTCGCGAACGGCTGCCTTTGGACTGTTCGTCGGCGAGCCGAGCGCGTGGAACCGCGGCTTCGGAAGTGACGCCATCCGCACGCTGGTGCGGTTCGCCTTCGAGGAGATGAACCTCCGCAAGCTGCGCATCAATGTTTTCGACTACAACGATCGCGCGAAACACGTCCTGGAAAGCCAGGGTTTCGTGCAGGAGGGCCGGCTGCGCCAGGAGTTCTTCCGGGAGGGGACGTATCACGACATCGTGATCCTCTCCACCTTCCGCGACGGCGTGCCGCAGGAGACAGGGGTATGAGCGAACGAAAGATCCGCGTGCTGATCGCCAAGCCGGGCCTCGACGGTCACGATCGGGGAGCGAAGGTGATCGCGCGCGCGCTGCGCGATGCGGGCATGGAAGTGATCTACACGGGCCTGCGTCAGACGCCGGAACAGATCGTGGCCGCGGCGGTGCAGGAGGATGTCGACGCGATCGGTCTGTCCATTCTCTCCGGAGCGCACAACGTGCTGTTTCCGGAGATCATGCGCATGCTCAAGGAACAGGACGCGGAAGGCATCATCGTGTTCGCGGGAGGAATCATCCCCGAGCAGGACATCGCCAAGCTGAAGGCCATGGGCATTCGCGAGATCTTCCTGCCCGGCACGCCGACGTCGACCGCCGTGAGCGCGATCCGCGACGCCGTACATCGGTGACCAGACGGGTCGACTTCGTTTTCGACGATGGCGGGATGAACCTGCTGTCGTCGCAGGCCCTGCGCGACATCAGGGCCGCGATTCCCGAGGAGGCCTCGCTGTTCGTGTTCCGCTCCGGACGCGCCCGCCTCTTTGCGGCGGGCGCGAACATGGCGGAGATGCAGCGCTTCTCGCCCTGGGATGCATGGGAGTTCGCGCGCTTGGGGCAGGAGACTTTTGCAGTCATCGAGCGTCTGCCGTGCGTGACCGTGGCGCTCATCGACGGCGACTGTTTCGGTGGCGCTCTCGATCTGGTGCTGGCCTTCGACCTCCGGTTCGCCACTCCGCGGTCGCGTTTCGCCCATCCCGGCGCCCGCCTCGGCATCGTCACCGGCTTCGGCGGGACCACGCGCTGGCGCGACGTCATGAGTCGCCGCGCCGCGAATCAGCTCTTTCTTGCGAACGGCGTGCTCTCCGCCGCGGAAGCTCTGCAACTCGGGATCGTGGACCGCGTCGCGGAGTCACACGACGAGGAGCTCTCCCGCCTGGATGGCGCCGACGTGCGGATGATCAAGGAGTTGACCATCCACGCGGAGACGCTCACCCGCGAGCAACTGTACCGGAGGGCCCGGCACGGCAGCATGGACTTCCAATGACAACACGGTTTCGCCTCTCGCCCACTGATCGGAGGCTGCATCGCCCCCCTCATCCGGCCGTTGGCCACCTTCTCCCCCCAAGAAGCCGGGGGGAGAAGGCTCTCGATTGAACAACTCTCGCGATAACCCCTCCAACTCGCGATGAGCACACACCGAGAGCCTTCTCCCCTCCGCAGAGGGGAGAAGGTGCCGAAGGCGGATGAGGGGTCGCCCTCGTGGCAGGCACGCAGGTTTGACGATGGATCACCGTCAACTGAGAACCGACAACTGACAACAGGATGAAGTGACGGCGACAAGTCAGCGAGGGGGCTCCGAAGCTTCCTTCGAGCGGAGCGTCGTGCCCGCGAGATCCTCCCAGCGATAGAGCTGAAACGCCTTGCCCTCCTCGGACATGGCCACGAAGAGACCGTGGGGGAAAGTCGGGCCCAGCGGCGTGCTCGTGACTTCGGAGCCGTCGCTGTCCAGCGTGGAGACGGGGATCACCGCGATCTCCGGATGATCGTGCGGCCCCTTCGCCGATCCCTCGCGCGGATAGACGCGGAACAGGTTCGCCGATTGGTCGGAGACCAGGATGTAGCCCGTGTGCGCGTCGAGCTTGTAGATGGAGATGCCTTCGCGATCCTCTTTGAAGCCGCTCGTGCCGAAGAGGGCAAGCTCGGTCCCGGCGTCGGGCGTGTCGGGATCGGCGGCGTATTTGCGGACGCCGGCCCATTCGTCGGAGTAGTACACGTAGCCGGCCTGGGCATCGACGGAGATCGCCTCGATCTCGCCCTCGCCTCCGCTGAACGCGCCGAACTGCCGGACCTTCTCGAGCGTCACGCCGCTATTGCCGTCTCCCTTTACGAGGTATTGCCACAGATAGCCGGTGGCGGGACCGGTCTTACGGCTCACGATCGCGAAGAGTCGTCCATCCGAGGGGCGGTGGTAGAACGCCACCCCCATCGGCATCCGCCACTCGGGCGGATCGTCGGCGAAAACTTCGATTCCTCCGCCGTCCACCGCCGTGACCTCCGGAAGGCGGTACAGGCGAACGCGTCCGCCGTCGCGTTCACTGACGATGGCGAGATCGATCGACTTGCCGTCGAGCATCACGCCTTGGGCGATGTCCACGTTGTTGGGGCGGGACAGGCCTGTCTTGGTGCGGTCGGCGAGGATCCGGCCGGCCAGGTCGAACGTGTAGAGACCTCCCGACTTGTCCGTTCCCAGGATGAGGCTCTGCGCCGGATCGGTCGGATGGATCCAGATCGCGGGGTCGTCCGAGTCTCCCGCGACGGGCTCGGTCACGAGCACCGGGCGCACCGCGTTCGGAGGCAACACACGGGAGTGGGCGCAGCCCAGGAAGGGCAGGATGGTGGCAACCAAGAGAATCTCGCGGAACGGGAGACGGGGCATCAAAGGTCCTCCTCACCAACGGTCGGAGCGACGATTCGTCGCGGGGCTTTCTTGACAAAGCGATGGGGTCAGGCCTATCTTTCAGGCCGATTGGAACGTTCCAATCGTAAGTCCTAACCTGATTCGACGCAACCCCCCGACATCTTTGAGCCGCCAACGCCGATGAAGAACTGGAACGTTCCAGTCCGGACGAAGGAGAGACGAATGCGCCACCGATGGACGGCAGCCTCGAGGTCAACCAAAGGCCTGACCCCTCCCGCGCCGTCGATCGCGAGGTCGACCGAAGGCCTGACCCCTCTCGCGCCGCGGATCGCGAGGTTGACCGAAGGCCTGACCCCTCTCGCGCCGTCGATCGCGAGGTTGACCGAAGGCCTGACCCCTCTCGCGCCGCGGATCGCGAGGTCAACCGAAGGCCTGACCCCTCTCGCGCCGCGAATCGCGAGGTCAACCGAAGGCCTGACCCCACCCGCGCCGGTGACCGCGAGGTGGACCGAAGGCCTGACCCCACCCGCGCCGGTGACCGCGAGGTCGACCGAAGGCCTGACCCCTCCCGCGCCGCGGATCGCGAGGTCAACCGAAGGCCTGACCCCTCTCGCGCCGGCGATCGCGAGGTCAACCGAAGGCCTGACCCCTCCCGCGCCGCGGATCGCGAGGTCAACCGAAGGCCTGACCCCTCCCGCGCCGCGGATCGCGAGGTTGACCGAAGGCCTGACCCCACCCGCGCCGGCGGTCGCGAGGTCAACCAAAGGCCTGACCCCTCTCTCGCTGCTGATCGCGGTCACGGTTGTTGCGGGATGCGCGACGTCGAAACCGGCGGCACCGGCGGCGCTGTCGCTTCTGGTGTTCGGGGACCAGGGATACCACCTCGACTATCTCGAAGCCGAGGATCGGGAGCCGCCGCGGACGTTGGAGGAGGCCCTGGCCCTCGAGCGCGAGGAGTGGCTGGAGGACAAGCGGCCTCCCGCGGAGTTCGCCCCGTCCTCGCTCGTACGGTTGCCATCGACGGGTGGCTATGTTCCGGCCAGCGGGATGATGCCGGTGGCCGGTGCGATGAGGGCGTACTGCCAGACCGCGCGCTGCGACGCGGGAGTGATGCTGGGCGACAATGTCTATCCGAACGGGCCAACCGGGGGCGCGGACGGGGTCGACGACGCGAAGCGCTTCGACGACATTCTGCTGACGCCCTTCCGAGACTTCGGGAAGCTGGCGGATGGCTTTCGCATTTACGCGGCGCTCGGCAATCACGATTGGCGCACTTCGCGCGAGGCAGCACTCGGCGAGGTGAGATATCTGGAGTCCACGCCGCCGTTCTACATGGACGGGCTCTTCTACCGTGTGAAGCCGCCCGCGGCGCGCGGGGAGGTGGAGCTCTTCGTGCTCGACACCGAGGTGTTGCTGGCTGGGACCACGGTGTACGAGGACGTGCTCGCGGATGATGGCAGTGAGTTGCCGTCGACGGAGGTCGAGGTGCCGGAACCATGGACGGTGCCGCAGAACGCGCAGGAGCGGGGCATGTTCGAGTGGCTGGAGCGCTCGCTGCGTGAATCGAAGGCGCGGTGGAAGATCGTCATGGGGCATCACCCGCTGTGGTCGTCCGCGGGCAGTAAGTTCGAGCAGGCGAAGGTGATGCGCCGTCTGATCCTGCCCACGCTTTGCCGCTATGCGGATCTCTACCTCGCGGGTCACGAGCACACGCTCGAGCTGCACACGGACAGTTGCGCGCAGGCCTTGCCCGGGGAGAAGGTTCCTCCTCTGCCGCAGATCGTGTCCGGTGCGGCGGCGAAGCACAGGCCGCTGAACTCGTGGTTCGCGGCGCATCAGGCCCGGAAGTCCCCCGAGCTCACGACGCTCTACTCGAAGGGGATCATCTGGGGCTTCGTGCATCTCACGTTGGAAGGGGATCAGGCCGTGGCGCGAGTGCTCTCCACGCCGAATGACGGGAGCGGCGGTGTCGCGCTCGAGCACACGCAGACGTTCGACCGGCGCTCGGGCCGGCTCAGGCCTTGAGAACGTGCGGCTCGAGCTCGGGCGGCGGCGCCGTGGTGGCGCGGGCGATGAGCGTCGGGGACAGGACGTCGCGGATCGACTCGGATCGTCCCTGCTCGATGCGCTCGAGGATGCGCTCGATGGCCAGTCGTCCCAACTGCGCAGCCGCCTGATCGATGCTCGTCAGCGACAGGTGTCGCAGTCGCGCCAGGTAGGAGTTGTCGTATCCCATGATCGAGATGTCGCGAGGAACGCGCAGGCCCGCGGCCTCGGCCGCGGAGACGGCCCCGATCGCGGCGAGATCATTCGCGGCGAAGATGGCCGTGGGTGGTGCGCCCGTCGTCAGCAACTCCCGGCCGCCGCGAAATCCACCTTCCTCCGTGAAGGAGCCCTCCACGACGCGACACAACCCTTCCAGCCCGAGGTCGCGAACCGCGGCTTCGAAGCCCGCGCGTCGCGTGGCCGCACCTGCTCCCGGCCCACCATCGATGTGCGCGATGCGACGATGTCCGAGGCCAGCCAGATGTTCCGCGGCGAGCCGGCCTCCCGCGTGATCGTCGTCGGTGACGTAGTCGCAGAGGTCGCTCTCGACGTGACGATTGAGCACCACCACCGCGGTCTCCCGCGCGGCCCGTTCGATCGTCGCGTCGTCGACTTGCGGCGCGGCGAGGATCAAGCCGTCCGCGCGCAGCTCGAGCAACGCGTCGATGGCCAGCGACTCGAAGCGCCACTCCCGATCACCGGTCGTGAACACGAGCTCGTAGCCCAGCTCGCGCGCCCGCTCCAGCAGGCCGGAGCTGAGGTCTCCGAAGAAGGGATTGCGAAGATCCGAGAGCAGCACTCCCAGTCTCCGCGTCTTCCGTCCCACCAGTCCGCGAGCCATCGCGTTCGGCCGGTAGTTGAGCTCCCGGGCCGCCTGCTCGACGGCCGCACGGGACTGCTCGCTGACTCCGGGACTTCCCGAAAGAGCCAAAGACACCAGCGATTTCGACACCCCGGCGCGGGACGCCACGTCATGAATCGTGGCTCGTCCGGCTCGCGGAGGAGAGGGGTTCGGTTTCGTCAGATTCGTCACTTGACAGCGTTCTCATGCGGGCGTATCTTCTCGAAAACCCGCCGCTGGAACGTTCCAATCATAGATCCGCTCCGCGATCTCAGCAACTTGTCATCTTGCCACGACCCGAACGAAGTGATCCACGCAACATTGTTTTGGATGATGTTTGGAACGTTCCACATTGCAAATACTTTCGAGCCGCTTGAATCGGAGGTCCCATGAAGCGCAACGGTCTGATCGCAATCCTGGTGCTCGCATCCCTTGTGTTTTCACTGACCGCCCCGGATGCGGGAGCTCAGGCCATGGGAGCCATTGTGGGCTCGGTGGTGGACGAGAGCGGCAATCCCCTGGTCAGCGCCGAGGTCACGGTCGCCGAGTCGAATCTCGTGACGACCACGGACGCTCAGGGACGGTTCCGATTGACTGGCGTTCCTCCCGGGACGCATACGGTCGTCGTGATTTATCTGAGCGCACTCGCGGCCGACACGAAGGAAGTTTCGATCGAGTCGGGGAAGACGATCGAGTTGGAGTTTCGTCTGAAACGCTTCTCGGAACAGATCGAGGTCCGCGCGCCGATCATGGAAGGTCAGGCCAACGCGCTGAATCAGCAGAAGCACGCGTCGAACATCACGAACGTGGTGTCGGCGGATCAGATCGGCAGGTTCCCGGACCCGAACGCGGCCGAGGCCACGCAGCGTGTGCCGGCAATCACGCTGCAGCGCGATCAGGGAGAGGGCCGTTACATTCTGGTCCGCGGCACGGAGGCGCGTCTCAACTCGACGATGGTCGACGGGGAGCGCATCCCCTCGCCGGAAGCGGGAGGGCGCGACATCGCGCTCGACGTGATCCCGGCGGATTTGCTGCAGTCGATCGAGGTCTCGAAGGCGCTCACCCCGGACATGGACGGTGACGCCATCGGCGGGAGCGTGAACCTGGTCACCAAGCGCGCGCCGGAATCGCAACGCATTTCGGCGACGGTGGCGTTGGGGTACAACGACCTGACCGAGGGTGGGATCAAGAACGGCAACTTCACGTGGGGCTCGCGTCTGGGCGCAGAGAAGAAGCTCGGAGTGCTGTTCGCGGGGAGCTACTACGAGACGGATCGCGGCTCGGACAACTTCGAGGCGGAGTATGACGATGGCGAGCTCGAAACGCTGGATCTGCGCGACTACGTGATCAACCGGAAGCGCACAGGCGCGACGGTGGCGCTCGACTATCGCCTGTCGGACCAGACCACGCTGTACGGTCGCGGCCTCTGGAACGACTACGAGGATACAGAGGTCCGCAGGGCCATGGTCAACGCGGTGGGCGACGGCGAGATCAGCCGCGAGCTCAAGGACCGCCTGCAGGAGTCGAAGATCAACTCGTTGACCTTCGGGATGGACCGGCAGATCGGCACCAGTTCGACGCTCGATTTCCGGATCGCCTCCAACAAGGCCCAGGAAAATACGCCCGCCGAGTTCGCGTCGGCCTTCATTCAGGAGGATGTCGAGTTCGATCCGAACGTCACGCCCGACGCGATCGACCCCGACAATATCCGCGCGAATCCGCTGAACCAGGACATCAACGCGTTTCTGCTCGACGAGATCTCCATCAATAGCAAGTTCGCCGAGGAAAAGGATCTCGTCGGCGCCGTGAACTTCATGCACTCGTTCTATCGTGACGCGTCGTTCAGCGGGAGTTGGAAGATCGGCGGCAAGCTGCGGTTCAAGGAGAAGAATCAGGACGACGATCTGCTGGTCTTCGAACCGGATGACGACTTCGCCATGACGGAGGTGCTGTCCCAGTTCCGGTCGCAGACGTCGTTCCTGGGCGGCCGGTACGAGAACGGGCTGTTCGCCGATCCGGGCGCCGTCCGGCGTCTCATCGATCAGCTCGAGGGTGAGGCCGAGCTCGATCCGGAAGAGGATCTGGCAGACTTCAACTCCTCTGAGGACACGCAGGCGCTCTACGTGATGACGGAGCTCGGCCTGGGCAAGAAAACCACGGTCGTGGCCGGCGTACGCGCGGAGCGGACCAAGACCGACTACGAGGCCTTCGAGCTGGACTTCGATGAAGAGGGTGATTTCACCGGCCTGACGACGGTCACGGGCGGCAACGACTACACGGTCCTCCTGCCGATGGTTCACTGGAAGTACCGCGTCGACGAGCGGACCAATCTGCGCGCGGCGCTGACGCGCACGTTCGCGCGTCCGAACTTCATCGATCTGGCGCCCTATCAGTTGATCGTCCGCGAGGACGAGGAGATCGAGCGTGGCAATCCGCAGCTCGCCGCCACGAAGTCCTGGAACCTGGACGTCTTTGCCGAGCGCTATTTCGAGCCCATCGGCATCATCTCCGGCGGCATCTTCTACAAGCGGCTGACGGACAACATCTTTACCTTCCGCTTCGAAGAGGATTTCGAGGGCGACGAGTTCGACGTGACCCAGAAGCGCAACGGCGGCGACGGAAAGATCCTCGGCGCGGAGGTGGCGCTGCAGCGCAACTTCGCCCGCGGTCTGGGTCTGTTCTTCAACTTCACCTACGTCGACTCCGAGGCCGACTATCCGCGAGGTAAGGAACGCCTTCAGGGACAGGCCGAACAGACTGGCAACTTCGCTCTCTCGCTCGAGCGCGGGCGCTTCTCCGGCCGCGTCTCGCTCAACTACAACAGCGGGTATCTCCTCGAAGTCGGCGATGAAGCCGCGGAGGATCTGTGGCTCGACGATCACCTGCAGGTGGACCTCTCCGCAAACCTGCGCCTGACCGGGATTCTCAGTCTCTCGCTGCAGGTGATGAACCTTAGCGATGAGCCGTATCGCGTTTACGAAGGCGTGCCCAATCGCCCGGTGCAGGAGGAGTACTACGGGTCCTGGGGAACGCTCGGGCTCAAGATCAATCTCTGAGTCTCCGTTCCATCGGGAAAGGACGCATGACCCTGGTCGAGAACCGCAGTCCGGCTGTCCCGTCCTCCAGTGAGGCGGGACCGCGCGCAGGTCGCGAGTCCGGATCGCGACCGTTCGATATCACCCGCGCGCTGGACCTCATCTGTGTCGGGCGCGTGGCCGTCGACTTCTATGCGGAGCAGATCGGCTCGCCGCTGCACGAGGCGCAGAGCTTCCGCATGTACTTCGGGGGGTCGCCCGGAAACGTGGCCATCGGCGCGTCACGTCTCGGCCTTCGCGTGGAGATGTTCTCGCGCGTGGGCGCCGACGACCTCGGCCGCTTTCTGCGCGAGACACTTGTTCGCGAAGGCGTGGGCACGCGATTGCTCGCGGACGATCCCGATCACTTGTCGGGCCTCGTGGTGCTGGGCGTCGCTCCACCGGATCGCTTTCCGCTGATCTTCTATCGCGAGAACTGCGCCGATATGGAGACTCGCGCCAACCCCGCGGACCGCGTCGTGCTCGGTGAAGCGAAGGCGGTCCTCGTCACGGGGACGGGACTGAGCCGCGCCGCGACCGCGGAGGCGACGCTCGACATTGTCCGAGAGGCACGCGAGGCGGGCACCGCGGTCGTGTTCGACGTCGACTATCGTCCCGTGCTCTGGGGGCTGGGACCCAAAGGTGATGGCGAGACGCGCTATCGAAGCTCCGCCGGCGTGACAGCCACGATGACGCGGCTCCTGCCGTTCGTCGATCTCGTGGTGGGTACCGAGGAGGAGTTGCGGATCGCGGGTGGTGACGAAGACCTCGACGCCGCGATTGCGCGAGTCCGCGGGTCTTCGTCCGCGACGATTGTCTGCAAGCGCGGCGTCGCGGGCTGCTCGGTGTTCGCGCCCGGCGAGGCCGAGCAGCGATTTCCCGGGCGTCCGGTCGAAGTGCTCAATGTGTTGGGAGCGGGCGATGCGTTTCTGGCCGGCTTCCTGCGCGGCTGGCTTCGCAGCGAGCCGTTCGAGACGGCCGCGGCCTGGGCGAACGCGAACGGCGCACTCGTGGTTTCGCGGCATGGCTGTGCGCCGGCCATGGGGACTTTCGAAGAAGTCGCCTGGTTTCTTTCGCAGGAGGATTCGCGACGCGCCGCGCGGAGTTCGGAGCTGGCGCGTTTGCACCGTCGCGCGGGGCGCTCGTCGAATCACGAGTTGCTCGTGCTGGCCTTCGATCATCGCGTGCAGTTCGAGCAGGAAGCCGATGCCGCCGGCGTCGATCGAGGCCAGATCGAAAAGCTGAAGCACTGGATCTACGAAGGTTTCGAGCGCGCCCTGGCCACCGCGGGAATGGAGAGCGCCGCGCTACTCGTCGATCCGATCTATTGCGACGCCGTACTTGCCGAAGCAACTGCTCGAGGCATGCGCATCGGCGTCCCGATCGAAGCGGCGGGGTCGATGCCGACTCGCTGGATCGAAGACGGACCGGTCCATCCGCAGTTGCTGATCCGGCCGTCGCGTTGGTTCGTGAAGGCCCTCTTTCATCTGCATCCGGGACTGCCGCAAGCGGTTCGCGCGGTGCAGCTCGAACGCCTGCGCGAGTTGCAGAGTGCTTGCGAGACGCTCGAGCGCGATCTGATGATCGAGATCGTCGAGCCGGCCGGAATGGCCTTCGCCGACGGCGACCTTCCTGCGATCGTGGGAGAGCTCGCGATGACGGGCATCGAGCCGCGATGGTGGAAGTTGCCGTCGCTCTCCGCCGCCGATTGGCGCGTGTTGGAGCGGACGCTCGACGCGGCTGGGTCGGATGCGCGAGTGGTGATTCTCGGCGGCGGTCAGTCTCTGCACTCATTCGACGACGTATTTCGCGTCGCGGGCGCATCGCCGCGCGCCGCCGGTTTCGCCGTGGGACGTTCGGTGTTTGGAGATGCGATGAAGGCGTTCTTCGAAGGGGCGGTGCAGCGGGAAGCGGTGATCACCCAGGTCAGCGAGCGTTTCACCGGACTCGTTTCCTCCTGGCGAAACGCAGTTGCCGGAGGCTCGCGATGAACGCCGCGCACATCCGGAGATCGGAAGGCGGGCGGCGCGGGTTGGACTGGATCACCCGCGCGGGCGAGTCGGAGCTCGACACGGGAATCGACTTCGGCCTCCTCCGTCTCGACCAGGGCGAGAGCGCGGATCTCTCGTCGCCGCTCGAGGTCGCTGCGCTGCTGCTCGCCGGTGCAGTTCGCTTTCGCAGTGGCGACACGGAGCATTTCGCACAACGACAGTCGCTCTTCGAACAGGATCCGATCGCGCTGCACGTTCCGGCGGGAGCGGCGATTGAAGTCGTCGCCGAGTCGTCCGCGGAGCTGGCCGTGTTTCGCACCGCGAATGATCGGACTTTCGAGCCCAGGTTCTTCGACGGTTCGAACATGCTTCTGTCCGAACATCGTGCATACGGGAAGCTCGAAGACACGGCGTACCGGCTGGTGCGCACGATCTTCGACGATCGCAATCGCCCCGAGGCGAATCTCGTGCTGGGGGAGGTCGTGCATCTTCCGGGGCGCTGGTCGAGCTATCCGCCCCACCATCATCCCCAGACCGAGATCTACCACTATCGATTCGCGCCGGAACAGGGCTATGGCCACGGCGAGCTGGGCGACGAGGTGCTGAAGGTCCGCAGCTTCGACACGGTCAAGATCTTTCCCGGGAACGACCATGCGCAGGTGGCCGCGCCGGGGTGCGCGATGTGGTACCTGTGGGTCATTCGCCATCTGCCCCAGGCGCGCTACTCGGTGCCGGAAGTCGCGGAAGAGAACCGCTGGATGCTCGACGCCTCCACGTGGTCGCCGTCCTGGCGTAAAGTCGACGGAAGCTCACGATGACCATCCGCTTGACCATGGCTCAGGCGCTGGTTCGCTTTCTCGATCAGCAATGGCTGGATCGCGACGGAGTGGAGACGAAGTTCGTCGCCGGAGTGATGGGCATCTTCGGGCACGGCAACGTGACCGGATTGGGAGAAGCGCTCGAGAACGAAGAGCACACGCTTCCCTTCATTCGTGCGAACAACGAACAGGGAATGGTCCACGCCGCGATTGCGTATGCGAAGCAGCGCGATCGGCGCGGCGTGTGGGCCTGCACCAGCTCGATCGGTCCGGGCGCGACGAACATGGTCACGGGCGCGGCGACGGCGACGATCAATCGTCTTCCGGTGCTGCTCCTGCCCGGAGACATCTTCGCGGATCGGCAGCCTGATCCCGTGCTGCAGCAACTGGAGCACCGCGGGAACGCCACGGTCTCGGTGAACGACTGCTTCATCCCCGTGTCGCGCATGTTCGACCGCATCACCCGTCCCGAGCAATTGATCCCGGCGATGCTGAACGCGATGCGTGTGCTCTCCGATCCTGTGGAAACGGGAGCCGTGACCATCGCGTTGCCGCAGGACGTGCAGGCCGAGGCTTTCGACTATCCGGAGAGTTTTCTCGCGCGGCGCGTCTGGCGGATGCCACGACGTCCACCGGAGCCGCGCGACCTCGACGAGGCCGCAGCGGCGATGGCCCGCTGGCAGCGGCCGCTCATCGTCGCCGGCGGTGGTGTTCACTACTCGGGCGCGGCGGGGACGCTGGCGCGCATCGCGGAAGCACGCGGGATCCCGGTCGCGGAAACGCAGGCCGGCAAGAGCGCGTTGCCGTGGACTCATCCGATGAGTGTGGGCGGAGTGGGCGTGACGGGCACGCTCGCCGCGAACGAGCTGGCGATGCGCGCGGATGGTGTGTTGTTCGTCGGGTCGCGGCTCAGCGATTTCACGACGGCTTCGAAGAGTCTGTTCGTTGGCGATGGCCAACAACGCATTCATCTCAACGCCGACCGTGCGGATGCGATGAAGCTCGGCGCAGCCGCGCTCGTGGCGGATGCGCGCGCGGGGCTCGTGGCGCTCGATGCCGCCCTGCGCGACTACACGACCGCGCCAACGTATCGCGCCGAGGTCGCGGAGCGGCGCGCCTTGTGGTCCGCGGAAGTGGATCGCCTGTATGGACTCGAAGCGGCGCCCGGCGGAGATCTGCCGCAGACCGCCGTCCTCGGGATTCTCAATCGCGCGATGGGCGACCACGACGTCATCGTGTGCGCCGCGGGCAGTCTCCCCGGCGATCTGCATCGCCTCTGGCGGTCGCACGCGACGAAGACCTATCACCTCGAGTACGGATACTCGTGCATGGGATACGAGGTCGCGGGCGCCTTCGGCGTGAAGCTCGCGGATCCCGGCGCGGAGGTGTGGGCGCTGGTTGGCGACGGCAGTTTCCTGATGCTGCACTCGGAACTGGTGACGGCGCTGCAGGAAGGCATCCGCATTCACGTCGTGCTGTTCGACAACCGCGGCTTTCAATGCATCCGTGGATTGCAGGAGTCGCAGGGCTCCGCGGGTTTTGGCAATGAGTCACGGCGCCGCGAGTCCGGCGCGAGGGCCGCCGCGGGCGAGTATCACGCGATCGATTTCGCCTCCTACGCCGGAGCCCTCGGCGCGGAGGTCTTCCGCGCGAACTCTCTCGCGGAGCTCGAGGCCGCGATCACCGCGGCGCGATCCTCGTCGCGCGCGACGCTCATCGAAGTGAAGGCCGGCCGCGACAGCATGACTCACGGGTACGAGTCATGGTGGCGCGTCGGCGTGGCTGAGGTTTCGCGCAACCCGCGCGTCACGGAAGCCGCTGCGGCGATGCAGGACCGAGTGCGCCGAATCGCGAAGGCGCCGGCGAACACGGAGGATGAGAGTTGACGAGCCGCGGGAGCAATGGTCATGGTCGCGTGCAGGTCGGCATCGCGCCGATCGGATGGACGAACGACGACTGGCCCGAGCTGGGCGGCGAGATTCCACTCGAGCGCTGTCTGGCAGAGATGGCCGAAGCCGGCTACGAAGGCTGCGAACTGGGCGGCAAGTTTCCCCGCGACGCCGGCCAACTGCGCGCGCTCCTCGCGCCATTGGGGTTGTCGCTCGCCAGCGGCTGGCTCAGTCTCTGGTTTACCGACGATGGCCGCGCGGAAGAAACCGTCGACGCCTACCGCGCGCATTGCTCGTTCCTGCGCGAGATGGGGGCCGCGGTCGTGGTCGTGTGCGAGTGTGGAGCTAGCGTGCAGCAGCAGGCGCTGCCCGTCTCCGACGCACGTCCTCGCTATGACGAAAGGCAGTGGGGCATGCTCGTCGACGGTTTACATCGCATCGGCGAGATCGCCCGGGAGGAAGGGATGACCAACGTCTATCACCCGCACATGGGCACGGGAGTTCAGACCGCGGAGGAGATCGATCGGCTGATGAGTGACACGGATCCCGCGTTGGTGTCGCTGCTGCTCGACACCGGGCACGCCACCTTCGACGGCCACGATCCGCGGGACGTGATCCGCGCGCACTCCGCGCGCATCCGTCATGTGCATCTCAAGGACGTTCGCGGCGCGGTCGCCGCGGAGGCGCGACGGGATCGCTGGAGCTTCGAGCGCGCCGTTCGCGCCGGAGTGTTCACGGTTCCCGGGGACGGAGATGTCGACATGCGCGGTGTGCTGGCGGACCTGACGAGCGCCGATTACGCGGGCTGGCTGGTGGTCGAAGCAGAGCAGGATCCCCGCCTCGCGCCACCGCTCCAGTTCGCAACGATGGGACGCGAGTTCCTCCGGACGGTGGGCCTGTGAGGCGCGTTCCGCTGGCGGTGCTCGGCGCGGGACGCATCGGGAAGATGCACGTCGAGGCGTTGCTGACGCAGGTTCCCGAAGCCGACGTTCGCGCGGTTTGCGATCCGTCGCTGGACGAGGAGTGGGTGAGGGGACTGGGCATCGAGCGGGCGTTGCACGATCCCGCGGAGGTCTTCGCCGACCGTGAGATTGAGGCGGTGGTGATCGCCACGCCTTCGCCGCTTCACGCCGAGGTGGCCATCGCCGCGGCGCGAGCCGGAAAGCACATCTTCTGCGAAAAGCCGTTGACGTTCGATCTCGCGCGAGCCGAGGAGGTTCGCAGGGAGCGTGATGCGGCGGGCGTCATCCTGCAAGTGGGATTCAACCGCCGCTTCGATCCGGACATCCGCGAGCTTCGCGATCGCGTCCGCGCCGGCGCGATCGGCCAACTGGAAGTGATGGAGATCGTGAATCGGGATCCCGCGTTTCCCGCGATCGAGTTCATGCGCACCTCCGGCGGGATCTTTTTCGACTTCGCCATTCACGACTTCGACGTGGCCCGGTTCGTATCCGGTCGGGAGATCGAGAGCGTGTACTCGCGCGGCGCGGCGCTCGTCGATCCGCGCATCCGCGAGTTCGGCGACGTCGACTCCGCGACGACCGTGCTGCGGCTGACAGACGACGTGCTGGCGGTGATCGTCAACAGCCGGCAGAGCAACTGCGGCTACGACCAGCGCGTCGAGGCCCTCGGATCGCTCGGGATGCTGGCCGTGGACAATCGCCGCACGAGCTCCGTCGTGGCCAGTCATCGCGACGGCATCCTGCAAGGCAAGCCGCTGGAGAATTTCGCGCTGCGCTATCGCGCGGCCTACGTCGAGGAACTGCGCACGTTCTGTCGCACGGTGCTCGCGGGCGGCAAGGCGGAGGTGGGTGTGGAGGACGTCATGGCCGCGGTGCGCGTGGCCATCGCCGCGCGGCAGTCGCTCATCGAGAACCGGTCCGTTGCGCTGGCCGAGCTCGAAGGACGTGCCGCGTGAAGGGGATCGGAATCGCCGTTCTCGGCTACGGCCGCATCGGCCGCATCCACGCGGACAACGTACGCGCTTTTCCCGGCGCGCATCTCGTGGCCGTGTCGGATCCGGAGTTGGGCGCCGGCCTCCAGCCGCCCGCGGACGTGCCCTGGTCGAAGGAGGCCGGCTCGATCATCGCGGATCCAGCGGTCGAAGCGGTGATGATCTGCACGCCTACACCCACGCACGCCGCGCTGGTCGAGGCGGCGGCCTCCGCCGGCAAGCATGTCTTCTGTGAGAAACCGCTCGATCTCGATCCAGCAGTGGCGGCGCGCACGGTGCGTGCGGCGGAGCGCGCCGGCGTGTTCCTGCAGATCGGCTTCAACCGGAGATTCGATCCGAGCTTCCGGCGCGTGCGCGACGCCGTGCAGTCCGGCGAGATCGGCGCGCTCTGCATGCTGCGCGTGGTCTCGCGCGATCCCGCGCCGCCGCCCATCGAGTACGTTCGCAGCTCGGGCGGTCTCTTCCTGGACATGATGATCCACGACTTCGACATGGTGCGCTTCGTCTCCGGTCAGGAGGTCGAGGAAGTTCAGGCCTTCGGGGCCGTCCACATCGATCCGCGGATCGGCGAGGCGGGCGACGTCGACACGGCGGTGGTCTCGCTGCGTCTCGCCTCCGGCGCGCTGGCCACGATCGAGAACAGTCGCCGCGCGGTGTATGGCTACGATCAGAGGCTGGAGGCTTTCGGCGTGGACGGTGCGATCGAGGCCGGAAATCGCACCGCCTCGACCACGTGGCTCAAGCGTGCCGAGGGCGTGCGCTCGGAGAGTCCGCTGCACTTCTTCACCGAGCGCTATGAAGTGGCGTACCGGCTCGAGCTGGCCGCATTCGTCGAGACCATCCGCAATGGCTCGGAGCCGGAGTGCAACGGCCGCGACGCGCTGCCCCCGCTGGCCATCGCCGTCGCGGCGCGGCGATCTCTCGAGAGTGGACGGCCGGAGCCGGTCCTCGCGGCGGGGGCCGAATGACGGGATTCGTCCACGCGATCTTCGCGCATCTCAAGACCGGAGCGGATCGCGCGCCGCTCACCGATGAGAGTGTGATCGACCGTCTTTACCGGCGGCATCGGCTGCGCATCATGCTGGCCATCACCATCGGCTACGGCATTGCGTATACGTGCCGGCTGGCACTGTCCGTCGTCAAGAAGCCGCTGCTCGATGCGGGTGTCTTCTCGGTTTCCGAGCTGGGCCTGATCGGATCGGGGCTGTTCTATGCGTACGCGTTCGGGAAGCTGGTGAACGGCTTTCTCGCGGATCACGCAAATCTCAAATACTTCTTCGCGGTCGGGGTCTTCGTCTCCGCGCTCATCAATGTGGCGATGGGGTTCAACACCGCGCTCGTCGTCGCGGTCGCTCTGTGGGCGCTCAATGGATGGTTCCAGGGTTTCGGCGCTCCCGCCGGCGTCGTGGCCATGGCCCAATGGTTCACCGCCTCGGAACGCGGTCGCGCCTACGGCATCTGGAGCACCGCGCATTCCATTGGCGAGGGCCTCACGTTTCTCGTCGTCGCCGCGCTCGTGTCCACATGGGGGTGGCGCGCGGGATTCTGGGGACCAGGACTGGCCTGCGTCGTCGTGGCGATCGGGTGCGTCTGGCTGATGCAGGACCGCCCCGAAACGCTCGGCCTGCCCGCCGCGAATCAATGGAAAGCGCGACACGTCGCGTCGCCCGGGTCGGAGGTCGCGCCACCGGCCGTGCCGGTCGAGTTGCCCGGCGACACGTGGAATCAGCAGAAGGGCGTGTTGCGGCGTCCCGCCATCTGGATTCTCGCGTTGTCCGCGGGGCTGACCTACGTCACGCGCTACGCGATCAACAGTTGGGGCATCCTCTACCTGCAGGAAGCGCGCGGCCTCTCGCTCATGCAGGCCGGCGGCGTGATCTCGGTGAATACGCTGTCCGGCATTCTGGGTGCCGTCAGCTACGGCTTTCTGTCGGACAAGTTGTTTCGCGGCCGGCGTCCTCCGGCGAATCTGTTGTTCTCGGTTCTGGAGCTCGCGGGGCTGGGCATGATCTTCTTCGCACCGACGGCCAGCACCGCGTTCCTCACGTTCGCGTTCTTCATCTACGGCTTCGGATTGACGGGCCTGGTGACTTCGCTGGGCGGTTTGTTCGCCGTCGACATCGTGCCGCGACGCGCGGCCGGGGCGGTGATGGGATTCGTCGGCGTCTTCAGCTACCTCGCCGCCGCGGTTCAGGAAAACATCAGCGGGTTCCTGATCGAGCGGGGAGTGCAGATCGTCGACGGAGTCCGCCACTACGATTTCTCGAGCGCGATCACTTTCTGGCTCGGCTGCACTCTCCTGTCGGCAATCCTGCCGGCCACCCTCTGGCGCGTTCGCGCTCAGAGCTGACGTTGTTCACTCTTGCTGTCGAGGAGTCTCGCGTTCATGTCTTCGGTCTCACGACGATTCGATCTGGTCACACTCGGCAACTACACGAAGGACACCATTGTCACGCGGGCGGGAACGCGCCACGTGCACGGAGGCGGCTTCAACTATGCCGCGCGTGCGGCGGCCGCAGCCGGCCTTTCCGTGGCGGCCGTGACGCGCCTGGCGCGTGAAGATCGGGAGTCGGTCGAGCAACTCGAAGCCGCCGAGGTCACGGTTTTTCCGCGCTGGACGGAGTCGTCGACCATCATGCGACTCGAATACCCGACCGACAATGTCGACGAGCGGGTCCTGACCGTCGCGGCGACGGCGGGCTCGTTCGAGCCGGATCAAGTCGAAGGGATCGAGGCGCGCGCGTTCGTCGTGTCGCCGTCGATTCGCGGAGAAGTCGGAATCGACGTCCTCGAAAAGCTCCGGCGGCCCGGAGTGCTGATCGGGCTGGACGTCCAGGGCTACGTGCGCATCCGCCGCTCAGACGGGCAGCTCGAGCACTCGCACTGGCCGGAGATCGGCTCGACGCTGGCGTTGACCGACGTGCTCAAAACTGACGCGGTCGAGGCGGAGTCGTTGACTGGCACCAGCGATCACCTGGCCGCCGCACGAATCCTGGCCGGATACGGACCGCGCGAGGTCGTGCTCACGCATCGCGACGGGTTGCTCGTTCTCGCCGGCGGCGAGGTCTACGAAGCGCCGTTCCGACCTCGGGAGCTCCGCGGTCGAAGCGGGCGAGGGGACACATGTCTGGGCTCCTATCTGACGTGGCGTCTTCGCGCGGAACCGGCGCAAGCCACCCTCTGGGCGGCCGCGGCCACCTCGCTGAAACTGGAGCAGGAGGGTCCGCTCACGGCCACGTTCGCCGAGCTCGTGGCCGCGTTCCAGTCTTTCGGAGGCTCGATGCCCGCGTGACCCGCGCGAGAGGCCGAACGCATCGGATAGACTCCGGCCCGCACATGGATGCTCTCGAATCCCATCTGGACCCTGCCTCGGACGACTTCAAGGCCAACGCGGAACGGTTGCGCGGCCTGATCGACGATTTGAACGAACGGCTCGCGAAGGCGCGGCAGGGCGGCGGAGAGAAGTACATCGCCCGGCATCGCGAACAGGGAAAGATGCCGCCGCGCGAGCGCATCGCAACGTTGCTCGATCCCAACACTCCGTTCCTCGAATTGTCGGCGCTGGCCGCCAATGGGATGTACGACGATGAGGCTCCGGCCGCGGGGATCATCACCGGAGTGGGACGCATCCACGGGCGGGAGTGTCTGATCATCGCCAACGACGCCACCGTCAAGGGCGGCACGTACTTTCCGATGACCGTGAAGAAACACCTCCGCGCGCAGGAGGTGGCCATGCAGAACCACCTGCCCTGCGTCTACCTCGTCGACTCGGGCGGTGCATTTCTGCCGTTGCAGGCGGAGGTCTTTCCCGATCGCGAACATTTCGGCCGCATCTTCTACAACCAGGCTGTGATGTCGGCCGCGGAGATCCCGCAGATCTCGGCGGTCATGGGCTCGTGTACCGCCGGAGGGGCCTATGTTCCGGCCATGTCCGACGAGGCGGTCATCGTCAAAGGCACCGGCACCATCTTTCTGGGCGGTCCTCCTCTGGTGAAGGCCGCGACGGGCGAGGAAGTCACCGCGGAGGAGCTCGGCGGCGCGGACGTCCACACGCGCATCAGCGGGGTGGCGGATCACTTCGCGGAGGATGACGATCACGCACTGGCGCTGGTGCGCAACATCGTCGAGAACCTGCGCATGGACAAGAGCGAGCCGCCCACTCGGATCGAGCCGGAGGAGCCGCGTTACGATCCCCGGGAGCTCTACGGTGTGATTCCGCGCGAGACGCGCAAGCCGTATGACGTGCGCGAGGTCATCGCCCGCATCGTGGACGGGTCGCGGTTCCACGAATTCAAAGAGCGCTACGCGCCGACGATCGTCACCGGTTTCGCGCACATCTTCGGCTACAAGGTCGGCATACTCGCGAACAACGGCGTGCTCTTCTCCGAGTCCGCGCTCAAGGCCACGCACTTCATCGAGTTGTGCAACCAGCGGCGCATCCCGCTGGTGTTCTTGCAGAACATCACCGGGTTCATGGTCGGCAAACAGTACGAGCGAGGCGGCATCGCCAAGGACGGCGCGAAGATGGTGCACGCGGTGGCCAGTTCCACCGTGCCGAAGTTCACGGTGATCATCGGAGGGTCGTTCGGTGCCGGCAACTACGGCATGTGCGGCCGCGCTTACTCGCCGCGCTTCCTCTGGATGTGGCCGAATGCGCGCATCTCCGTCATGGGCGGCGAGCAGGCCGCGGGCGTGCTGACCACAGTCAAGCGCGATCAACTGGCGCGGGCGGGGAGCGAGTTGAGCTCGGAGGAAGAGCGGAGCATTGCCGATCCCGTGCTGGCCAAATACGAGACCGAGGGGAGTCCGTATTACTCCACGGCCCGCCTTTGGGATGACGGAGTGATCGACCCTGCCGACACGCGCATGTACCTCGGGCTGGGCCTCTCCATTTCGTACAACGCGACCGTCTCGGAGCCACGCTTTGGCGTATTCAGGATGTAACCCGTCGCGGGTTGCCCGCTCATGGAAGCCTGCGACGTCACCGGTCTCAAGAGCGCTCAGGTCCTGCTCGCCTCCGTTGCGCGACTCGCCGAGTCTCCAATCGCGCCGGCAAGCCCGCATTACTTCGTCGCGGGACAGCCGAGAGTGGCTTGTGGTGCGAGTCGCAGGGCGGTTTCGCGACGAAAGCGACACGATGTTGAGGAGGAAATCGTTGTGCGGCGAAGCGGGACAGGCCACGATCGGCTGTCGCAGCAGGAGGGCTGTGAGAATGCGCGCTGGGAGTCTGCACAATAGCAAGCTAGCAAGATGATTACTTGGTTCCTCTTCGACCTCGGCAACACCCTCATCAAGCTCGCGTACGAGCGGGTGCTGGAGAACATCTGTCGCGACGCCGCGGTGACCCGGGATGAGCTGGTCGCGTTGCTCGAGGCTCCGGGTGGGTATCGCGACATGGAGCGGGGAGCCATCACCTTCGCGGAGTTCTACGAGTTTCTCGGCGACCGCGCCGGATATCGCGGGTCCGTGCGCGATCTGCGTCGCGTGTGGAGCGACTTCTTCGACGGGACCCTCCCAGGAGCCGAGGACCTGCTCGAGCGCGTCCGAGGCAAGTATCGTGTCGCGTACCTGTCCAACTCGAACGAAGTCCACGCCGAAGTCGTGCCCCGTCGCTTCGCGACCCTCTTCCGCAAAGACGACCGCTTCGTCTTCTCCCACCGCTTCCGCGTCGCCAAACCCGACCCCGAAATGTTCCGTCGGGCCCTGGAAGTGATCGGCGCCCTCCCCCAGCACGTCGTCTTCATCGACGACCTCCAGGAAAACGTCCAAGCCGCCCGCACCATCGGCATCCAATCCTTCCAATTCCTCGACGCCAAGCAACTCACCCAAGACCTCACCACCGCCGGCCTCCTCTAGCCAAGGGGGTCAGGCCTTTGGTTCAGGTCTCTAGCCCCGGGGGTCAGGCCTTTGGTTCATGGTCCATTCGCGGCCCTTCATCGGTCAGCCCCGGGGGTCAGGCCTTTGGTTCAAAGGGGCCCTAGCCAAGGGGTCAGGCCTTTGGTTCATGGTCCATCGCGGCCCTTCATCGAGCCTCCCTTTCGCAGGGTCGTTTCGCCGGCCTTCGCAGGGGTCAGGCCTTTGCTTGTTGTGAGACTTCGTGAGCCTCGCTTCGTAAGGGGTCAGGCCTTCCTTTTTGCCTCAGTCGCTGGGGTCGGAGATCGAAGGCCTGACCCCAGCGACTGAGGGAATCGGCCTGCCACCCGAAGGCCGAGCTGGCGGATTTTTGTTCTCACCAGCGCGGTCATAGGTCAGCGCGCCAATCGGGTCAGACCTTTGGTTTCCGCCGAGACAAATACCGAGGGTTCCATATGAAGGGTCAGTCCTTCGTTTTCGAGTCTTGCCGAAGTTCGAAGGACAGCCCCTCCATTCGGACCTGGAGTTATAGGCCTTACGGAGCTTCAAAAGGCCTGACCCCAACGGTTTCTCCGGATCGCGGACGGATTCTGATCGAACACTGGGCACTGATAGAGGCCGCGGTCGCGATGACGGTTGTCGTTTGCGGCGAAAGTCCCTTCGCGGAAGCACACGGATACGCGTCTGTCGTTTAAGTTTAAGAACGAAGCTCGCGCCTCGATTTCGATGAGATAAGGCGACACGAAGCTTCGCCAACCCGTCGCGGTAAGAAATCAACTCGCGCGGAGGCTAAGGCGGAGTGCTTCTCGGTGGATGTCGGAGCGCGTCCTGAGATTCAATACCTGTTGTTCAGGAGCGAAGCGATGCCGTCGCGCGGTCCAGCCTGTCAAGAAGGGTTGGATCTTTGCCGAGTTCACGCTCGCAGCGGCGGATCATCCCGGACACATGCCCCTCGCTGCGGAGCCGGAGCGACGCGGCGATCGAGCGAAGGGTGAGCCAGCCCTCATTCCATCCGAGCCAGGCAACAAGGCGTCGCAACGAGCCCCCTCGCGAGCCAC
>Ga0307505_10000308_pt1 | contig 57766 bp, 55 predicted proteins | sample 23_S_MG_FD_202183 | JGI IMG/M metagenome (GOLD analysis project Ga0307505, IMG submission 202183) | Soil microbial communities from Populus trichocarpa stands in riparian zone in the Pacific Northwest, United States - 23_S | ecosystem: Environmental > Terrestrial > Soil > Riparian zone > Trees...
CACCGCGCAGCCCGCAGCTTTCCACGATTCCCGAACTCTGCCGAAAGTCCGAGCGCAGCGGAAGTCGACAATCCCCACTATCCACAACCTTAAATCACCAGCCGGGCCTTGCGTCGGATTCCATCCGGACTCACAATGATGCTGGTTTGGAAGCCGAGGATTCCGAGGCCGAAGGACCAAGGGAAACGGGGAAGCCCGCCTAGGCGAACTTCCCCATCCCGGAACAGAATGTGGCCCCTGTTACGGGTGCGCGATCCTGCCCTGTGTGCAAGCCGTGCGTAGCATGGTTCAGACGGGACGCAAAGAACGTCGGGCCACCCTCTTCATGAGGTTTCGACATGTCCCGCATCAGCGTACCCCCGGGGAAGCGCGTGATCTGGCGTGCTTGGATCACGGTGAAGGGGCGGCGCGTATATGCCAGCGAACGCGGCTTGCGCGCCTTCCCGATGATCGCGGAAGAGTAACCAATCACAGCCTCCGTCTGCCATTGCGCATGGCGGGCGGGGGCCCCACCCGGGTAGCTGATCGAGGCATGTCCGTCGTCAGGAAAGGCTAAGACAAATGTCTCGTGACAAAGTGCCGGCACAGACGTCCTTCCGCAGTTCGCGGACAGGGCAGTTTGTGACCGAGCGGTATGCTGAGACGCATCCTGCAACGACCGAACGGGAGCGCATCAAGCACCCCGAGCGGGAGTAACTGGGCGGCCCCCACCTTCGGGTGGGGGCCGTTTCACAACCCCCACACTCGCGGCACTCGCCTTTTCCCCAGCATCAGTTCGGCCAGTGCCCAGACCAGCGCGTCCGGGAAGTCACGCGCGGGGGCGGCGGTCGTCGATTTCCGGGGTCTCTTGCTTGTACCAATAGCGCGTGTGGCAGCCCTGGCAGGGCACGTCGATTTCCGCCGCGCGGTGCCCGGCTGCGGCGACGTCCCGCGCCCTGACGGCTTCGACCAGCAGTCTCGCGCGCTCCGCCTGATCGCGCGCTTCGGCGCGGAAACCTTCGGGATCGGCGTCGATCATCGCCTGAATCTCGGCTCTCGATGCAACCCCCTCGGGAACTTCGCCGCCGACTAGATCGGGGCCGGCGGCACGGATGACCACGGCATCGGCCATCTTGCGCGACCAGACTTCGAGCATTTCGGCATGCTCACGCAGCCGCGCCCACGCCTCGTCGTTCATCCGCGCGGGATCGAGCTCGCCGTCTTCGTCCATGGCTTCGTTGGTAATATCCCAGATCGCCACGGCCGCCGGGTTGACGCCCGCGACCATTGCGACGCGAGTGTCGATCACCTGGTCTCGCGTGGGCGGCACGGCGGTCTGGCACGATGCCAGCGCGCCGAAAGCGGCCAGGATTGTGAGTGTCTTGCGCATGTTCACGCCGCCGGCGCGGCGGCCACCGGGATCGAACGGACCATGAGCGTCATCGTGCAACTCCCTTGCCTGAAGAGGACCGGTCCCGGTCCATACGGCGAAGGCGCCAGGCGCACATTGACCCGGATCAAGTTCCGCGGCCGGCTGAACGACCCTCACAACCCCCAAACCCGTGGCACTCGCTTGCGTTCCAGCATCAGCTCGGTCAGCGCCCAGACCAGCGCATCGGCACGATCGGGCGAGCGGCTCGGTCCATCGTAGCCGCCGCCGGCCATCAGGCCGCACAGCTCGTCCTCGAGCATCGGCAGCTGGCCGCAATGACGCACGCGGCCCGCCTCGTAGAGCGCGGCGACCGGCTCGGCCCGGGCGACCTTGCCGCGGCTGGCGTGGACCAGCTTGACCGGCAGCGCCCGAAAGTTCTCTGGGTCGGCGGCTTGCAGCACGCTGCGGACCATATCGCCGCCCTGGTTGGCTTCGGCGACCACGCGGTCGGCGTTCCAGGCCCGGGCGGTTTCGGCCACGCGGCGCGCCCAGCGTTCGGGGCTCGGCCGGCGCACCGAGCAATCGGCCAGCACTCGGCCGACGCCGTCCTCGCCGAGCGCGCAGACGATAATTCCGCAGGCATCGCCGCGGGACGAAGCCGGCGGATCGACACCGATGACGATCCGCGTGGGTGGCGCACTCGCCGCCTCCTCGCGGCATTGTTCGAGCAGTGCCCGGCTCCACAGCGCGCCTTCGATCTCCTCGATCAGCTCGCCTTCCAGTTCCTGCCGCCCGAGCAGACTGCGGCCGAATTCGACCTGCATCCCGCGCCGGAAGCGGTCGGACAGGAAGCCATTTTCCGCCGTCCGCCCGCGCGTCACGACGAGGCCGTCGCCCTTCTCGCTCGACAGCAGCCGGCGTAGCAGGGCCACCGCGCGCGGCGTGGTCGTCGCTACGATCCGCTGGTCTCGTCCCAGCCGCAGCCCGAGCAGCAGGTTGTCCCACGAACGCATCGCCCGGCCGTGGGCGTCCGGCCATTTGCCAATCTCGTCGCACCAGGCGTGGCTGTGTTGCGGGCCGCGCAGGCTTTCGGGCTCGTTCGCCCCGTAGAGGAAAGCCAGCGCGCCATTGGCGAAAGTCAGCTTGCGCAGACTCGGTTCGTAACTCGGCCGTTTGTCCGGCGTGCAGCAGGCGAGCAGCCCGCTCTCGCCTTCGACCATCACGCTCCGCGCCTCGCCGAGCGTGGCGGCGACCAGCGCGATGCGCGCCTCGCCGTCGTCTCCGGCGATCCCGCGCGCCCATTCCGCACCCGCGCGGGTCTTGCCGAAGCCGCGCCCGGCCATGACCAGCCAGGTGCGCCAGTCGCCTTCGGGCGGGCATTGGCCTGAATGAGCCTGAAAGGTGAAGTGGTGGCGGAATTCGTTGCGGTGCTCCTGCTCCAGGTCCTCTCCGAAATCATGGAGCCGCTTTTCGCTGGCCTTGGGCAGCCAATCCCCGATGTCATTTTCCATCGGCCACCAGCCCGAGCTGCTTGGCTTCCTCGTCGGCGATGACCAGGGCGCGCAGCGCGGCGATCTTGCGGTCGAGCACGGCGCGCACTTCGGCGGCGCTGACATTGGCGCGGCTGCCCTTCTCTTTCGCCACCGCCTCACGGTGGGCTACAAGCTGGCGATAGGAAGTGGCGTTGTCGTAGATCCGTACGCCGGTCTTGGCGCCGGGGGCACGTTTGATCTCGCCCGCGCGCAGTCGGCCGAGCAGCTCCATCTCGAGGTTGTCGTAACCTTCGCACAGGGCGGCCTGCCAGGCCGTGTAGAACTCGCGGTTCCTGCGCCGGGTTTCGTAGGCGGTGGAGGTGGCGATCCCGGCGAGCTTGGCGGCGCGGGCGACATGGGAGGTTTCGGCGAGCGCGGCGAGGAAGGGTCGTTTCCAGTCGCGCTTGGGCGTCACGCTGCCACCGCGCACCAGCGCGCCGGCCTTCGGCATCGGCTTGCTCATGATCGGTTCCAGCTGTTTGGGGGATCGGCGGGCGCCCGGCGTCTGGCCGAATCACACCATCGCGATGTTCTGCATCTCTAACCAAACAGTGTCGCGATGTCAAGTTAAAAGTGCCAATTAGGTTAAGATGTGATGCCGCTCCGGTGAGCGCTGGCGCGATTGTTCATCTCGGCTTAACGCCCGAGTATGCTACGCTTCCCCTTGGTCGCCGAACGGATGGAGGAAGCCATGCGCATCGCGATAATTGCTGCCTCGCTGGCGCTCTCGGCCTGCGCCACGCACACCCCACAGGCTTCGGCCAACCTCGACAGTGGCCTCAACGCCATGATCGGTCAGCCGGCGGAATTCGCGCTCGCCCGCCTCGGCGAACCGATCGCCTCGGCGCCGATGGGTACGAACACAGTCTATGGTTGGGGGCGCGCGTTCACCAGCACCGAACTCATGTCCCCCACCCCCGGCTTCATCGAAGCGGCCGATTTCCAGGGCGGGGTTTTCCCGCCGCCTCGCCGCACCGTCCAGAACGATTGCGTCATCCGCATGGTCGTCGGCGCCGATGGCCTGATTCGCAACTGGGACTACCAGGGCAATGATCGCGGTTGCCGCGCGTACGCGGATCGGCTTGCCAGCCATGCGCTGGCACGATTGAACTGATCCGGCGCAACTGACTCAAAGCCATCGGCTTGCCGCTACGGCGGCGCTCCCCTAGGGCGCGCCGATGTTGCGCAAGCTCTACGACTGGGTGCTGGCCAAGGCCGCTCATCCCAAGGCCGAATGGTGGCTGGCCGGCTTCGCCTTCGTCGAGGCGAGCTTCTTTCCGATCCCGCCGCACCCGCTGCTCGGGCTGATGTGTCTGGCCGAGCCGGCGAAGGCAGTGCGCTTCGCGGTGATCGCCACCGTCGCTTCGGTGCTCGGGGGAATGCTCGGCTACGCGATCGGCTGGGGCCTCTACGACACCGTCGGGCGCGAGCTGATCGGCTGGCTGGGCATGACCGAGAGCTTCCCGGTCGCCGCCTGCTACCTGCGCGAATACGGGGCCGAGATCATCATGATCAAGGGCGCCACGCCGATCCCGTTCAAGCTGCTGACCATCACCGCCGGGTTCATCGGCATGGGGCTGGTGCCGTTCGTCCTCGCCAGCATTGTCAGCCGCTCGATCAGCTTCATGATCGTCGGCGTGCTGTTCCGGCTGTTCGGGCGCCGGATCAAGGCGTTCATCGACAAGTATCTCGGCCTCGCTACCGCCGGGTTCGTGGTGCTGGTGGTCGGCGGGTTCCTGGCGCTTACGCTCATCGAGGGCGGCGGCGCGGAAGCCCGCGACCAGTGCGCTGCGGCCGCGCTCGATCCCAGGTTCGCCTGAGCATTCGCACCGGCCTGGTTGTCCCCGGTTTCCGCGCCCGTCTGGCAAGGGATTGTTCAGGCACCTGTGCCACATTGCCGGGTATGAGGTCCGATCCGGATTTCGCGAGGCAACTGGCCGGCTACGGTCTCTCGACCGTGCAGGTCCACTATTACCTCCCCGACCACCCCAGCCTGATCCAGCAATTCCTGCTGCAGCAATACGACCTGGCCCCGGCCTTCCCCGAGCTCGACCGCTTCCTCGACTACTGGCGGCGCGAGATCGAGGCGGTGCTGCATTCGGTGCGGGTCGCCCACCAGCACCTGATCGGCCCCGCCGAATGGCGCGCGGTGGACGGGGTGATCACGATCAACTGAGGCTGGCTACTGCCGCCCTCACGGCCTCGGCATCACCTGGATCAGCAGCGGCTCGGCGGCGAGAAACCCGCGCGCGGCGGCTTGCAGGTCGGCGGCGGTGACCGCTTCCAGCACCTCGGCGCGCCGCCGCCGCCGGTCGAGCCGGTCGGGCCGGCTCTGCGCCAGCGCCACGGCGTTGAGCCAGGTGGCGTTCTGCCGCTGCTGCTCGCGGTAGCGCTCGAGGATCGGCAGCCGCGCGCGCAGAAGCAGGTCGTCGCTTATCTGCGCGGCGCTCAGCTCGGCGGCTATCTCGCGCAGGGCCGCGGTCACCAGTTCGACCTTGTCGGGTGCGGTCGGCGCCGCCACGACCATGAACCCGAAGCCGTCGGGCGCCAGCGGCGCGTTCGAGCCGCTATCGGGCGAATAGGTCGCGCCCAGTTCCTCGCGCAGCTTCTCGAGCATGCGGATCTGGATCACCGCCGCCAGCAGGTCGCGGGTCAGCGCCGAGCGCAAATCGCGGCCGTCGGTGGTCGGCCAGCTCATCGCCACGTAGCCTTGGTCGGCGGCGCCATCGTGGCGCAGCATGCGCGGCGAGCGGTCCTGCGCGAAGGCGAACGGCGTTCCGGCGAATTCGGCAGTCCGCACCGGCCGCGGCGGCAGCGCGCCCAGCGTCCTGGCGAAGGCGGCGATCGCCGCGTCCTCGTCGAAGTCGCCGACCAGCGCCAGCTCGACGGCCCCCGACGCCAGCTGCGGCTCGACCGCCGCCTCGAGCTCCTGCAGTGTTCGCATCGTCAGTTCGGCTGGATCGTCGAAGCCCATCCGCCCGTCGTCGCCGGAGATTTCGTGGACCACCGCCACCTGGAGCAGGTTGCTCGGCGTGGCGGCGAAGTTGCGGGCCAGCAGCGCCGCCACGCCCGCCCACTGCGTCTGCGTCTCGGGGCGCCAGGCGGTCGCGGTCAGTCGCGCGGCCAGCAGCTTCAATTGCAGCTCGAGGTCGGCGGGCGTCGTCGCGCCCGCGGCGGAGAGCGCATCGTCGTTTGCGCCCAGCGCCAGCGAGACCCGGCACCCGGCCAGCAGCCGGCGCAGCTCATCCGGCTCGTGCGCGTCGAGCCCGTCCTCGGGAAGCGCCACGCCCAGCATCACCGGCAGTCCCGGCTTGTCGCGCGGAAATGCGCGCAGGCCGTCGCCGACCAGCATCTGGAATGAAATTGCGCCCGGCTCGAAGTCGGTCCGCTTGAGGTTGAGCCGGGTGCCGTTGGCGAAGGCCACGGTCCTGATCCCGAGGTCCGCGATGGTGCTGTCCGAGACCACCGTGCCGGCCGGCCCGAAGTCGTCGTAGGCGAACTGCGTGTCCGCGGCTTGCGCGGGAGCGGCCACGGCCACTTGCACGCTGTTGGCGAACGCCGCGGCGATGGCGGCCTGTTCGACCGGCACCTTGGTCGAAACGTGGACCAGGCTCGGGGTGCCGGGCCAAGCGGCGCGGAAGGCTTGCGTCACCGCGTCGGGCGAGATCGAATCCGCCACGGCGCGATAAAGCGCCAGCCGCCCCTCTGGCGAAACCGGCACCGCATTGTTCAGCGAGGCGCTGCCCAGCTCGTCAGCCAGTGCAGCGCTGGGCCGCCCCGCCGCCTGCGCCGCGGCGTTGGTCAGCGCGGTTGCGAGGTTGGCCTTGGCCTCGGCGATCTCGGCGGCGGTAAAGCCGTGCTCGCGCGCGCGCCGCAGCTCCTGCTCGGCCAGCGCCAGCGCCGCCGGCCACTGGCCGTCCTTGGCCACGACCAGCAGGCCGGCGGTCTCCGCGGTGCGGTTGAGTTCCTGGATTCCGGCCTGTCCCCCGAGGATGGGTGTCTCCGCGCTGCGCGTCAGCGCGGCGAGGCGGTTGTTGAGCGCCAGGGTGGCGACCACTTCCAGCAGCCCGCGCCGCGAATCGGCGAGCGTGTTGAGCGCCGGCCGGTACGAGGAGAAATATTGCAGCTCGACCACTTCGGGGATCGACGCATCGACGAAAGTTGCCACTTGCGGCGTGGCGGCGGGCTGCACCGGCGGCGCATAGGGCACGCGCGCCTCGCCCGACTCGCGCCAGTCGGCGAAGACCTGCGTGATCTTCGCTTCCATTTCCGCGACGTCGAAGTCGCCGACCACGACCAGCGTTGCCCGGTCGGGCCGATAATGGCCGCGGTAGTACGCGCGCAGCTGCTCGGCCGAGATGCCGTTAATCGCCTCGGGCGGCGCGGTGATGCGCGCGCCGAGATGATTGCCGGGTAGCGCGGCGGTCAGGTAATGGCTGATGCGCCGCCGCTGCGGCGAATTGCGCAACTGCATTTCGGACAGGATGATGCCGCGCTCGCGCTCGACCGCCTCGGGCGCGATGGTCAGTTCGGAGGCCGTCTCGCGCATGATCTCCAGCGCGGCATCCACCGTCGCCGCGTCGGTTCGCGGCAGGTCGAGCATGTAGACGGTGTAATCGAGGTTCACCATCGCGTTGGTGTCCGCCCCGAAGGCCAGGCCCAGCCGCTCGAGCCGGGGGACCAGCTGCCCTTCGGGAATGTTGGTCGAGCCGTTGAACGCCATGTGCTCGACGAAGTGCGTCGCGCCGATCTCGTCGTCGCCTTCCTCGCGCACGCCCACGTCGACGAACATGCGCACGGAAGCGCCGTCCTGCGGCTGCTCGTGGTGCTGAATCGCATAGCGCATGCCGTTGTCGAGGCGGCCGAAGCGCACGGCCGGATCGGCCGGCAGTTCGTTGCTGGCGATGCCCCATGCGGGCACTCCGGCCGGCGCGGACGGGGCCTGGGCGGCCGGGTTCTGGGCGGCGGGCGCGGCTTGTTGCGCGAGCGCCGGCGCCCCAAGCGCGGCGGCAGCCAGCGCCGCGGCGAGCGCGCGCCACGAAGCCCGCGTCGAACGAATGTGGAGCTTAGAAGTCATCGCATTCCCTTCGCGGCGACGATTTTCAGATAATCCCGACGGCCTTGCCGGCGCGCTCGAACATGCCGAGGATGGTCTCGACCTCTTCGGCCGAGTGCTCGGCGCAGAGCGAGCAGCGCAGGAGCGTCATGCCGGCAGGCGTTGCCGGCGGGCGGGCGAGGTTGACGTAGAGGCCTTCCTTCAACAGCGCCTCCCACATCCCCGCGCCGCGTTCGAGGTCGGGCATGATCACCGCCACGATCGCGCTTTGCGTGCTCTCGGTGCCCAAGGTGAAGCCGAGCGCCTTGAGGCCACCATGAAGCCGCTTGGAATTCTCCCACAAGTGCGCGCGCTTGTTGGAGCCGTGCATCAGCTTGCGGATCGAGGTCGCGGCAGTGGCGACCACGCTCGGCGGCAGGCTGGCGGTGAACACGTAAGGGCGGCAGACCAGCCGCAGGATCTCGAACTTGGGGTGGTTGGACACGCAGAAGCCGCCGACCGTGCCGACGCTCTTCGAGAACGTGCCGATCACGAAATCGACTTGGTCGAGCACGCCCTGCGCTTCGGCCACGCCGCGGCCGTGTTCGCCGATGAAGCCCATCGAGTGCGCTTCGTCGACCAGCACCATCGCCCCGTGCCGCTTGGCGACCGCGACCATTTCCTTGAGCGGGGCGACATCGCCGAGCATCGAATAGACGCCTTCGAGCACTACCAGCTTGCCGCCGCCCTCGGGAATCCGGCCGAGCCGCCGGTCCATCGCCTCGATGTCATTGTGCTTGAACGGCACCACTTCGGCATTGCCGAGCGCGCAGCCGTCCCAGATGCTGGCGTGGCTGTCGATGTCGAGGACGATGTAATCGCCCTTGCCGGCGACCGTCGAGATGATCCCGAGGTTGGCCTGGTAGCCGGTCGAGAACACCATCGCATGGTCCATCGCGTAGAATTCGCGCAGCGCCTGCTCGACGTCGCAATGCCCCTGGTAGGTGCCGTTGAGCACGCGGCTGCCGGTGGTGCCGGCGCCGAAGTTGTCGAGCGCGTGCTTGCCGGCCTCGATCACGTCGGGATCGAAGGTCATGCCCATGTAATTGTAAGTGCCGAGCAGGATCGTGTCGCGCCCGTTGCAGATCGCCCGGGTCGGGCTGAGCACCCGTTCCATCACCAGGCTGAAGGGATCCTCGACCCCATTGGCGAGCAGCGCCCGGCGGGTCTCGATCACTTCGTCGAACTTGGAAAACAGGTCGCGCGCCTCGCCTGTCGGGGGTGCGATGTCCTTGCTCGGCCGGTCGGCCTGGCTGATGCCCTCGGTCATCGGGCGGTCAGCTCGCTCACCGCGTCGACCAGTTGCCCATAGTTCTCGATCTCGGCCTGCGCGTTCATGCTGATGATGATGTCGAACTCGTCCTCGATCGCGGCGACGAAATCCATCACCTTGAGGCTGTCGAACTCGAGGTCGCCGGCGAAAGTCGTCGCCTCGCCGACCTCGGCGTTCTTGTCGTTGAACGGCTCGATCAGCGTACGGATGCGGCTGTCGACCTCTGCGCGGTCCATGGAAATTCCCATTCTTGTCGCGGCCGACGCCTCGCCTGCCACCTCATTGCGGCGGAAAAGCGGCCCGGCGCCCCGCTTGTCAAGCGCCGGGCGCAATGGCAAGTCCGACTGGAGGGGAACGCGCGATGGGCGATCCGGCGGCAGGGCGGAAAGACGCGGGAGCGGGCGAGGCGGATTTCTCCGCCAACGCCGTGCATTTGCTGCGCACGGTGCAGCTCAACTCGCTGCGGCTGTCGCAAATGGCCGACCAGAAGGCCTCGATCCTGATGGGGGCGAGCTTCCTGGTGTTCTCGATCGCGGTCAGCCGCTCGTTCACCGCCGAACTGCCGTGGTCGCTGCTGCTGCTCGCTCTGTTCGCTTTCCTCAGCGCGTTGTGCGCGGTGATGGCGGTGCTGCCTTCGCTCGGCAGGCCCAAGGCGGGCGGACCGCGCAACCTGATGTTCTTCGGCCATTTCCACGACACCGACGAGGAAGAATGGAACCAGGAGGTGCTCGCCAACCTCCATGCCGACGAGGCGGTGTTCCGGCTGATGCTGCGCGATATCTACCAGAACGGGCAAGTGCTGCAGCACCGCAAGTACCGCTACCTGACGCTGGCCTATCGCCTGTTCGTCGCCGGGCTGGTGGTCACCCTGGCGACGTTCCTGATCGAGTTGGCGACCGGGGCTCAGGCCGCGGTCTAAGCCTGGCCGACCAGGCCCTTCACCGCGGCCATGAACGGCCCGATCGAAACCGGCTTGGCCAGGTAGCCCTCGGCCCCGACATCGCGGATGCGCTGCTCGTCGCCCTTGCCGGCATAGGCGGTCACCGCCAGCACCGGCACGTCGGCCAGCGCCGCGTCCTGCTTGAGGCTGGCGATCAGGTCGAGCCCGGAGACGTCCTGCAGCTGGATGTCCATCACCACCAGGTTGGGGAAGAAGCTGCGCGCCTTGGCCATGCAGTCGTTGCCGTCGGCGACCGGCTCGACGGCGAAGCCGCTCGCCGACAGGACATCGCAGAATAGCTTACGGTTGAGATCGTTGTCCTCGACAACGAGGATTCTCTTCTGCATTGCGCCCCCTGTCTTCCGCCCCTGCGGAAGAGCTCTCTCGACCCCTATCTCCTTAACGGATGGCTGACAATTCTTAACAGGTCTGAAGATTCGGTTAAGGACCCAACCGAGGTTGCGCTTCAGGCGCTCGCCTGGGTCCTTTCGGACACGGTGCGTGCGCGGCGCCTGCTCGACCTGACCGGGATGACGCCGGAGGGCCTGCGCGCCGCGATCGGTGAGCCCGCAACTCACCGGGCGGTGCTCGATTTCCTCTGCGCGCACGAGCCCGACCTGCTCGCCGCGGCCGAGGCGCTGGGGTTCGCGCCGGCCGAGCTTGCGGCGGCGCGGGACCGCCTGACATGAGACCACTCGTCGTCACCGATTGCGACGAAGTGCTGCTGCACATGGTGAGGCACTTCCGCGACTGGCTGGGCGAGGCCCACGACATCGAGTTCCCGCTCGGCGGCAACCCCTTCGCCTCGATGCGGCCGCGTGGCGGCGAAGAGCTGCCGGATGCCGAGAAGTGGCGCTACCTCAACCTGTTCTTCGACACCGAAATGAGCCGACAGACCGCCATCGAGGGTGCCGCCCTGGCGGTGAGCGAGCTGTCGCGCGAAGCCGATGTAGTCGTGCTGACCAACCTCAGGGACGAATATCAGGCGATGCGCACGGCGCAATTGCGCGACCACGGGATCGCGGCGCGGGTGTTCACCAACCAGGGCCCCAAGGGTGAGGCGCTGCGGCGGATCGTCGAAGAGTACGCACCCAGCCGCGCGGTGTTCATCGACGACCTCGCCCACCATCACGCCTCGGCCGCCGAGGCCTTGCCCGACACCGCCCGGCTGCACTTCTGCGGCGATCCGCTGATCGCGCCCCATGTGCCCTGCGCGCTCGAGGCGGGCCACGCCCACGCTCGCATCGACAGCTGGGGCCAGGCCTTGCCCTGGCTGCTCGAAACATTGCATGGAGACCGGCGATGAGCATCTCGGAACGTCTTGCCGAACTCGGCATCGCTCTGCCGCAGGCCGCCGCGCCGGTGGCCGCCTATGTCCCGGTGGTGGTCGCCGGCAATCTCGCGCATGTCTCTGGGCAACTGCCATTCATCGACGGCCAGCTGGTGACCGGGCGGCTGGGCGAGGACGTTTCGCTCGAACAGGGCCAGGCGGCGGCGCGCGCTTGCGGGCTGATGCTGCTCGCCCAGTTGCAGGCGGCACTGGGCTCGCTCGACCGGGTCGAGCGGATCGTCAAGCTCGGCGCCTTCGTCAATTCCGCGGGCACCTTCACCGACCAGTCGAAAGTCGCCAACGGCGCCTCGGAGCTGATGGCCGAAGTGTTCGGCGAGGCCGGCAAGCACGCCCGCAGCGCGGTCGGGGTGCCGGTGCTGCCGCTCGGCGCCGCGGTCGAGGTGGACGCGATCGTTGCTCTCAAACCTTGACGGCTGGCTGGCGCCCGCGCCCGACGCCCCGCGGGTGGCATGGCTGCGCGGGGTCACTTACGCGCATCGCGGGTTGCATGGGCAAGGCCGGGTCGAGAACTCGCCGGGCGCTTTCGCCGCGGCGCTAGCCGCCGGGCTCGGCATCGAATGCGATGTCCAGCGCACGCTCGATGGCCGCGCCCTGGTGTTCCACGACTGGGATCTCGACCGGCTGACCGGCGAGCACGGCCCGGTGGCGGCGCGCACCGCCGCCGAGCTGGCGCGGGTCGAGCTGCGCGGCGGGAACGAGACGATCCCGACCTTGCGCGACCTGCTCGACCTCGTCGTGGGCCGGGTGCCGCTGCTGATCGAGCTCAAGAGCCAACCCGACCGGTCGGTCGTGCCGCTGTGCCGCGCGGTGCTGCGCGACCTCGAGGGCTATCGCGGGCCGCACGCGGTGATGAGCTTCGATCCGCGCGTCAGCCGCTGGTTCGCCGATCATTCGCCCCAGACTGTGCGCGGGCTGGTGGTCAGCGAGGCGAATGCACGCACTTTTGGCGGCGGGATCCGGCGCCACTTCGCCTTGTGGCGCGCGCGTCCCGATTGCCTCGCCTACGATGTGCGCAACCTGCCGAGCCGCTTCGCCGCGGCGCAGCGCGCGCGCGGACTGCCGGTGCTGACCTGGACGGTGACCACGTTCGCGCTGCGGCAGCGGGCGACTGCCAATGCCGACGGGTACATCGCCGAAGCGGAAGGGGTCGCAACCGGCAACGCCCGCGTCTAGTTTGCGATCATGGCCGAAGCCGACCTGACCGCCCGTATCGCCTCCGGGGTCGCCACCTTGCCGGCCGCCGAATGGGACGCGCTTGCTGGCCCGGACAATCCGTTCATGAGCCATGGCTTCCTCAGCGCGCTCGAAGATTCGGGCAGTGTCGGCCCGGGCACAGGCTGGACTCCGGCGCCGCTGGTGATCGAGGACGGCGCCGGCCACCTGCTGGCCGCGCTGCCCGCCTATGCCAAGGGCCACAGCCAGGGCGAATACGTGTTCGACCATGCCTGGGCCGACGCGTGGGAGCGTGCCGGCGGGCACTACTACCCCAAGCTGCAGATCGCCGCACCGTTCACGCCGGCGACCGGGCCCCGCCTGCTGCTGGCCGATCCCGCCTACGCCGCGCAGCTGCTCGGCGCGGCCGAGCAGCTGTGCCGCCAGCGGGGCTTTTCCTCGGCCCACGCGACTTTCATCGAGCCCGGCCAGCTGGTGCTGTTCGAGCGCGCCGGCTGGCTCGCGCGCAGCGATATCCAGTTCCACTGGCTCAACCGCGGCTATGGCTCGTTCGAAGATTTTCTCGGCGCGCTCTCGTCGCGCAAGCGCAAGGCGATCCGCAAGGAACGGCTGGCGGCGCAGGACGGAGTGGAAATCCGGGCACTGACCGGTGACGACATCCGCCCCGAGCACTGGGACGCGTTCTGGCGGTTCTACCAGGATACCGGGGCGCGCAAGTGGGGCCAGCCCTACCTGACCCGCGCCGCGTTCGACCTGATCGGCGAGCGGATCGGCGAGAGCGTGCTGCTGCTGCTGGCCTATGCCGACGGGCGGGCGATTGCCGGGGCGCTCAATTTCATCGGCGGGGAAGCGATCTACGGCCGCTACTGGGGCGCGCTGGTCGACAAGCCTTTCCTGCACTTCGAGCTATGCTATTACCGCGCCATCGAGGCGGCCATCGAGCGTGGGCTGGCGCGGGCCGAGGCGGGCGCGCAGGGCGGTCACAAGCTGGCCCGCGGTTACGAGCCGGTCGAGACCTCATCGATGCACTGGATTGCCGACCCGGGCTTTCGCCACGCGGTCGGCGATTTCCTCGAGCGCGAGCGTCGCGGCGTCGCGCAGGAACGGCTGGTGCTCGGCGAGCGGACGCCGTTCAAGAAAGGTTAGGCAGCGCGGCGGGCGTCGGCGGCGAGCCACTCGCGGGCGCGGCGTTGCGCCTCGGCAATTTCGCGCGCGGTCATTTCCTCGGAAATGTCGGCGCGGCACCAGGCGGCTTCTTCGTGGCCTCTGGCGGCGGCGAGGTTGAACCACTTGTGCGCTTCGATCAGGTCGCCGGCGACGCCGTGCCCCCCGGTCGAGAAGATCACCCCCAAATCGAAATAGGCAATGGTGCTGCCGGATGCGGCCGCGGCCAGGCAGCGGGCGACATGCAGATCGGCAAGCCCCGGATCGGCGGGCCGGATTTTCGCGAACTCGTCGATCTTGACCAGGTCCATGATCGGTTACTCCCCATTCGCCCCGGCTCGACCGCGGCGTCAGGGGGATGTTCGGCCGTAGCCGGTCAAGAAATGGTTAACGCCGGGCTAAATTTGTTAACCGCTTCCGCTTGAAGGGAATTTGCGGCCGTTAGGCGAGGCTTAATCCAGGCCGGGTTAGGGCGCTCTATTGCCGCTTGTGCCTGATTCCCGGTGCCACTATAGGCCGCGCCAACCCGGCCGGCCTGACGCGACCAGACACCGGCTGGAGTGAATTGGCCGGTTCCAGGGCGGCGCGCGTTGCGGAGTTGGTGAATGGCGTCGATTCCCCATTACGATATCGATATTCTCGCCAAGGCGAAGCGGGCGCTGGACCGGGATTACGCGCCGGGCGACGACGAAGACTACATGTCGCCGCGGCAGCTCAACTACTTCCGGGTCCTGCTGCTCGAATGGAAGAAGTCAATCCTCACCGCCGCCGAAGGCACTCTGCAGCTGCTGCAGGACGGCCCGATCCGCGAGCCCGACCTCAATGACCGTGCATCGAGCGAGACCGACTGGGGCATCGAGCTGCGAACCCGCGACCGCCAGCGCAAGCTGATCGCCAAGATCGACGCGGCTTTGCGCCGGATCGACGAAGGCGAATACGGCTGGTGCGAAGTCAGCGGTGAGCCGATTGGAATCAATCGCCTGATCGCTCGCCCCATCGCCACCATGACCGTCGAGGCGCAGCAAGCGCACGAACGGCGCGAGAAGATTTCGCGCGACGACTGACCCGGGGTGGGACACTCTGGCAAATCTACCAAGCCATTAATCATCGGTTAGCCATCATTCGATAGCGTCCGCGGTCAATCAGGACGCCTCCTACGCTTTCGTGGCGGAGGCCAATGCGGGACAGTGATAGCTTCACACCATGAGCAACGTCGACACTCGCCAGGTTAATCGCGACAGTCTCTTCCTCCTCGCCCAATTGCGGGTCGACGGGCAGGACGAGGTCTATCGCGTCAAGGTCCGCAACCTGTCCGCCGGCGGCATGATGGCCGAAGGCGAGGCGAAAGCGATGCGCGGCGCGCTGGTCAAGGTCGAGCTGCGCAATATCGGCTGGGTCGACGGCTCGGTCGCGTGGAAGCAGGACAACCGCATCGGCATCGCCTTCGTCGACGAGATCGATCCGGCCGTGGCGCGTGCGCCGGGGCCGGCGCCGACCGCCGAGTTCGACGCGCCGCGTTATACCCGCAATCATCACGCGGTGCTGGTCAACCAGCGGCCTGACTCGGACCGAATCCGCAAACTCTGACCACGATCGAGCGCGGTTGAACGCCGTCGCGCGCGGGCCTAGCGTGCGGCATGACCACTCGCTGGCTGATCCTCCCGCTCCTGGCGCTTGCGCTGGCTGGATGCTGGCGCAGCGACGACGGGCCCCTCGAGGTTGCCTTCATCGAAACCCGCGACGGTCTGTTCGCCAGCGGGGTGCGGCTCCCTTCGGGCGCGCAGCACCTGCGTGCCGCTACCGGCGCCGGCCTGGTCGCGCTCAATGCCCAGGGCGAGGTGATCCCGGCGCTGGCCAATCGCTGGATCGTGACCGATGACGGGCGCAGCTTCATCTTCCGCCTGCGCGACGGCGACTGGCCCGACGGCCGCGAGCTGACCGCCGAAAGCGTCCGCACGGCGCTGCGCCAGGCGATCCGCCGCCTCGACGGCACTTCGCTCGGGCTCGACCTGACGCCGATCGCCGAGGTTCGCACCATGGCCGGCCGGGTGATCGAGATACGCCTGTCGAGCCCGGTGCCGATGCTGCTCCAGCTGCTCGCCCAGCCCGAGCTGGCGCTGGCTCGCGGACCCAATACGAACGGGGACGGCAGCGGCGAGATGCGGCTCGAACGCGACGGCACGACGGGCGTGCTGACGATGAAGCCCCCGGCCGCTCGCGGCATCCCGGCGGAAGCCGACTGGGAGCAATATGTGCGCGAGATCGACGTGCGGGCGGCCAGCGCGCGACAAGCCGTCACGCAGTTCGACAATGGCGAGCTCGACCTGGTGCTCGGCGGCGGGATCGGCGCCTTGCCGCTGGCCGATACCGGCCCGCTGTCGCGCGGCACCGTGCGGCTCGATCCCGCGCTCGGCCTGTTCGGCCTGCAGGTTCGCCGCGGCACCGGTCTGCTGGCGACAGCGAGTGGGCGCGAGGCGATCGCCATGGCGCTCGACCGCGCCGCGCTGATCGAGCCGTTCGGGATCGGCGGCTGGATTGCGACCACGCGCGTGGTCGCGCCGGGCCTGCCGGGTGAGCCCGGCGATGTCGCCGAGCGGTGGGGCGACCGCTCCGTCGAACAGCTGCGGGCCGAGGCCGCCGGGCGCGTCGAGGCCTGGCGGCGCGGCAACGGCGGGGAACAGGCGCGGCTGACGCTGGCGCTCGAACGGGCGCCCGGTCTCGACCTGCTGTTTCGCGAGCTCGCACGGCAACTGGCGACCATCGGCGTGCGGCTGGAGCGCGTGTCCGCGGGCGCCGTCCCTGACCTGGTGCTGGTCGATCGGGTGGCGCGCTATGCCGAAGCCCGCTGGTTCCTCAACCAGTTCAACTGCTCGCTGCGCCATGGCCTGTGCAGCGCCGATGCCGACGTGCTCGTCGCCGACGCGGTCGAGACCGCCGATCCGGTGGCCCGGGCGCGCTTGCTGGCCGAGGCCGAGGCGGCGTTGAGCCAGGCCAATGTCTACATCCCGTTCGGCTCGCCGTTGCGCTTTTCGCTGGTGCGCGGCGGCGTCGAGGGTTTCGCCGCCAACGCCTGGGCATTCCATCCCTTGCCGCCGCTCGCTGTGATACCCAGATAACACACCGAAGGAGTGGCAGGATGGACGAGCCGCAGCGACCGCGCCCCCTGAACAGTCGTGGGGGCCTGCCGATCGGCCGCGACCCGGCCGCGGTGCGCCAGCGGATCGAGGCGATGGAGCACCTGCTCGAGCGCGCCTTCGTCATCCCCGGCATCAACCGCCCGGTCGGGCTGGACGCAATCGTCGGGCTGGTCCCGGTGGTGGGCGACCTGGTCTCGGCGGCGCTCGGCGCCTACATCATCTGGGAAGCCAGCAACCTCGGCCTGCCGAAGTGGAAGCTGTGGCGGATGGCCGGCAACGTGGCGTTCGACAGCGCGGTCGGCGCGGTTCCGGTGGCCGGCGACGTGTTCGACCTGCTGTTCCGGTCCAACACCCGCAACTTGAGGATCGTCAGGCGCCACCTCGACAAGCATCACCCGCTGATCGAGCAATAACGGGCCGCTTTCCGCAGTTTATCGGCAAGGGCCGGTGACTCGCGGCAGGCGAGTCCGCTAATCGCCGCAGCAATGGCCGACGGCTCCGCCCCCACGCCGATGATGGTGCAGTACCTCGCGCTCAAGCGCGAGGCGGGCGAGTGCCTGCTGTTCTACCGCATGGGCGATTTCTTCGAGCTGTTCTTCGACGATGCCAAACAGGCGAGCGCGGTGCTCGACATCGCGCTGACCAGCCGTGGCGAGCATCTGGGAGCGCCGATCCCGATGTGCGGGGTGCCGGTCCATGCCGCCGAAAGCTACCTCGCCCGGCTGATCCGGGCCGGCTGCCGGGTGGCCATCGCCGAACAGGTCGAAAGCCCCGAGGAAGCGAAGCGCCGCGGCGGCTCAAAGGCGCTGGTGGCGCGCGATATCGTGCGTTTCGTGACCGCCGGCACGCTGACCGAGGAAGCGCTGCTCGAACCTCGACGGGCCAACGTGCTGGCGGCGGTGTGCGACTTGCGCGGGACCTGCGCCGTTGCCGCCTGCGACATCTCGACCGGGCGGATGGAGCTCGAGGAATGTGCCCCCGATGCGCTGGGCGCGGCGCTGGCCCGGCTCGGCGCCAGCGAGCTGGTCGCACCCGAGGACTGGCCCGACGCGCCGGCGGAGGCGATCGCCCGGCCGCGCCATGATTTCGCCAGCGACGAGGGCGAAGCGCGCCTCAAGGCCGCGCACGGCGTCACCACGCTCGATGGCTTCGGCCAGTTCACCCGCCCGATGCTGGCCGCGGCCGGTGGCCTGCTCGGCTACCTCGACCACGTCGGGCGCGGCAAGCTGCCGCTGCTGCTGCCGCCGGTCACTCGCGCCAGCGACCAAGTCATGGCGATGGACGCGGCGACCCGTGCCAGCCTCGAGATTGTCGAATCCCAGCAAGGCGGGCGGGCCGGCAGCCTCATCGCCGCGGTCGACCGTTGCGTAACCGGCGCCGGGGCGCGGCAACTGGCCGAGGATCTGGCCGCGCCGCTGGCGGTGCGCGGCGAGATCGAGGCGCGGCTGACCCTGGTGCAATGGCTCCACGACGACCCGCTGCTGCGCGGCGACCTGCGCAGCCTGTTGCGCGCCTCGCCCGACATCGGCCGCGCGCTCGGGCGGATAGTTGCCGGGCGCGGCAGCCCGCGCGATCTCGGCCAGTTGCGCGACGGGCTTGGTGAAGCGCGCCGGGTCCACGATGTCCTCGATGGCACCGCCGACATGCCGGCTCTCCTTGCGGCACTGGTCCCGCCGCTCGCCGGGCATGGCGCGCTGACCGACCACCTGGCGCGGGCGCTGGTGCAAACGCCGCCGACCGAGCGTTCGGCCGGCGGCTTCATCGCCGAAGGTTATGACGCGGCGCTCGACGAGCTGCGCCAGGTATCGGGCAATGCCCGGCGGGCGATCGCTGCGCTCGAAGCGCGTTACCGCTCGGAAACCGGCGTTGCGGCCCTAAAGATCCGCCACAACGGCGTGCTCGGCTACTTCATCGAGGTCCCTGCCCGCCACGCCGACGCGCTGATGGCGGCCGACAGCGGCTTCACCCATCGCCAGACCATGGCCGGCGCGGTGCGCTTCAATTCGTTGCACCTGCACGAGGAAGCGAGCCGCATCGCCGAGGCCGGCGGGCACGCGCTGGCCGCCGAGGAAGCGCATTTCGCGGCGCTGGTGAGCGAAGTTGTCGCGGCTCGCGAGCGGATCGCCGCGACCGCCGCGGCGCTGGCCCGGCTCGATGTCGCCGCGGGCCAGGCCGAGCGCGCCGCCGAGGGCGGCTGGTGCCGGCCGGAAATCGTCGAGGCGCCCGTTCTCGAAGTCGAAGCCGGGCGGCACCCGGTGGTCGAGGCGGCCTTGGCCAGCGGCGCCGAGCGGTTCGTCGCCAACGACTGCATGTTAGGCCCGGACGACCGGCTGTGGCTGGTCGGCGGGCCCAACATGGGCGGCAAGTCGACGTTCCTGCGGCAGAACGCGCTGATCGTGCTTCTGGCGCAAGCCGGAGGCTTCGTGCCGGCAGAACGCGCCCGCGTGGGCCTTGTCGATCGCCTGTTCAGCCGGGTCGGCGCTTCCGACAACCTCGCGCGCGGCCGCTCGACGTTCATGGTCGAGATGGTCGAGACCGCCGCGATCCTCGCCCAGGCCACGACGCACAGCTTCGTGATCCTCGACGAGGTCGGGCGCGGCACCTCGACTTACGACGGGCTGGCGCTGGCCTGGGCGGTCAGCGAGGCGATCCACGGCACCAATCGCTGCCGCTGCCTGTTCGCGACGCATTTTCACGAGCTGACGCGCCTCGCCGAAACCTGCCCGGCGCTTTCGCTGCACCACGTCCGCGCCAAGGAATGGAAGGGCGAGCTGGTGCTGCTGCACGAGGTGGCCGAAGGCGGGGCGGACCGCAGTTATGGCCTCGCGGTGGCCAAGCTGGCCGGCGTGCCCAAGGAGGTGCTGGGTCGGGCCAAAGCGGTGCTCGACAAGCTAGAGAAGGGCCGGGCGGAGACCGGCGGCCTCGCGGCGGGGCTAGGCGAGCTGCCGCTGTTCGCCGCCGCGCTCGAGGCCGCGGAAGAGCATCGCGACACCATGCGCGAACGGCTGCAGGGCCTCGACATCGACGCGCTGAGCCCGCGTGAGGCGCTCGAGCTACTCTATCAGCTGAAGCGCGACGCGAGCGATTAACGGTTGGCGCCCGGTTGCCACAGCGGATCGTTGCCGCCGTTGGCCGCGCGGGCGAGCACGAACAGGTAGTCCGACAGCCGGTTGACGTAGGCCAGTGCCGCCGGGTTGACCGGCTCGGCGGCGGCGAGCGCGGTCATCGCCCGCTCGGCCCGGCGTACCGAAGTGCGGGCGACCTGCAGCCGCGCCGCCGCCTCGCTGCCGCCGGGCAGGATGAAGCTGCGGAGCGGTTCGAGCGTCTCGTTGGCGGTGTCGATCCGGCCTTCGAGCCAGTCGACTTGCGCCGGCACGATCCGCAGTACCATGTCCGAAGGCGTGAAGTCCTCGCCCGGCGTGGCCAGGTCTGCACCGAGGTCGAACAGGTCGTTCTGGATGCGCGTCAGCTCCGCCGCCCCAAGCTCATTCGGGCCCTGCGCCAATATGGCCCAGCCGAGCACCGAGTTGGCCTCGTCGACCGCGCCGACCGCTTCGAAGCGCGGATCGTGCTTGGCGCGGCGCGAGCCGTCGACGAGGCCGGTGGTGCCGTCGTCGCCGGTGCGGGTGTAGATCTTGTTGAGCCGGACCAAGCGCGCTTCGCTCAGCGGTTCATCAACAGCAGCACCGCCACCACCACGATCGCCAGCGCCTGATACTTGATGCGAGCGAACATCATCCGGTTCTGCTTCAGCTGCATTTCCTGCACCCGATCTCCGTCGCTTTCGAGATCGAGCTTGGTCGATTGCATGAAGGCGACGATCCCGCGCACCAGCGAGACGACGACCATGACCACCAGGATCACGATGACGGCGACGAGGAACCAGTTCATGCGGCCCCCTCTAGGCCTTCGGATAGGGTAATTCCAGCGGGCAGGCGCCCGGCACGCAAGGCTTCGGCCAGCACCCGCCCGTCCTCGCCGGCGCGGCGCCGGTCGGCCAGAGAAGGCGAGCCTTTGCGCTTGGCCAGCTTGGCGCCGTCGTTATCGATCAGCAGCGGATGGTGATGCCAGGTCGGCACCGGCAACCCGAGCAAGGCTTGCAGCAGTCGGTGGACATTGCTGGCGGCGAACAGGTCCATGCCGCGCGTGACCAGCGTGACGCCGTCGGCCGCGTCGTCGAGTGTCGCCGCCAAGTGGTAACTGGCCGGCGTTTCGGCCTCCTTGCGCACCAGCACCACGTCGCCGGCGAGGTCCGGTCGCGCTTCCTGCTCGCCCTGCACCTCGTCGAGCCATGTGAGTGCCCGGGCCCGGCGCAGCGCCTCGGCCACGTCGAGCCGCCAGGCCACCTCGCTCGCGGGATCGATCGCCGCGCCACGGCACGTGCCGGGATAGACCGGGCCGTCCGGTCCTTGGGTTTTCGCCGCCGCGGCGATCTCGGCGCGAGTGCAACGGCATGGATAGAGCAGGCCCATCGCGCGCAACCGTTCCGCCGCCGCCTGGTAGCTTTCGAGCCGCGCCGACTGCGCCGGCACCTCCTCCCACTCGAGTCCCAGCCAGGCGAGGTCGGCGCGAAACTTATCCGGCAATCCGGGCCGCGAACGGGCGCCGTCGATGTCCTCGATCCTGAGCAGGAAGCGCCCGCCGCGCTGCCTCGCCAGGTCGTGGGCGACGATCGCCGATAACGCGTGGCCGAGATGCAACGGCCCGTTCGGGCTCGGGGCGAAGCGGGTCACGGTCGACATGGCCGACCTCTACCAACCTTGTGAGTTTCCGGCAAAACGCCCGGTAATTGCGCGCCGTAACGGGCTTGACGCATTTTGCCGCAAATGCTCCGTGTGCCCCACGAGGAGCCAGCGCACGTGTTCAAGGCCGAACTGCTCGAGAGGACAGCCCGCTTCCGCAGCGCGGAGGACGATCCCGCGCGCAAGCTAGCCAGCTGCCCGGCGCTGGTGCTCAACGCCGATTACACCCCGCTGTCGTACTATCCGCTCAGCGTGTGGCCGTGGCAGACCGCGATCAAGGCGGTGTTCCTCGAACGCGTCGACATCGTCGCCAGCTACGAGCGGCTGGTCCACTCGCCCTCGCTCGACATGCAGATCCCGAGTGTGATCGCGCTGCGGCAATACGTCCGGCCAAGCGAGTTCCCGGCCTTCACCCGGTTCAACGTGTTCCTGCGCGATCGCTTCAGCTGCCAGTATTGCGGCAGCCAGCAGCACCTGACCTACGACCACGTCGTGCCGCGCCGGCTCGGCGGCAAGACCACGTGGGAGAACATCATCACCGCCTGCGCGCCGTGCAACATGAAGAAGGGCGGCCGCACCCCGCGGATGGCCCGGATGCAGCCGCTGCTGGCGCCGATCCGCCCGACCAGCTGGCAGCTGATCCAGCACGGCAAAAAGTTCCCGCCCAACTACCTGCACGAAACCTGGCGCGACTGGCTCTACTGGGACATCGAGCTGGAGGAGTGAGTCTTGTCCCCTCCCGCTTGCGGGAGGGGCTAGGGGAGGGCTTGTCTGACGTCTCGCGGGAGGTAACAGACCCTCCCCCGACCCCTCCCGCAAGCGTGAGGGGAGCCATTTCCGCTTTGCCCCACCCGCGCCCGGGGTTACGGCGGTTGCAAGCGCTCAGACGCAACAGGGGATGGCCTTGGCCGACGACCAGACAGACGCCTTCAATGCCCGCGAGGCATTGTTTTACCACGAGACCATTCGGCCCGGTAAGATCGAGATCATCGCCTCGAAGCCGATGGCGACGCAGCGCGACCTCAGCCTGGCCTATTCGCCGGGCGTGGCGGTGCCGGTCCAGGCGATCGCCGACGATCCCGCCAACGCCGCGCGCTACACCGCGCGCGCCAACCTCGTCGCCGTCATCACCAACGGCACCGCGATCCTTGGCATGGGCAATCTCGGCGCGCTCGCGGCCAAGCCGGTAATGGAAGGCAAGGCGGTGCTGTTCAAGCGCTTCGCCGACGTCGATTCGATCGATATCGAGCTCGATACCGAGGACCCCGAGGCGTTCATCAACGCGGTCGCGCTGATGGAGCCCACTTTCGGCGGCATCAACCTCGAGGACATCAAGGCGCCCGAGTGCTTCGTGATCGAGCAAGCCCTGCGCGAGCGGATGAAGATCCCGGTCATGCACGACGACCAGCACGGCACCGCGATCATCTCGGCGGCGGGGCTGCTCAACGCCTGCCACCTGACCGGGCGCGAACTCAAGGACGTGAAGGTGGTGGTCAACGGCGCCGGTGCCGCGGCGATCGCCTGCACCGCGCTGATCAAGGCGTTAGGCGTGCCGCACGACAACGTCACTTTGTGCGACCGTTCGGGAGTGATCTGGCGCGGGCGCGACAAGGTCGACCAGTGGAAGAGCGCGCACGCCATCGACACCGACGCGCGCACGCTGGAAGAAGCGTTGGACGGGGCCGACATCTTCCTCGGCCTCTCGGCCAAGGGCGCGCTCAAGCCCGAATGGGTGGCGAAGATGGCCGACCAGCCGATCATCTTCGCGATGGCCAACCCCGATCCGGAAATCACCCCCGACGACGCGCGGGCGGTGCGCCCCGATGCGATCATCGCCACCGGGCGCTCCGATTTTCCCAACCAGGTCAACAACGTGCTCGGCTTCCCGTTCATCTTCCGCGGCGCGCTCGACGTTCAGGCGACCGCGATCAACGAGGAGATGAAGATCGCCGCGGCGCGCGCGATCGCCGAGCTGGCGCGCCAGCCGGTGCCCGAGGAAGTCGCCGCCGCATATGGCAAGAGCCAGCAGTTCGGGCGCGATTACATCATCCCCGCGCCGTTCGATCCTCGGCTGATGGAAGTGGTGCCGGCGGCGGTCGCCAGGGCGGCGATGACGAGCGGCGTGGCGCAGAAGCCGATCGAGGATTTCGACGCCTATCGCCACGCGCTCAAGAGCCGGCTCAACCCGACCACTTCGGTGCTGACCAGCGTCTACGAAGAGGTCAAGAGCAACCCCAAGCGGGTGATCTTCGCCGAGGGCGAGGAGGAAGTCGTGCTGCGCGCGGCGATCCAGTTCCGCGACTTCGGCTATGGCACGCCGGTGCTGGTCGGCCGCACTCAGGCGGTCCGCGACAAGCTCGCCGAGCTGGGGGTCGAGAACACCGGCGCGTTCGAGATCCAGAATTCGGCCGATTCGGACCTCGTGCCGCAGATGGTCGACTACCTCTACGCGCGGCTGCAGCGGCGGGGGTATACCGCGCGCGACGTGCGGCGGATGGTCAACCAGGACCGCAACACTTTCGCCACGCTGCTGCTGGCGCTCGGCCATGGCGATGCGATGATCTCGGGCGTCACCCGCACGTTCGCGCAATCGATTCGCGAGATCAACCGCGTGCTCGACCCCAAGCCGGGGCAGGTGGCGTTCGGCGTGCACATGATGATCGGCAAGAACTACACGGTGTTCCTGGCCGACACGACGATCAACGAGCGGCCGAGCGCGCAGGAGCTGGCGCATATCGCCAAGGAAACCGCGGCCGTGGCGCGGCGGCTGGGGCACGAGCCGCGGGTGGCCTTCCTCAGCTATTCGACCTTCGGCAATCCGCCGGGCAAATGGCTCGGCAACATCCGCGACGCGGTGCAGATCCTCGACGCCGAGGCGCCCGGTTTCGAATACGAAGGCGAAATGGCGCCCGACGCTGCGCTCAACGAGAGCGTGATGAAGCTCTATCCGTTCAGCCGCCTCAGCGGCCCGGCCAACGTGCTGATCATGCCCGGGCTGCAATCGGCCAACCTCTCGGCCAAGCTGCTGCGCGAGCTGGCCGGCAACGCGACGATAGGCCCGATGCTGATCGGGATGGAAAAGCCGGTCCAGATCGCCGCGATGACCTCGAGCGCGCCCGACGTGCTGACCCTGGCGGTGCTCGCGGCGGCGGGAGTGGTGGGTTAGTTCAGCCCCACGCGCTCCACACGCCGTAGGCGCTGGTCAGGGTCAGCACGATCCCGACCATGATTAGCATCTGCTTGGCCGGGAAGTGCTTGGCCGCCCAGGCGCCGAGCGGCGCGGCCAGCAGTCCGCCGATCAAGAGCCCGAGCGTGGCGCCGGCGAGATCGGCGATGCCGAGGTGATAGATGAACGCGGCCGAGATCGTCACCGTCAGGAAGAACTCGGCCGAATTGACCGTGCCGACCACCTTGCGGGGATCGGCGCCCTGGATCAGCAGGTTCGAGGTCACCACCGGCCCCCAGCCGCCGCCACCTGCCGCGTCGAGGAAACCCCCGACGAAGCCTAGCGGCGCGACGAACTTCGCTTCCTTGAGCTTGGGCGGGTACATGATCCCGCGGATCAGCAGGTAAAGCCCGATGCCTGTCAGGTAGAGCAGCACGAACGGCTTCACCACGCCGGCATCGAGGTTGGACAACAGGTAAGCACCGGTAAATCCGCCGATCATCCCGGGCACGACCAGCCGCAGGAACAACTTTCCGTCGATGTTGCGATGGAGCAGGTGGCTGATACCCGAGACCGCGGTAGTAAAACACTCGACGATGTGGACGCGTTGCGAGGCTTGCGCCGGCGGCACGCCCATGACGCCCACCAGCAGCGTGCTCGAGATCACTCCGAAGGCCATGCCGAGCGCGCCGTCGACCAGCTGGGCGGCGAATCCGACGGCGATGAACGGAAGCAGGGCGGCCAGGTCGAAGTCGCCGAAATTCATGCGCGTGGCCCCCTGAGTGGTCGGGTGCGGCTACCGGAGCTCTTCTCAACCAAAAAGATAGAGAATCATTCCGGCAGCGAAGCGAGGCTATTTCGCCAAATTGCGGCTTATCTGCGGCAAGGTGGCGAGCAGCACCCTGTCCCTTCCTTCCGCCCCGGAAATGCCACTTCCCGGCGTTTGCGTGGACCGGGTGGCTCGCCGCGGCGTTTAGGGCGTGGGGGCGGTTCGACAACTGAAAGGTAAATCGATGTCCCGCTCAATTCTCATTGGCGCCGCCACGCTCGCCGTCGCCGCGCTCGTGCCGCAACTGCCGGCCATGGCCCAGGAACCCGAAGCGCAGATTACCGTGCGCGCGCCGGTTGTGCGCGCCCCGGAGCGGTCGGGGAACGGCGTCAATTCGCCCGAGCGGCTGGCGGCTTATGCGCTGGTCTCGACCAGCGACCTCGACTTGCGCACGGCTTATGGCCGCGACGTGCTGGCCTATCGCGTCCGCCTGGCGGCCGACCAGGCCTGCGACAAGCTCGACGCCATCGATCCGCCGTCCGCCATCGGCGGAGCGCCCAGTCACGACAGCGGCGATTGCCGCCACCTGGCGGTGAAGGACGCGCGGTCGCAAATCCGCACCGTGATCGCGCTCTACGGGTAGCGCGCCGGCACGCCGCTATCCGTTTCGGCGATAGCGGAAGTACCACACCTCGTTGCCCTCGCGGCGGGCCTTGGCCTCATAGCGGGTCTCGGTCCAGCCGTGAGGGCGCTGCTGCCAACTATCAGGCCCGGCCACCAGCCACTCGAACTTATCGGCGTGTCGGCGCATGACCGAGAGCGCGTGGCGCAAATAAACCGGGTGGTCGGTGCCGAAACGCAGTTCGCCGCCGGGTTTGAGCTTGGCTGCGATGAGCGCGAGCGGCCCGTCGTTCATCATTCGGCGCTTGGCGTGGCGCGCCTTGGGCCATGGGTCGGGGTGCAGCAGGTAGAGGAACGACAGTGCCTCGTCGGGCACCCGCGCCAGCACCTCCAGCGCATCGCCGTGGTGCAGCCGGACGTTGCCGATCGGCGGGTGAGCTCCATTGTCGCCGCTCAGGTGAACCAGCGCCTGGGCCACCCCGTTGAGGAACGGCTCGGCGCCGACGAAGCCATGATCGGGCAACAGGGCGCCGCGCGCGGCGAGGTGCTCGCCGCCGCCGAATCCGATCTCGAAATGGAGCGGGCAATCGTGCCTGAACAACCGTTCTGCGGTCACCGGCCCTTCCGCCGGCACCGCAAGTTGCGGCAACAGCAACTCGACCAGCCCCTGCTGGGTCTTGCGTAGCGGGCGCCCCTGCGAGCGGCCGTAAAGCCGATTGAGCGTGGTCGGATCGCCCGGTTTGTGCGCGGTCATGTCCTCACCCGCTAACGAAAAACCGCCCCGGAGCAAGGCTCGGGGCGGTTGATCATTCCAGGAGAAGAAGTGCTTGTCAGGCCGCTTCGGCCTCTTCGCCCGGGTCGCGCAGCACATAGCCGCGGCCCCATACGGTTTCGATGTAGTTGTCGCCGCCACACGCGCTCGAGAGCTTCTTGCGAAGCTTGCAGATGAACACGTCGATGATCTTCAGTTCGGGCTCGTCCATCCCGCCGTAGAGGTGGTTGAGGAACATTTCCTTGGTCAGCGTGGTGCCCTTGCGGAGCGAAAGCAGCTCCAGCATGGCGTATTCCTTGCCGGTCAGGTGGACCCGGGCGCTGTCGACCTCGACGGTCTTGGCATCGAGGTTGACCGCCAGCTTGCCGGTGCGGATGACCGACTGCGAATGGCCTTTGGAGCGGCGCACCACGGCATGGATGCGGGCGACCAGCTCGTCGCGGTGGAACGGCTTGGTGACGTAATCGTCGGCACCGAAGCCGAAGCTGCGGATCTTCGAATCCATCTCGGCGATGCCGGACAGGATCAGCACCGGGGTCTGCACCTTGGCCACCCGCAGCTTCTTGAGCACGTCGTAGCCGTGCATGTCGGGCAGGTTCAGGTCGAGCAGGATGATGTCGTAATCGTACAGCTTGCCGAGGTCCAAGCCCTCCTCGCCGAGATCGGTCGAGTAGACGTTGAAGCCCTCGGTGGTGAGCATCAGTTCGATCGCCTTGGCGGTCGTCGGCTCATCTTCGATCAGCAGCACGCGCATGGGATAGCCCCTCGTTCAGCGTTTCGGTAACATCCCGCTAACGGGTGTTGCCGCGAATTAACCACGCCACCTCTCAACGAAAAAGGTTAATTTTTCCTTTAACGAATCGAATCCTGCGCGAGTCTTTTCGGTAACAGGGTTTCACGCCACGCGCGCGAGCTTCTTCTGCCGGCGGCGTTGCACGGAGCTGCCGATGCCGATGGCCTCGCGGTACTTGGCCACCGTGCGGCGGGCGAGGTCGAAGCCCTTTTCGCGCAGCAAGTCGACCAGCTGGTCGTCGGAGAGGATGTCGCCCGGCCCCTCGGCATCGCACAGCGCCCGGATCTGCGCCTTGACCGTCTCGGCCGAGACGGTGCTCTCGCCGTCGGCCGAGGCGACGCCGCTGGTGAAGAAGTACTTCAGCTCGAAAGTGCCGCGCGGGCAGTGCAGGTACTTGTTCGAGGTTACGCGGCTGACCGTGCTTTCGTGCACCGCCACCGCCTCGGCCACCATGCGCAGCGTCAGCGGTTTCAGGTGCGAAACGCCGCGGCGAAAGAACCCTTCCTGCTGCTTGACGATCTCGGCGGCGACTTTGAGGATGGTCCGCTGCCGCTGGTCGAGCGCCTTGATCAGCGAATTGGCCTCGGACAGCTTTTCGCCGAGCCAGCTTTTCGACAGCTTGTCGACGCAGCTCCGGCGCAGCTCGACGTAGTACGAACGGTTGACGATCAGGCGCGGCAGCGTCGCCTCATTGATGGCGATGTCCCAGCCATCCTTTGCCCCGGGGGTGATCAAGACGTCCGGCACCACCACCGTGCGCTCACTGGTGCCGAATTTCAGGCCCGGCTTGGGATCGTAGCCGCGCAGCTCGTCGAGCATATCGGCGAAGTCCTCGTCGTCGACGTCGCACATGCGCTTGAGGCGGGCGAATTCGCCGCGCGCGACCAGCTCGAGGTTGTCGATGAGCCGCGCCATACACGGGTCGTAACGGTCGGCCTCTTTCGCTTGCAGCGCGAGGCATTCGGAGAGGGTGCGGGCGCCGACGCCGGTCGGATCGAGCGATTGCACCAAGGCCAGCGCCTCCTCGACGCGCGCCAGCGGCACGACGAGCTCGACCGCCACTTCGCGCAACGGGGTGGCGAGGTAGCCCGCTTCGTCGAGCAGCCCGATAAGATGGCGGGCGATGAACAGCAGCTCGGCATCGCCGGTCGCGGAACCGACCTGGGCGTCGAGATGCTGGGCGAGCGTCGGCTCTTCGCCGCCCCGCTCGTCGATGCCGGGGCCTTCCTCGCCGCCCCCGCTCCCCGCTGACGCCGACCAGTCGCCGGTATCGCGGTCGCGATCGAGCGCTGTGGGATCGATGTCGAGCGGCGCGTCGGCCTCGCCGTGGCCGCGCGCGATTAGCTCGTCGGCGGTCGGATCGGGCGGTGCTTCTTCGGGCGTTTCGATCGAAGCCGGCCCTTCGCGCGACAGTTCGCCGGCCTCGAGCAGCGGGTTGTTGTCGAGCGCCTCACCGACAAAGGTCTCGATCTCGAGGTTGGACAGCGCCAGCAGCTTGATCGCCTGCTGCAGCTGCGGCGTCATGGTCAGCGACTGGGATTGCCTTAAGTCGAGGCGGGGCCCCAATGCCATTTCTAGCTTCCCCTCGGCCTCTGCATCAGAGGGTGAAGCCTTCGCCGAGATACAAGCGCCGAACGTTGGCGTCGGCGACCAGGTCCTCGGGGCTGCCGGCGAACAGCACTTGCCCGCCGTAGATGATGCAGGCGCGATCGACGATATCGAGCGTCTCGCGGACGTTGTGGTCGGTGATGAGCACGCCGATGCCGCGCTGCTTCAGGTCTTTCACCAGCCCGCGGATGTCGCCGATCGACAGCGGGTCGATGCCCGCGAACGGCTCGTCGAGCAGCATGATCGAGGGCTTGGCGGCGAGTGCGCGAGCGATCTCGCAGCGGCGCCGCTCGCCGCCCGACAGCGCCATCGCCGCGCTGGAGCGGAGCTTGTCGAGATGAAATTCCTCGAGCAGGCGTTCGAGCTCGGCCGCGCGCGTTTCCTTGTCGGGCTCGATCATCTCGAGCACGCAATTGATGTTCTGCTCCACCGTCATGCCGCGAAAGATGCTGGTTTCCTGCGGCAGGTAGCCGAGGCCGAGGATCGCGCGGCGGTACATCGGCAGCCGGGTGACATCGACGCCGTCCATCAGGATGCGGCCGCTGTCGGGGCGCACCAGCCCCATGATCGAATAGAAGCAAGTTGTCTTGCCCGCCCCGTTTGGGCCGAGCAGCCCGAGCACTTCGCCCTTGCCGACGGTCAGCGAGATGTCGGACAGGACCGCGCGCTTGTCGTAGCTCTTGGCGATCGAGACGACCTCGAGCCCGCCCTGCGGAATCGGCGGGGAGGCGTTGTGCGAGGCTTCGGCCATGGCGGCGGCAAGGGCCTGGGTATCGATGGCGTTGTCTTCGAGCGGGGTCATGGGCCGGCGTTTAGCACGGCTTCCCGCGGTTTGAAGCCCGTTGGCAAGATTCATGCATGGCCGGTCCCCCGTCCCGCTCCGGGGCCATCCGGCGCGCCGGGCTTGTCTATGGCGGGCCACGGTGAGATAGTCCCGAGTCGGGAGAGCAGAGGAGAGGATGCGCATGGACGAAGCGCTGCGGGACGCTGTGGCGACGCGCGAGCGCGCCGGGCGCAAGCTCGATTGGCGGCGCAAGATGAGCGACAACGTCGCTTATGCGCTGCTCGTTTACACCGGCCTGCAAATCTGGGTCACGATGGGCACGCTCAAGAACGGCAGCGGCTCGATCCTGCCCTATCTTGCGCTTATCGTGCTTATCGGCGCGATCATTCCCGGCTGCCGGATGTTCGAAAAGCGTTGGGACGGGCTGAGCGACAGCGAGGCCGCCAATCCCGAATTGCGCGACCGATTCGTGCGAGACCTGATCGTGCTGTGGCTCTGCGCACTCGGCCTGCCGCTGGCGCTGACCGGGCTGTTTCTGGGCATCGCGGCCGTCCTCTGACGCGACAGGACTTCGCATGCATGTAGGCCTGGCCACCGGGTTCGCGCACCAGCGCGGCGACGCTTATCCCGACGCGCAGTTCATCCGCGAGGAGCTCGAGAATCTCGTGCTCGCCGAGGAGCTGGGCTTCGATTCGGTGTGGATCACCGAGCACCATTTCACCGACTATTCGATGTCGAACGACCCGCTGCAGCTGCTGACCTACCTCGCCGGGCGCACCAAGAGGATCAAGCTGGGCACCCAGGTGATCATCGTGCCGTGGCGCGATCCGGTGCGGCTGGCGGAGGCCATCATCAACCTCGACCATGTCTCGGGCGGGCGGGCGATCCTCGGCTTCGGCGGTGGGCTGTCGCCGGACGAGTTCAAGGGACTCGGGATAGATATGAGCAAGAGCCGCGCGCTCTATACCGACATCCTCGACCTGGTCATTCCGGCGCTCGAGAGCGGCGTGATGGAAGGCGAGACGAGCACGGTAAGCCAGCCCCGCGTCGAGTTCCGCCCGCGGCCGCTGAAGAGCTTCGAAGGGCGCAAGTTCTGTGGCTCGCTGTCAGGCACCTCGATGTATTCGGCGGCCAAGCACGGCTTCGGCAACATGACGCTGATGCTGCCCCAGCGCGGCAAGGAAGTGCCGCCCGACAGGTACACCGAAGTCTGGCAGGAAGTGCACGGCCCCGGTACGCAACCGCCCGCACCGATGGTCAGCGGCAACTTTTACATCGATGAAAGCGCAGACTTCGCCGCAGAGCAGGGCATCAAATTCCTCGCCAACACGATGCGCGCGGCGGTCAAGAACTACAGCCTCGACAAGCCCGGCACCTTCGCGGCGATCAAGGGCTACGAGCAGTACGAAAACATGACCATGGAGCCGGCGGCGGTCGAGGAATATTGCCAGGCTTTCGGCCAGGGCGCGGTCACCGGCACGCCGCAGATGATCCTCGAGCGGATGTGGGAGCTGAAGCAGATATACCAGCCGCAGGGCTTCTTCCCGCACCTCTACTTCGGCGGGATGGAGCAGGCCGACGCGCTCAAGCGGATGCACCTGTTCGCGGAAAAGGTGCTGCCCGAGGTCAAGAGCTGGGAGGCCGAGGTCTCGATCGACGACCGCTTCCTCGAGGCGGCGGAGTAGCTAGTCCGTCTGCGGTGCTAACAGCCGGTCGAGGCCGGTCTCGCGCTCGCCGACGCGTTCGAGCCAGGGGTAGCGCAAGCCGTCCGAGTAGCGGATCGCCACGTCGAGATAGCGGTCGCCGCGCTTGATGAGCAGTTGAACCGGTCCGCCGTCTCTGGCGGCGGTGATCGCGCGCCTGATGCGGTCGGCGCTGTAGGCCTCGCCATTGACCGCGACGATCGTCGAACCGCGCACCACGCCGGCATCGAACGCCGGCATGCCCCAGTGCGATAGCACGACATTGCCGCTCGGCTCGACGTTGATGCCGAGCGAGAACTGCAGGTTGAGATAGCCGCCCCCGCCCGAGCGCCCCTTCTCGTAGGGGTTGGGCTCGTCCTTCCACACCAGGCGGTAACCGCCCTTCTCGATGCCCGCGAGCGGCGCCGGCTGGCCCGGCTGCTGGAACCGCTCGGCAAGGAAGCCGGCCCAGTCGTAAGGATGGACCGCGTTGAGGCCCGCCACCACGTCCTCGAATGTGAACGGCAGCACGCCGCGGTCGCCCTCCACTCCGCCGAAGAAGGCGCGGGCGAACTGGTCGAGACCGCGCCGGCCGCGGGTGCCCTCGCGGATGATCTGGTCGACCTCGATCCACACCATCATGGCTTCGCTGTAGTAATCCTCGCTGCGGCTCAGCGAGCTGTAGGGCAACGGGCGGCGCGCCGCGGCGATCGGATCGGCGGTGGTGTCCTCGACCGAGCGCCACGCGCGCCCGGCCTGGATCGAGTAGTAGCCCGCCGAATTGGCCAGCGCGCCGAGCACTATGTCCTTGGGCTGGAATCCCGCGCGAGCCGACAGGATCCAGCCCCAGAACTGGTCCTGCCCCTCGTAAACCCACAGCAGGTTGTCGCGCATCGGCTGGCGGTAATCGGGCGTCCACATCTCCGCCGGGCGGCGGTACTTGCCGATCCAGCTGTGCGCCAGTTCGTGCGGGATGACGTTGCGGTCCCAGGCCATGTCGTCCCATTTCACGAAGGCCTCGGGCTCATAGGTGTTCTCGCTCGAGCGCTGGTGCTCGACGCCGATGCCGCCCATCCGGTTGGTCAGGCCGAGCAGGAATTCATAGTGGTCGAAGTGCCCGGGGCCGAACGCGTGGACCGTCTCGTCGACCAGCTTGCGGAACAGCGCCAGGTGCTCGCCTTGCAATTCGAGCAGCCGCGCTTCGTCGGCGACCACATCGAGCGTCACGCCGTGCCCCAGGTCCCACTCGCGCGCGTATTTACCGGCGAAAATCGGGGAATCGACCAGCGTCTCGTAGTCGGTTGCCGCCCAGCTTACCCGGTTGCCGCTCGCCGTTTGCCCATCGAGCGCGGTGAACGCGGTCCAGTCTTCGGGGAAGGTGACGGCCGGTTCTACCCTGATCTGCCGCACATAGTGCCCGGCCGGATAGAGGCTCATCGATTCCCACTGCAGGTTGAGCATATCGCGGGTCATGGTGATGCGCCCCTCGCTGGTCTGCAGCGGCGAGGTGTGAACGAACGTCGCGGTCACTTCGCGCGCACGTTCGGGCAGCGGCACGCGGAAGGCGTGGACCTCGACCGGGTCGCGGGTCCATTGGGCCGGCCGGCCGTCGACCTCGAAGCGCAAGTCGGCGAGCAGGTGGATCATTCCGCGCGGCGCATGCTTGCCGGGGATCCATTCGGGCAGCAGCAACACAATCTCGCGCGCGCCGAGCGTCACCGGGATGGTCTGCTTTACCCGATAGACATTGCGCTGGATGTCGGTCGCGTCGATTTCGAGCGTCATCGTGCCCGGGTAGGGCAGGTCCCGCGCCTCCGGGATCGCCGGCGGCAGCGGCACCGCCTGCGGGGCGGTGCGGACCTCGCTCTGGGCGGAAGCCGTGCCGGCGAGCAGCAGCGCGGCGAAGGCGAGGGCGAGGCGGGATTTTCGCATGGCCTTTCTTGGCGGCAAGCGGTCTCGTCCGCAACCGTGGCTTCGACGAGCGGCGCACCCGGCTTTGCGAACGCCCCCTATTGCCGCTAAGCGCGGGGCAGCATGAGCAAGATCGAAACGCCACGGCCCATTCGCGGCACGCAGGACATCTTCGGCGCCGAGGCCGAGGCCTTCGCGTATGTAGTCGAGACCTTCGAGCGGGTCCGCAAGCTGTACCGCTTTCGCCGCGTCGAAATGCCGGTGTTCGAGAAGACCGAAGTGTTCTCCCGCTCGCTCGGCGAGACCACCGACGTGGTGGCGAAGGAAATGTATTCGTTCGAGGATCGCGGCGGGGAATCGCTGACGCTGCGGCCGGAGTTCACCGCCGGGATCGCACGGGCTTACCTCACCGCCGGCTGGCAGCAATACGCGCCGCTCAAGGTTGCCACCCACGGCCCGATCTTTCGCTACGAGCGCCCGCAAAAGGGCCGCTACCGCCAGTTCCACCAGCTCGATGCCGAGATCATCGGCGCGGCGGAACCGCAGGCCGATGTCGAGGTGCTGGCGATGGCGGACCAGCTCTTAAAGGAGCTAGGCATTGCCGACGGCGTGACGCTGCAGCTCAACACCTTGGGCGATGCCGACAGCCGCGAGTCCTGGCGCGCCGCGTTGGTCGAGCATTTCCGCACGGGGCGCGATGCCTTGAGCGAGGATTCGCAGGAACGGCTCGACAAGAACCCGCTGCGCATTCTCGACTCCAAGGACCCGCGCGACAAGGCGCTGGTCCACGAGGTGCCGCGGATCGACGATTTCCTCAGCGGCGAGGCCGAGCGGTTCTTCCTCCAGGTCACCGACGGCCTCGATGCCGCGGGCGTGAAGTGGGAGCGCAACCCGGCGCTGGTGCGAGGCCTCGACTACTATCGCCACACCGCTTTCGAGTTCGTGACGGACCGGCTGGGGGCGCAGGGGACTGTGCTGGGCGGCGGGCGGTATGATGGGCTGATCGAAACGCTCGGCGGCGACCACACTCCGGCGGTCGGCTGGGCGGCGGGGATCGAGCGGCTGGCGATGCTCCTCCAAGAATCTTCAATATTGAGGAAATGGGCCGAGGAGGCCCTCTGGATCGTCGTGGTGGTTGAGAGTGATTTGGCTTTGAATTTTGCTATCGAAGCTGCGGGAAAACTGCGCCGAGCAGGCTTCGCAACTGAAATTCTTGCAAGCGGATCGCCTCGCAAGCGGTTCGACAAGGCAGCGAAAATGGGCGCAGACGCGATTGTCACTTTCGGCACTGGCTCGATACTTGAGGCCGCAAAAATCAAGGCTGACGATCCAGTGCGCGCCAGAATCACCGAAGTCCTGTCTTGATCCTGAGAAATAGCCGTCACCCTGAACTTGTTTGGCGATTATCCCCTTGCGTCATGTAGCGTTTTCGGCTATACAAGATGCATGAAAACGACCTCGAAAGCTCCGACGCTCCGCCAGTTTCTCGATCAATTCCCGACCGAGGATGCCTGCCTTGAGCACCTGAAACTCACCCGCTACGGTGAGCGCCATTGCTGCGTCAAGTGTGGCAAGGATGCGCGCTACTACCGGGTGAGCACGCGCAAGGTCTATTCCTGCGAACATTGCGGCAATCAGATCGCGCCGATGGCCGGCACTCCCTTCGAGCGCACCCGCACCCCGTTGCGCGATTGGTTCTTCGTGATGTTCGCCTTCACGACAAGCCGCAACGGCGTGGCGGCAACCGAGGTCCAGCGCCAGCTTGGCGTGACCTACAAGACGGCATGGCGCATGTGCCACGAAATCCGCAAATACATGGCCTCGCTCGACAGCGACGATCTGCTCGGCGGTCCCGGCTCCGAAGTCGAGATTGACGAGACGCTGATCGGCGGCTCGGTGTCCGGCAAAGGCTCGGGCTACAAGGGCAACAAGACCTGTGTGCTCGGGATGCTGGAACGCGGCGGCGAGCTGGTGACACGCGTTGTGCAGAGCCGCACCAAGCAAGCGATGCAGGGGTATATCCTCGCGCAAGTCATCCCCGGCTCGACGCTGCACACTGACGAGTTCGGCGGCTACAAGGACATTGACCAATCGGGCTATCGTCATGTGAAGGTCAATCACAGCATCGGCGAATACGCGACCGCGCTCGGCGCTGGCGTCAACGCCATGGAGGGCTTTTGGGCGCAGCTAAAGCGCGGGATCAACGGCACACATATCCATGTTAGCGGGAAGCATCTTTGGAAGTATCTCGGCGAGTTCGAGTATCGCTACAATATGCGTCACGCTCCCCATCTGATGCTTCACCGGATGATGGTTTCCTTTGCGCGCTAGAGGGCGGCCCGCCCGCCAGCATGGCGCGCAGGAGCTTGTCGAAGCGGGCTTGGGGATCGTCGGCCATTCGTCTATCCTAGCATCAATCTGACGCCGGGGTGCAATTCTCTCGCCAGAGGCGGTTGAACGCCGAGAGATTGAGTTGCGGGTGGGTCTCCAACACCGGCCCTGCATCGGTGATGACGAAGCGTTGAAAACCGCTCATCCCTCCGAACCCGTTACGCGCGTTGACGTAGCCGCACACGCCCGGTTTGACGTGCCTAAACTCCGCGCTCTCGGGATCGCGCAGCACGGCTTTGACCAGGCGCTGGGCACGATAGGGCGCGAGTGATCTTTCCTCGGCCGCCCGCTCGGCTTCGGTTGGCTCGGGCGGCTCCCCCTCCAGCAGGCTGATGAAAAAGCCCACGCCGAGCAGGATGAGAAAGATCGTGCCGCAGCCGATGCGTTTGTCGCCCATAGCAGCCCCTGTGCTCGCCCGGCTGGTGCCGGGTGGTTGAACACATGAGAGCCCAGTGGGATCATGCCCCGCGTATTCCCCGCGAGGGTATTTTATTCCGCAGGCCGCCCGACATAGGCGGACTGGGCTCAGCGCGTCATGCGCGCCGCCAAGGCTGTTCAGACCCGGACGGCATTGCGGGGATATGGTGGTTCGCCGTTTGTGTCCAGCGAAGCTAGTTCGATGGGGCCGCCCGAAGGTGGGCAATCAATTTTTCCAAGGCTTCACCGGCCTTCTGGGCGCGGCTCAAGTATGTGTGAGCGATCCGCTCCGGTGGGCGCGTGCTGTTTCTGGCCCACGACGAAAAGACGTTGAGTTCATCCAATTCAGTGAGGCCGGTCTTGTATGCTGCGTTTTCCTTATCCGTCAGTAACGGGACCGCCTCGCCGCGCAGTTGCCCCAGCTCCTCAGGCGCAACGCCTTGGGTGTCCGCCCTGACCTTATCCAGCCAGTCATCCAGAAACTCGCCACTTCGGCGCTTGGCCGTCTCGGCATAGCGAATGCGGCCTTTAACGACCTTCAACCGATCTTCGGCGGCCACTATGATTGCGTGGATCGACTTATCGCGGGCTTTGTTGCGTTCCGGCGTAGGCCAAAACCACATCGCGATACCGACCAATATGCCGAGACCGCAAAGGACTAAGACCGGAATGCCGATATGGGGATCAAGCGCGGGCCAAGTCATGCCCACCACCGTGCTTGCAGCGGCGGAACTGATGCTGAGAATTCCCGCTGCGATTTTCCTCCGCATCCCGCCCGATTACCCTCTTGCCGCGCAGCCCCTATACAACATATAGGGCGCACATGACGCAAGGGGATAAACGCCAACTTGTTTCAGGGTCCATTTCTCCACCCGCGCTTTCCGTGCGTGGGGCGCGATGGATGCTGAAACGAGTTCAGCATGACGGCTGTGGGGATGGGGGAGTGGGCGCGTGACCATCCCCGAGGAGCGCCTCGCGCAGATCAACAATCGCTTTGCCGAGCTTGAGGCGCGGCTCGCTTCGGGCCAGCTCGAGAGCGAGGCGTTTGTGGCCGCGAGCCGCGATTATGCCGAGCTGGAGCCTGTCGCGAAGGCCGCGCAGGAAGTCCGCGCAATGCGGGCCGAGATCGCGCAGCTCGCGGCGCTGACCGACGATCCCGAGATGAAGGCGCTCGCCGACGAGGAATTGGCCGTGTTGCGCGAGCGGTTGCCCGAGGCCGAGCACGCGCTCCAGCTGGCCATGCTGCCGCGCGATTCGGCCGACCTGCGCCCGGCGATGCTCGAAATCCGCGCCGGGACCGGCGGCGACGAGGCGGCGCTGTTCGCGGGCGATCTCTACCGGATGTACGAGCGCTACGCCGCCGAGCAGGGCTGGAAGGTCGAGCCGATCAGCATGAGCGCGTCCGACGTGGGCGGCTTCAAGGAAATCGTCGCCAACGTCGCCGGGGCGGGGGTGTTCGCCAAGCTCAAGTTCGAGAGCGGCGTCCACCGCGTGCAGCGCGTGCCCGTCACCGAAAGCGGTGGGCGCATCCATACTTCGGCGGCGACGGTGGCGGTGATGCCCGAGCCGACCGAGATCGACGTGCAGATCGACGAGCAGCGCGACTTGCGGATCGACATCTTCCGCGCCTCCGGTCCGGGCGGGCAGGGGGTCAACACCACCGACAGCGCGGTGCGCATCACCCACCTCCCCACCGGGCTGATCGTGATCCAGCAGGATGAGCGCAGCCAGATCAAGAACAAGGCCAGGGCGCTGCAGGTGCTGCGCGCGCGGCTCTACGAGAGGATGCGCGAGGAAGCCCACGGCGCCGAGGCCGAGGCGAGGAAGGCGATGGTCGGTTCGGGCGACCGCTCGGAGCGGATCCGCACCTACAACTACCCGCAAGGCCGGGTGACCGACCACCGCATCGGGCTGACCCTGCACAAGCTCGACGAAGTGCTGGCGGGGCCCGGCCTCGGCGAACTGATCGACGCGCTCACCGCCGAGGACCAGGCCAAGCGGCTCGCCGCGTTGGGCGAATGACGTGACCGTGCTTCGACAGGCTCAGCATGAGCGGATGTCTTTTCATTGCCGCAAACCCACCCCCGCTCATCCTGAGCTTGTCGAAGGATGCGCGTGACCGTCGCCGACGCGTTGCGCTGGGCCACCGCGCAGCTCGCGCCCGCCTCCGACACCGCGCGGCTCGATGCCGAGCTGATCATGGCGCATGCGCTGGGGGTGAGCCGCTCGGAGCTGCTGCTGCGGCACATGCAGGACAATGGGCCCGACCAATTCGATGCGCTTGTCGAACGGCGAGCGCAGCACGAGCCGGTCGCCTACATCCTCGGGCATAAGGAATTCTACGGCCGCGAATTCGTGGTCGCGCCGGGCGTGCTGATCCCGCGTATGGACAGCGAGACGACCGTTGCAGCGGCGCTCGAAGCCTGTCCCAAGCCGCGCCGCGTGCTCGATTGCGGCGTCGGTTCCGGGGCGCTCCTGTTCACAGTTCTTGCGGAGACCGGTGCACGAGAGGGCGTAGGCATCGACCGTTCGACGGATGCCCTGATGATCGCCGCCCTCAACGCCAATCTCCACGTGGACGGAAGCTTCGGCCAGTTGCTCTTGCTGGACTGGCGAGAAGCGGGCTGGACCGACGGTCTCGGGCAATTCGACCTGATCCTGGCCAACCCGCCTTACGTCGAGGAAGATGCGCCAATCGCCCCGGACGTACGCGATTGGGAGCCGTCGGAGGCCTTGTTCGCCGGCCCCGAGGGCCTCGACGACTATCGAATCCTCATCCCCCAGCTACCGAAGCTGTTGACAGAGTCCGGCGTGGCCGTGCTCGAAATCGGTGCCACACAGGCGGAGCAAGTCTCTGAAATCGCCGTCCGTTCCGGCTTCACCACCGAACTGCGCCGCGATCTGGCCGAACGCCCCCGCGCGCTCGTGTTGCGATCCCGCTCAAGTAGCGCGCAGCGCGGTAGCGGCAAATAAGACTTGGCAAATAGCCGCCGAGGCACTACCTCAGAGGGCAGGCCAGCGGTGGGGAGGCGAAAGCCGGCACCGGGCCACTAACTCCATCATTTGCTTGAGGATTACGGCTCAAGGCCGCTCAGACGTGCAAATGGGGACCACGCAGTTGCCCCCCGAGGTTTTCGGGACGGTGCCGTGGAGGGGTCATGCGACCGCTAATCCGGTCATGAGTAAGGAAGCGAAATTCCTTTGAACCAGAATCGCAATCAAAATCGCCGGCGCGGCCGTGGCAACAATCGCGGCGGCCCGGGCGGCGGCCACCAGCAGGGCAACCGGATCGACAGCCGCGCCCGGGGCAACGCGCCGCAGATGCTCGAGAAGTACCGCAAGCTGGCGCACGACGCCTCGCTCAACGGCGACCGCGTGCTGACCGAGTATTACCTGCAGTTCGCCGACCACTATTTCCGCGTCGTCGCCGACAGCCGGACCAGCAGGGACGACGCGCCGCCCCAGCGCGAGCACAACCGCGACCAGCCGTTCGGCGACTTCGAGAACGAAGATCGCGAACAAGGCGGCCGTGACGACAATGGCCGCGAGGAATTTGCGCGAGAGGGGCAGCCGCGCGACCGCGACCGCTACGAGAGTGATCGCCCCGCAACCGACGAAGGTCGCCGCGGCGCCGAGAGCGACGAGGCGGACGAAGCCACCGCCGAGGACAACCCGTTCACTCGCGACGCGCGCCCGCCCAGGGTCGAACGGCCGGTCGAACGGCCGGCCGAGCGTTCGGGCCAGCGCCCGCGCGGTCGCGGCCGCCCCGCCAACGACGCTCGCGAGGGCGCCGACGAAGGCACCTTCGATGCTGCCGTGCTGCCGCCCTCGATAGCCCGCGTCGAACCTGGCAACGAGCCGGACGAGGCGCCGCGCCCGGCGAAGGGCCGCGCCCGCCGCTCGCGACCCGTCGACGACGGTGACGAAGAGGCGCTCGAAGCGGTCAGCTGAGCACAGGGCTGACGGTCATGCAGCGCGTCCCTGTCTGGGCCTGGCTGTCAGTTCGCCCCACTTTCGCCGCGCTCGGCCTCGGCGCGGTTTCCGCACTCGGTTTCGAGCCGCTCCACCTGTGGCCGCTGGCGCTCGCCGCGATGGCCGGCCTGGCCGCGCTCGTCGGTGACGCCCCTAGCGTAAAGCGCGCCGCCTGGCTCGGCTGGCTGTTCGGCCTCGCGCATTTCACCGTCGGCAACAACTGGATCGCCGCCGCCTTCACCCACCAGGCACAGATGCCCGCCGCGCTCGGCTGGGCGGCGGTGCCGCTGCTCGCGCTCTACCTCGCCATCTACCCCGCGCTCGCCGCGCTCGGCGCGCGCGCCTTGGCCGGACCCAAGGCGTTCCAGGGCAAGGGCTGGGCGCTGGCGCTGGCGCTCGCCGGGTGCTGGACTCTCGCCGAGATCCTGCGCGCGCGGGTCTTCACCGGTTACGCCTGGAACCCGTTCGCGATGGTGCTCCTGGGCCCGTTCGACCGCCCGGGCCTCGCCGCGCTGTCGCCGTGGCTGGGGACTTACGCGCTGTCGGGCCTGGCGGTGTTCCTCTCGGCCGCACTGGCCGTGCTGCTGGCCGAGGGCCGGCGGCTGGTCGCCCTGCTGGTCGCGGCGCTGCTCACCATCGGCATGTACCTGCCAGCCGCGCCCGCGCGTGAAGGCGCCGTGCGCTTCACGCTCGTCCAGCCCGACTTCCGTCAGGCGCAGCTGTCCGATCCGCGCTATTTCGAGGCCAATTACCTCAAGCTCGTCCGTCTCAGCCCGCCGCGCCTGCCGGGCGCGCGCCGCCTCGTGCTGTGGCCCGAATCGGGTCTCGCCGATTACCTGCGGCCCGGATACCCGCAGCGCTACTACGACCGCATGACCGCGTTCGGCGACCCCGAGCTCGCGCGGCAGCGGATCGGCCGCGCGATCGGGGCCGGCAGCGTGCTGCTGACCGGCGCGGTCGACCTCGAAATTGAAGGCGGCCGTGCGGCCGGCGCCTACAATTCGGTCACCGCGCTCGGCAGCAACGGCGCGATCCTCGGCGGCTATGCCAAGGCGCATCTCGTCCCTTATGGCGAATACCTGCCGTTGCGCTCGATCCTCGAGCCCATCGGCCTGTCGCGGCTGGTCGAAGGCACGCTCGACTTCATCCCCGGCCCCGGGCCGCGCACGCTGGATTTGGGCCCGCTGGGTAAGTCCGGAGTGCAGATCTGCTACGAGATCGTGTTCTCGGGCGAAGTGGCCGAGCGCGGCAGCCGCCCGGACTTCATCTTCAACCCCTCGAACGACGGCTGGTTCGGCGCCTTCGGCCCGCCGCAGCACCTCGCTCAGGCGCGGATGCGGGCGATCGAGGAAGGGCTGCCGGTGCTGCGTGCGACCACTACCGGGATCAGCGCCGTGATCGATCCGCGCGGGGTGGTGCGCGACTATTTGCCGATGCACACCGTCGGGCGGATCGACGGAACCATTCCCGCGGCCTTCGCGCCGACGCCGTTCGCCCGGCTCGGCCATTGGCTGACGCTTGGCTGGGCGATGGTTTTCCTTGGGGCGGCGGGCGTTGCCATGCGCCGGAGGCCCGGTTAGGACCGCGCCCGAAATTGCTTCTCTTGTTCAAGGGTTCCCATGCGCCAGAACTACCTGTTCACTTCCGAATCCGTGTCCGAAGGCCACCCCGACAAGGTTTCGGACCAGATCTCCGATGCCATCGTCGACTTGTTCCTGTCGAAGGACCCCGAGGCGCGGGTCGCCTGCGAGACACTGACCACCACCCAACTGGTCGTGCTGGCGGGTGAGATTCGCTGCAAGGGCGTCTACGAGAACGGCCAGTGGGCGCCCGGAGCGCTCGACGAAATCGAACAGGTCGTGCGCAACACGGTCAGGGAGATCGGCTACGAGCAGAGCGGTTTCCACTGGCGGACGCTGACCTTCGAGAACCACCTCCACGGCCAGTCGGCGCACATCGCGCAAGGCGTCGATGCCAGCGGCAACAAGGACGAGGGCGCGGGCGACCAGGGCATCATGTTCGGCTATGCCGCCAACGACACGCCCGACCTGATGCCGGCGACGCTCTATTACAGCCACAAGATCCTCGAGCGCATGGCCGCCGACCGCCACTCGGGCGCCGCCCCGTTCCTCGAGCCCGACGCCAAGAGCCAGGTCACCCTTCGCTACGAGGGCAGCAAGGCGGTCGCCGCCACGGCGATCGTGGTCTCGACCCAGCATGGCAAGGGCTACGACGAAGGCGCCAAGGAAGCCGAGCTTCACGCTTATGTCCGCAAAGTCGTGGCCGAGGTGATTCCGGCCGAGCTGCTTTCCGCCGAGACCGAGTACCACATCAACCCGACCGGCAGTTTCGAGATCGGCGGGCCCGACGGCGACGCCGGGCTCACTGGCCGCAAGATCATCGTCGATACCTATGGCGGCGCCGCCCCGCATGGCGGCGGCGCGTTCAGCGGCAAGGACCCGACCAAGGTCGACCGCTCGGCGGCCTACATCACGCGTTATCTGGCCAAGAACATCGTCGCCGCCGGGCTGGCCCAGCGCTGCACGATCCAGCTCGCTTACGCCATCGGGGTGTCCAAGCCGCTGTCGCTCTACGTCGATACCCACGGCACCGGCACGGTCGGCGACGATGCGATCGAGGCGGCGATCCAGTCGATCGAGAAGCTCGGCGGGCTGACCCCGCGCGGCATCCGCACGCACCTCAAGCTCAACAAGCCGATCTACCGCAAGACCGCCGCCTACGGCCACTTCGGCCGCCAGCCCGAAGGCGATTTCTTCCCGTGGGAAAAGACCGACCTGGTCGAGGATCTGAAGGCGGCGCTGGCCTAGACCGCGCCGCTTCTCGCCCGTTCGAGGTCGCGGCCGACATGGCGCGCGGCGAGCAGGTAGTGCGCCGCCGCCCACAGGTAGGCCAGCGACATTAGCGCCATTGCATAGGCGAGCCCCACACCCGGGCCGTAGCTTGGCTGCAGCCGGTCGCTCATGGCGCCGAGAATGATAGGGCCAAACCCGCCGGCAACGCCGTAGACCGCGCTGAGCAGCGCCGAAGCAGTCGCGCGCATCCTCGGGTGCATCAGGTTCTGCAGAGTGGCGAACGTGACCCCGAGGTAGCCGAACTGCAGCACCGCCAGAATCGTGACCAGGCTCAGCAGGAGAGTGAGATCCGGCTGAATAATCGAGAAAGCATAGAACGGCCCGGACACCAGCAGGCACAGACCGGGGATCAGCGCATAAGCCGCCGGCCGTGTCGCGCCGAAGCGGTCGGCGAGCCAGCCGCTCCCGATCACCGAGATCGCCGCCGGGAGGCTCGCGACCAGTCCTGCATAGAGCGACGCTTCGGCAAGCGAGAGCTCGAAACGGCGGATCATCAGCGATGTGAAGAAGTAGTTCAGGCCGAAGCCGAGCGTTGCCGCGAGCGTCGAGCCAATCACCAGGTGGCGCGCGCTCGGCAGCAGCGCGAAGCGGCGCAGCACTGCGCCGATTCCCGGAACGTCTTCGCTGGCCTCGACATCGTGCTGCCCGCGCTTCGGCTCGGCGATAAACAGCCAGACCAGGATGCCGAGTATGATGCCGGGCACGGCGGCGATCAGGAAAGCCCATCGCCAGCCCAGGTTCTGCGCGATCCAGCCACCGCCGAGAAAGCCGATGAATGCGCCCACCGGCGGTGCCAGCAGCAGCACCGACATCGCCAGGCCGCGCTTGTGGGCCGGAAAGTAGTCCGCGACGACCGACTGGTTGCCGGGCAGGCCGACTGCCTCGCCCAGTCCGACGCCGACGCGGGCGAGCAGCAGTTGCGTCCAGCTCGCGGCGAGTCCGCACGCCGCCGTCGCGACCGACCAGATCAGCGTGCCCGCAGCGATCAACGTCAGCCGCCGCGCGCGCTCGGCGACGCGCGCGACCCCGATTCCGACGACAATGTTGAGCACCGCGAAGGCGAGGCCCATGAAAGAGACTTGCGTGTCGGTGAGGTCGAATTCGGCCTTGAGCGGCTCGACCAGCACGTTGACGACGATACGGTCGATGAAGCCGACCGTGGCCACGCCCGCCAGCAGGATCAGCGCCAGCCAAGGCGAGTCGCGGCGCATCGATCTCATGCAAGGTCCTCCCCGTGCCCTCGCGCGGGGCGTCCGTCAGGAAACGTAGCGAGCCGTCGTCCGGTCCGCCACTTCTTCCGCGCTCACGCCGGGCGCCAGCTCGATCAGCTTGAACGGGCTGGCATGGTCGCTCCGGTGGAACACGCAAAGGTCGGTGATCACCATGTCGACCACATTGCGGCCGGTGAGCGGCAGCGCGCAGGCGGGGATGAACTTGGGATCGCCGTTCTTGGAGACATGCTCCATCACCACGATGATCTTTTTGACCCCGGCGACCAGGTCCATCGCCCCGCCCATGCCCTTGATCAGCTTGCCGGGAATCATCCAGTTGGCGATGTCGCCGTTCTCGGCGACTTCCATCGCCCCCAGCACGGTCAGGTCGATATGTCCGCCGCGGATCATCGCGAAGCTCGCCGCACTGTCGAAATAGGCACTGTGTGGCAACTCGCTGATGGTTTGCTTGCCGGCGTTGACCAGGTCGGCATCGACCTCGTCGGGGTAGGGGAACGGGCCGATGCCCATCATGCCGTTTTCGGACTGGAGCGTCACGTCCATCTCCGCCGGAATGTGGTTCGCCACCAGCGTCGGAATGCCGATGCCGAGATTGACGTAGTAGCCGTCCTGCAATTCCTGCGCCGCGCGGGCCGCCATCTGGTCGCGGGTCCAGCCCTTGGCGAGGTGGTCGTGGACGGTCATCAGGCCGCCTCCCGCTCGCGCGTGGTCGTGAACTCGATCTTCTTGTCGTAGGGCGCGCCCACGATCATTCGCTGCACATAGACGCCGGGCAGGTGGATGCCGTCCGGATCGAGGCTGCCGATCGGCACCACTTCTTCGACCTCGACCACGCAGACCTTGCCGCAGGTCGCGGCCGGTAGGTTGAAGTTGCGCGCGGTCTTGCGGAACACGAGGTTGCCGGTGGCGTCGGCCTTCCACGCCTTGACGATGGCCAGGTCGGCGAAGATGCCGCGCTCGAGGATGTACTCGTCTCCGTCGAACATTTTCGTCTCCTTCCCCTCGGCCACCTGCGTGCCGACGCCGGTCTTCGTATAGAACCCCGGGATGCCCGCGCCGCCCGCGCGCATCCGCTCGGCCAGCGTGCCTTGCGGGCAGAATTCGACTTCGAGCTCGCCGGCGAGGAATTGCCGTTCGAACTCCTTGTTCTCGCCGACGTAGGAGCTGATCATCTTCGATACCTGGCGGGTGCGCAGCAGCTTGCCGATGCCTTCGTTGTCGATCCCGGCGTTGTTGCTGGCGAAGGTCAAGTTCTTCACCCCGCTCGCCTGGATCGCGTCGAGCAGCCGCTCGGGAATGCCGCACAGGCCGAATCCGCCCGCGGCTACCAGCATCCCGTCGCGCAGGAGGCCGTCGAGCGCGGCGGCGGCGCTGGGAAATAGCTTGTTCATGCGCACCTTTCGCTGGCGGTTACAGGGTTGCGTTAGGCAATCGCACGCCCGCTGTCACCCGGCATGGCAGCCTGTTGCCGCGTTGCAACATTCGGGCTCGGTCATCTACCGCCAATCCTGCTGCGTCGCGGCAATTTCATGCCCGGAGAGGGGAAAGATGCGCTTATAAATCAAGCATAACAGCGATAATTGCAAAAAATGCAACACCCGTTGAGCTTTTCGCACTTGCGAGATGGGCGGACTGGAGGCACAAAGGTCGGGCCTTTCAGGCATCCTCTCCCAAACTTCCAGGCCCGGCCGGCAACGGTCGGGCCTTTTTTTGTCCCGCACTCCCGCTCATCCTCAGCTTGTCGAAGGGCGCGAGGCCAATTCGCCGCACCATCCGCGCCGCTGCCGGTTTGCATTACCGGTGCCGCGTACCTAGCTTCGCGCAGCAACGACGAGAGCGAGAGGGTGGATGGCGGACGCGGCGGTAGCGACGGTCGAAAAGGGTACGGTCCGGCTGCAGGTCGCCGCCGCCCGCCAGGAAGAAAGCGGTCGCGGCGTCGCGCGCATGCCGCGCTCCGCGTTCCAGGCGCTCGGCATCACCGAAGGCGATGCGGTCGAGATCGAAGGCAAGCGCGTCACCGCGGCGATCGCCCTGCCGGCCTACAGCGAGGACGAAGCGCTCGAGGTCGTGCGGCTCGACGGGTTGCAGCGCGCCAACGCCGACACCTCGTCGGGCGAGCACGTCAGGATTCGCCGCGCCCAATCGCGCCCCGCGACGCGCGTGGTGTTCGCGCCATCCGCCCGCGACATCCGCATGCAGGGGCCGACAGAAGCGCTCAAGCGGGTGTTCTTCCGCCGCCCGATGGTCGCTGGCGACTTGGTCGCCACCCACGGCCAGCAGCCGGTCCAGAACATGCCGCCCGAAGTGCGCCGGATGTTCAACGCGCCGGCCTACGCCCTGACGGAGATCCGCCTGCAGGTGGTCTCGACCACGCCCAAGGGCATCGTCCACATCGACGAGCACACCGAAGTCGAGTTGCGCGCCGAGTTCGAGGAGCCGCGCGATGGGCGCGGCGTGCTCAACTACGACGACGTCGGCGGGATGGAGGACACCATCCGCCAGTTGCGCGAGATGGTCGAGCTGCCGCTGCGCTATCCCGAGCTGTTCACCCGCCTCGGCGTCGATCCGCCGCGCGGCGTGCTGCTGCACGGGCCCCCCGGCACCGGCAAGACCCGCCTGGCGCTCGCCGTGGCCAACGAAAGCGATGCGCAGTTTTTCACCATCAACGGGCCTGAGATCATGGGCTCGGCCTATGGCGAGAGCGAAAAGCGGCTGCGCGAGGTGTTCGAGGAAGCGACCCGGGCCGCGCCCGCGATCATCTTCATCGACGAGATCGATTCGATCGCGCCCAAGCGCCAGAACGTCACCGGCGAAGCGGAAAAGCGCCTCGTCGCCCAGCTGCTGACGCTGATGGACGGGCTGCAGGCGCGCTCCAACCTGGTGGTCATCGCCGCCACCAACCGCCCCGACGCAATCGACGAAGCCTTGCGCCGCCCCGGCCGGTTCGACCGCGAGATCGTGATCGGCGTACCCGACGAGAGCGGCCGGCGCGAAATCCTCGGCATCCACACCCGCGGCATGCCGCTCGGCGAAGGCGTCGACCTCAACGAGCTGGCGCGCGGGACGCACGGCTTCGTCGGCGCCGACCTCGCCGCGCTCGCGCGTGAAGCGGCGATCGAGGCGGTGCGGCGGATCATGCCCAAGCTCGACCTCGACGCGCGCGAGATCCCGGCCGAAGTGCTCGAGAACCTGCTGGTCGAGAAGGATGATTTCCGCGCCGCCCTGAAGCGCGTCCAGCCGAGCGCGATGCGCGAAGTCATGGTTCAGGCGCCGACAATCGGCTGGGACGACATCGGCGGGGTCGACGAAGCCGAGAAATTGCTGCGCGAAGGCATCGAGCTGCCACTCAAGAACCCCGCCGCGTTCGAGCGGCTCGGCATCCGCCCGGCCAAGGGGTTCCTGCTCTACGGCCCGCCCGGCACCGGCAAGACCCTGCTCGCCAAGGCCGTGGCCAAGGAAGCCGAGGCCAACTTCATCTCGATCAAGAGTTCCGACCTCCTCTCCAAGTGGTACGGCGAAAGCGAGCAGCAGATCAGCCGGCTGTTCGCCCGTGCCCGCCAGGTGGCGCCGTGCGTGATCTTCATCGATGAGATCGACAGCCTGGTGCCCGCCCGCGGCAGCGAGGCCAACGAGCCGCAGGTCACCGCGCGGGTGGTCAACACCATCCTCGCCGAGATGGACGGAATGGAGGAGCTCAACTCGATCGTGGTGATCGGCGCCACCAACCGCCCGTGGCTGGTCGATCCGGCGCTGCTCAGGCCCGGCCGGTTCGACGAGCTGGTCTATGTCGGCCCGCCGGACAGGGAGGGGCGCGAGCACATCCTCAAGATACACACCAAGAACATGCCGCTGGCCAAGGATGTCGATGTGTCGCTGATTGCGGTCCTGACCGATCGCTACACCGGCGCCGACCTCGAAGACGTGGTCCGCCGCGCCGGTCTGGTCGCCATTCGCGATCGCGGGCCGGACGCCAAGAAGGTTACCGCCAAGGATTTCGCCGAAGCGCTCGAAGACAGCCGCGCGACGGTGACCGAGGAGATGGAAGAGGATTACCAGCAAATGCGTGGCGAGCTGAAGAAGCGCGCCATGCAAGTGCGCCCGATCGGCTTCATCCACGAAGGCATGCTCGAATCCACCCGCCAGCGGAAGCACACGCCCGACGGGTGAGTTCCGTTAGTGCGCCGCGTCCCAGGTGGCGCCGGTGCCGATCTCGATGCCGAGCGGCACGTCGAGCTCGACCGCGGGCAGCGCAGCATCGGCCATCACCCGTTCGATCACCGGGGAGGCCTTGGCAACGTCGCCTGTCGGAAGCTCGAACACCAGCTCGTCGTGGACCTGCAGCAGCATCTTCACCTGGCCGAGCCCGGCATCGGCCAGCGCGGCGGGCATGCGCGCCATCGCCCGCTTGATGATGTCGGCGCTGGTGCCCTGGATAGGCGCGTTGATCGCGGCGCGCTCGCTGCCCTGGCGCTCGGGCGGGTGGTTCGACTTGATCCGCGGGAACCAGGTCTTGCGGCCGAACAGCGTTTCCGAATAGCCGCGCTCGCGCACGCTCTCGAGAGTGTGGACGATGTAGCGCTGGATGCCGGGGAAGCGTTCGAAATAGCGGTCGATGATCGCCTGTGCCTCGTCGGCCTCGATGCCGAGCCGGCCGGCGAGACCCCAACGGCTGATGCCGTAGAGGATGGCGAAGTTGACCGTCTTGGCCCGCGCGCGGGTATCGCGGTCGACCGTGCCGAACATCTCCAGCGCGGTGCGCGAGTGAATGTCCTCGCCGGCGGCAAAGGCCTCCTTCAAGGGCGGCACGTCGGCCATGTGCGCCGCCAGCCGCAACTCGATCTGCGAGTAATCGGCTGCGAGCAGGACGTGACCGGACTCGGCCACGAAGGCCTCGCGAATGCGCCGGCCGATGGCGGTGCGGATCGGGATGTTCTGCAGGTTGGGATCGGTCGAGCTGAGCCGCCCGGTCTGCGCCCCGACCAGGCTGTAGCTGGTATGCACCCGGCCGGTCTCGGGATTGATCGCCGCCTGCAGCGCCTCGGTATATGTGCTCCTGAGCTTCGAGTGCTGCCGCCAGTCGAGCACCATCCGGGCAATCGGCGCACCCTCGTTGGCGAGCGCTTCGAGGATTGCCTGGTCGGTCGAATATTGCCCGCTCTTGCCCTTGCGCCCGCCCTTGTAGCCCATCTTGTTGAACAGCACGTCGCCGAGCTGCGCCGGGCTGCCGATGGTGAACTGCTGACCGCTGCATTCGAAGATCTCGGCCTCGATACGGGCGATCTCCTTGGCGAACTCCTCCGACAGCCCGGCGAGCGCCTGGCGGTCTACCTTGATCCCGTGCCGCTCCATCTGTGCCACCACCGGGATCAGCGGCCGGTCGACCCGCTGGTAGACCCGCGTGCCGCCCTCGGTCGCCAGGCGTGGCTTGAGCACCTTGTGGAGCCGCCAGGTCACGTCGGCGTCCTCGGCGGCGTATTGCGTCGCCTTGTCGAGCGGCACTTCGCCAAAAGGAATGGCCTTCTTGCCGGTCCCGCAAATGTCCTTGAAGGCGAGCGTGGTGTGGCCGAGGTGGCGCTCGGAGAGCTCGTCCATCCCGTGGCCGCCCCCGATGCCGTCCTCCGAACGGCCGGCGTCGAGGTCAAAGCTGATTACCATGGTGTCGTCGACCGGCGCGACGTTGACGCCATTGCGGGCGAACACGTTGAGGTCGTACTTGATGTTCTGGCCGACTTTGAGCACCGCGTCACTTTCCAGCAGCGGCTTGAGCGCTGCGAGCGCTGCCGCCTTGTCAATCTGGACCGGCTTCTCGGCGAACATGTCGCTGCCGCCGTGGCCGAGCGGGATGTAGCAGGCGTCGTTCGGGCCCAATGCCAGGCTGATCCCGACCAGGTCGGCGCGCATCGCGTCGAGGCTGCTGGTCTCGGTGTCGACCGCCACGATCCGAGCAGCGAAGGCGCGCTCGATCCACACTTCGAGCCGCTCGATTGACTGGACGCATTCGTAGGCCTCGCGATCGACCGCGGGCCATTCGGGCAGCGGCTGGCGGTTGCCTTCGGGTGCAGAGGCCGCCCCGGCGCGCTCGGGCTTGGCCGGATTGAGCTGCGTCCGCCGCTCGGGGCTGCCCCGGCCATCGCCGAGCCGCTTGAGCAGGCTGGTGAAGCCGTGCGCCGAGAGGAATTCGGCGAGCGGCTCCTCGGGCACCGGGCCGAGCTTGAAGTCGTCGAGCGGCATCGGCAGCGGGCAGTCTTCCTTGAGCTGGACCAGCACGCGACTCAGCTCGGCCATGGCGCGGCCTTCGATCAGCCGGTCGCGCAGCTTGCCCGGCTTCATTCCCTCGGCCGCGTCGAGCGCGCCGGTGAGATCGCCGTAATCCTGGATCAGCTTGCTCGCCGTCTTCGGCCCGATGCCGTAGATGCCCGGCACGTTGTCGACCGCATCGCCCATCAGCGCCAGCACGTCGCCGACCAGCTCGGGCGGGACGCCGAACTTCTCGACCACCTCGGGAATATCGATGCGCTGGTTCTTCATCGTGTCGAGCATGTCGATGCAACCGCCGCCCCCGCCATCTTCAGTGGGCGCGCACTGGCCGACGAGCTGCATCAGGTCCTTGTCGGAACTGACGATGGTCACGTCCCAGCCGCGCCGGGTGGCTTCGCGGGCGTAGGAGGCAATCAGGTCGTCGGCCTCGAGATTGTCCTCCTCGATGCACGGCAGGCTGAAGGCGCGTGTGGCGTCGCGGATCAGCGGGAACTGCGGCACCAGATCTTCGGGCGCCGGCGGGCGGTTGGCCTTGTACTGGTCGTAGATTTCGTTGCGGAACGACTTGGCGCCCTTGTCGAGGATTACCGCCAGGTGCGTCGGTCCGTCGGCCTTGTCGAGGTCGTCGGCCAGCTTCCACAGCATCGTCGTGTAGCCATAGACCGCGCCGACCGGCACGCCGTGCGGATTGGTCAGCGGCGGCAGGCGGTGATAGGCGCGGAAGATATAGGCCGAGCCATCGACCAGGTAGAGGTGCTGCTTGTCCGCCATGGCTGAGTGTTACGGTCGGCAATCGCCGCTGGCAACGGGGCCGCAGGGGGTCGGCGCCGCTTGCCTTGCCACAAAGTTGCCATTATTCCCCGGGACGGAATTCGCCCGCCGCGGGTTTCACGCCTGCCCTCAATGGGGTGGCGCGTCCTTTCCTCGCTGTTCAAGGATAACGAATATGCGTAAGATCGTTCTCGTCGCCGCCATCGCCGGCGCCGCCCTGTCGCTCGCGGCCTGCTCGGAGAGCACCGAAGACGCCGCCGGGGAAACCGTCGACAACGCGATGGCTGACGTCGAAGCCAACGCCGACGCCATGGGCGACGCGGCTGCCGAGGTGGCCGACGATGTCGGCGCTGCCGCTAGCGACGCCGTTGAAGGTGCCGAAGAAGCGGCCGACGCCGCCACCGCCGAGGGCGAGGCCGAATAAGCCGGTTCGTTCGGGAATCTGGAAGGGGCGTGGCCGCAGGGCCGCGCCCTTTTCTATTGGCTGCCGCCGCTGGCGTAGCGGGCGTTGGCGTACTGCCGCGCCGACTGGCCGTATCCGTCGTAGACCGCCCGCGCGATCATCGCGATGCGCTCTTCGCGGCTGGCGCGTGTGCCCTGACCGGTAACGTAGATCGCGACTGCGATCGAGCGTCCGTCGGGTGCGGTGATAATGCCGATGTCGCTCGAGGTGTTGCTGAGCGAGCCGGTCTTGTGGGCGACCAGAGCGTCCCCCGGGAGCATCGCCGGGATACGGCGCGTGCCGGTGCTGGTGCGCTCCATGGCGTTGATGATCACGTCGCGGCTGGTGCGGCTCAGCCACTGGCCCTGGTAGAGGCCGCTGAGCAGCCGGACCATCTCGCGCGGGGTAGCACTGTCACGGGTGTCGATGTGCAGCGCCGGGTCGAACTCGCCGTCGTCGCGCACCAGGGTGGCGATGTCGCGGGTCAGGGTGAACTCGCGCAGGCCGGCGCGGCGTGCCCAGTCGTTGACCGCCGCCGGGCCGCCGACCACTGCCAGCAAGGCGTCGGTCGCCGGGTTCGAACTGCGTGAGATCATCAGGCCGATCAGCTCGCTGGCGGTCTTGTATTCGCCCGCCCGGACCGGCGCGACAGCGCTCGAGAAACGCCTCGAGCCAACCGGCACCATCATCGGGAACTCGCTGGTCAGCGACCACCGGCCCTGGTCGACCCCTTCGAGGAAAGTCGCGGCGATGGCGATCTTGCTGGTGCTCGCCATCGGAAAGCGCTGATCGCCGAGCACGGCCACTTCCTCGCCGGTGGCAAGGTCGATGGCGGCAACGCCGATCCGGCCGCGCGACCCTTCGGCAATCGCGGCGATCTGCTGTGCCAGCGGTGTGTCGTATCGGGCGGAGAAATCCTGCGGGGCGCGCACTTGCGTGCCGAGCGCGCTGTCGAACGCGGCCTCAAGGTTGACCTGGCCCTGGGCCTGGGCCGGCGCGGTGGTCGCGAGCACCAGAGCCAAAGCGGCCGCGGCCCGTCCGAGAATCGTGAATTTCATGAGTCGAAAGCTACCCCGCCCAGCCTTGTCAAAATCTTAACTACGCGCTGAGGGTCGGCAATCGCATTCGCGACGAACGGACTCCTTGAGGCGGCCAGCCGAGCCGATTCGGGGAACTTCGTCAGCCAGGCTTGCGGAATCGCAGCACAAACTGGTCTGTTTTTCCGCGAATCTCCGCAGCGAAGACGTTGGCGGTGCGTGGATCGTCGGGCCGCGCGTAGAGGTTGCTTTCGGCTTCGAGGCGGAAACCGGCGGCGGTCAGCGCGTCGATCGCCGCCTGCCGGTCCATCCGGTGGACCGCGTTGGCCGCGGCCACGCCTGCGCCGGCGGCGGCGCTGTGATCGACCACCAGCAGCGTCCCGCCCGGCTTGAGCGCGGCGTAAAGCGCGGCAATCGCGCGCGGCCCGGTGCCGGCGGGCATCGCCCCGATGTAGAGGTCGTGGAAGTTCTGCACCGTGATCAGCGTGTCGAGCGGTTCCGGGAACGGCGGTGCGTCGACCGATCCGCGCAGCGGAGTCACGTTGGCGCGACCGGCGGCGGCGGCGTCCTGCTCGGTGGCATAGGCCGGGCGGAAACCGATGAACTGGTCGGGCTGGAAGGCATAGACCCTGCCCTCAGGACCGACTGCGTTCGACAGGATGCGGGTCCAGTAGCCGCCGCCCATGATGTAGTCGCCGACCTTCTCGCCCGGCGCGACCTGGGCGAAGGCGAGCACCTCGGCCGGGAAGCGCGCCGCGTCGCGGTCGCGGTCGGCCTGGGGCCGTTGCCCATCGGCCAGCGCGGCGGTGTAGTCGACCGAGGCGGTCGAGTCGGCGGCGGGATCGGCTGTCGGCGCGCAGGCAGCGAGTGAGAGGGCAAGGACGAGCGAGACCGGCAGGCGCATGATGGCATCCTTTGATGTTGTGGCGGGCATTCTATCAGGCCCGCCCGCGCCGTCCAACGGCCAGCGTTGCCTCAGCCGAGCAGTGCCTCGGCCTGGTCGAGGATATCCTTGAAGGCGGCAACCAGCGCGCGGTACGGATCGGGCCGGGTCATGTCGAGACCGGCCTGGCGCAGGATCTCGGTCGGGTAGTTCGAGCCGCCGGCGCGCAGCACGCCGAGATAGCGTTCGGCCTCGGCCGGCCCGCCCTGCTGGATGCGTCGGCCGAAGGCGACGCCCGCGGCGATCGAGGTAGCGTACTGGTAGACGTAATAGTCGCGGTAGAAGTGCGGAATGTACGCCCACTCGATCGCATAGGCAGGATCGATGGTGACGTTGGGGCCGTGATAGCGCTTGAGCAAGTCGAGATAGACTTCGCTGAAGCGCCGGCCCGACAGGCCCTCGCCGGCCTCGGCCATCTCGTGGGCCTTGAGCTCGAATTCGGCCAGCATCGCCTGGCGGAAGAAGGTGCCGCGGATGTTCTCCATCTGCTGGCCGAGGTAGAACAGCTTCTCCTCCCTGGTGCTCGCCTGGCGCAGCATGTGGTCGAACAGCAGCTGCTCGGTCGCGGTCGAGGCGATTTCGGCGGTGAAGGTGGCATAGCCGGCCAGCTCGTAGGGTTGCGCCTGCTTGGCCAGCAGCGAGTGCATCGCGTGGCCCCATTCGTGGGCGTAGGTGCTGAGGCCGTCGTACCGGTTCGACAGGTTGAGCAGCAGGTAGGGGTGCACGTCGTAAACCCCGCCGTTCATGTAGGCGCCCGGACGCTTTCCGGGGCGCGGGAAGGGGTCCATCCACCTGGCCGAGGTCGCCTGGGCCAGCGTCGCCACATAAGAGCGCCCGAGCGGCTGGACCGCCTCGAGCGTGACCCGCCGCATCTCGTCGAGCGTGAAGGTGCGGTCGAGCGAAACCAGCGGCGGGTAGATGTCGTAGTAATGCATGTCGGGTAGCCCGAGCATGCGCCGGCGCAGGTCGAAATAGCGGTGCAGCTGCGGCAACCCGGCGTTGGTCTCGGCGACCAGCGTGCGATAGACGCCCGTCGGGATGTTCGGTCCGTCGAGTGCCATCTCCAGCGTAGTCGCATAGCCGCGCGACTTCATCTGGAACACGTCGCCCCTGAGCTTGGACGCGAGCGAGGCGCCGAGCGAGTTGCGGTACTGGCCGTAGGCTGGCCAGAAGGTGTCGAAGACGAGTCTGCGGTCCTCGCGGTTGGCTGCGTCGCGGGTCAGGGTGTAGCCCTGGTCGTCGAGCCGCACGCTGCGGCCATCGGACAGCTCGACGGTCGGCCACGGGATGTCGGCCGAAACCAGCTGGCCGCGAATGTCGACCGGGCCGGCGAGTGGCCCCGCGGCACTGGCCATGATCTGCTCGCCGAGCGGGGTCAGCACATGCGCCGCCTGGCGCAGCGTGTCGCGCAGGCCAAAGGCGAAGCGGTCGCGCAAGGTTTCGCTGCCGGCAATGAATTGCTCGACCCTGGCGGTGCCGACCTCGAGAATTTCGGGCGCGGTCCACGAGATTGCCTCGCCGAGCGCGGTGAACAGGTCGCGCGCCTGGCCGACTCGCTCTTGTGCCTCGGCGATGCGCAAGTCCTCGTCGCCCGCCAGGCTGGCGTAGACGAACACCCGGACGATGGTCCTGGTAAGGTCCGACTGCGCCACCAGCGCCTCGGCCATGACCGTGGCGCTTTCGCCGAGACGGCCCTGGTAGGCGGCGAGGCCCGGCACCGCGGCCAGCGCCTGCCGGCGCGCCGCATCCCACGCGGCGACGTCGGGATAGATTTCGGTGAGGTCCCACATCGCGCCCGCCTCGGCGGCGGATTCCTGCGCCCAGGCGGGCAGCACCGCGGCGAGCGGCACGATGGCGGCGAGCGTCAGCGCGCTGCGGCGATCTAGTTCGAGCATGGCAAGCCCCCTTGCATTGATGCAGGACAGGTGTGCGGGTGCGGTCAATCGGGGGCAAGGTGGCACAAGTCGTTGGTCGAATGGCGACGGCGCTTGGCGGATTGGTTGCAAATGAAAGGGGCCGGAAGTTTCCTTCCGGCCCCAATCGTTGTCATGCGTCGTTGTCGGTTCGGGTGAGCCCTTCGACAGGCTCAGGACAGGCTCAAAAGCCCATACCGCCCATGTCGGGCATGCCGCCGCCGCCGCCCATGGCGGGCTTGTCTTCCGGCATCTCGCTGATCGCCGCTTCGGTGGTGATCAAGAGGCCGGCGACCGAGGCCGCGTCCTGCAGCGCGGCGCGCACGACCTTGGTCGGGTCGATCACGCCGGCCTTGACCAGGTTCTCGTAGACGTCGGTCGCGGCGTTGAAGCCGAACTGCTCGTCCTTCTGGTCGATCAGCTTGCCCGCGACCACCGCGCCGTCGTGGCCGGCGTTCTCGGCGATCTGCCGCAGCGGCGCCTGCAGCGCGCGACGGACGATGTCGATGCCACGGGTTTGGTCCTCGTTCTCGCCGGTCAGCCCCTCGAGCGCGCGGGTCGCATAGAGCAGCGCCACGCCGCCACCGGGGACGATGCCTTCCTCGACCGCGGCGCGGGTCGCATGGAGCGCGTCGTCGACGCGGTCCTTGCGCTCCTTGACTTCCATCTCGGACGAACCGCCGACCTTGATCACGGCGACGCCGCCGGCGAGCTTGGCCAGGCGCTCCTGGAGCTTCTCCTTGTCGTAGTCGCTGGTGGTGGTCTCGATCTGGGCGCGGATCTGCTCGACCCGGGCTTTGATGTCCTTGCCGTCGCCAGCGCCATCGACGATCGTGGTGTTGTCCTTGTCGATGGTCACGCGCTTGGCTTCGCCGAGCATGCCGACCGTGACGTTCTCGAGCTTGATGCCGAGGTCCTCGGAGATCATTTCGCCCTTGGTCAGGATCGCGATGTCCTGCAGCATCGCCTTGCGGCGATCGCCGAAGCCGGGGGCCTTGACCGCCGCGACCTTGAGGCCGCCGCGCAGCTTGTTGACCACCAGCGTGGCCAGCGCCTCGCCTTCGATATCCTCGGCGATGATCAGCAGCGGCCGGCCCGACTGGACGACGGCTTCCAGGATCGGCAGCATCGCCTGCAGGTTCGAAAGCTTCTTCTCGTGGATCAGAATGTACGGGCTATCCAGCTCGACAACCATCTTCTCGGCGTTGGTGACGAAATAGGGGCTGAGGTAGCCGCGGTCGAACTGCATGCCTTCGACCACGTCGAGCTCGAACTCGAGGCCCTTGGCCTCTTCGACGGTGATCACGCCTTCCTTGCCGACCTTGTCCATCGCCTCGGCGATCTTCTCGCCAATTTCGCGGTCGCCGTTGGACGAGATGATGCCGACCTGGGCGATCTCCTTGGAGCCCGAGACTTCCTTCGAGCGCGCCTTGAGGTTCTCGACCACCTTGACGACGGCGAGGTCGATGCCGCGCTTGAGGTCCATCGGATTGATGTCGGCGGCGACCGACTTCATGCCCTCGCGCACGATCGCCTGGGCGAGCACGGTGGCGGTGGTGGTGCCGTCGCCGGCGATGTCGTTGGTCTTCGAGGCCACTTCGCGCAGCATCTGCGCGCCCATGTTCTCGAACTTGTCCTTGAGCTCGATCTCCT